>Ga0172378_10002848_pt1 | contig 16232 bp, 15 predicted proteins | sample GrowelOW332metaG_FD_119755 | JGI IMG/M metagenome (GOLD analysis project Ga0172378, IMG submission 119755) | Groundwater microbial communities from an aquifer near a municipal landfill in Southern Ontario, Canada - Pumphouse #3_1 metaG | ecosystem: Environmental > Aquatic > Deep subsurface >... | reverse complement strand
TAATAAGGCAATTTTTCAAAAAAAAATCCGATTACTCAAATAATTTAGCAATCGGATAAATTTAAAATTTGTAAAAGCACTTTTTTAAGGGACGACTAATTATATAACAAACATAAATTATTTATGTATTCTATATTAAAGACAAGACAAAAGAGTTTATCCCCTAAAAGTATTTGATTTTTTCTATTTTTATTAAAATAAATTAATTAGTAAAGATATTTTAATACTTGAATCTAAAACCTAATTGAAAATTAAAGTTTAGTTTATTATCCTTCCAATAGCTTTCAATCCCTGAATTATCATCAAAATAATAAGCAATTTTAGGTTCTACATATATACCAAAATGATGGCTTATTTCCAACTGAAATCCTAGATTTGAGCTAATTGAAACTTGCAATTTGTTATTTTTTAATTTTTTATCTCCCAATTTTCCATAAATACATTTTCCAACACCTCCCCCAACACCTAAGTATAAGGTATATATAGAATTGCTTATAAATTTGTAGTTTAGTACTAATGGTATTGTTATGTAAACTAACTTTTGAGTAATTTTATTCCCATCAGTATAAACTAAATCTGATGATAAAAAAGAATAAAATAAGCCGGAACTAATAAAGTAAGTAGGAGTTAATTCCTTGCTTATAGATATTCCAAAATTAAGAGGTTTTTTATGTATATAATTATTGGGATTGGAACTTCTTAGAGTTAAAATTTGATTATTCACAATTTTAAATTCTTTAGAATACAAAAACGAGGGATCACTTGCTCTACTTTGAGTGTAAGAAGAATTTGAAGAATTTGATATTATAGGATTGCCAGCTATAGACATTGCCCAATTGGCACGTTTCTTTTGCATTGTTTTTGTATTTAAAAATGCTATATAATCATCCTCGACCTTATTTAAAGTAGTCGTTTTTACATAAGGCAAATTTTCCTTTTTTACTAGAGTATCTTCTATCTTCTTGGAAATTTCATTTATTTTGGGGACAATATCCTTAAATTTATTTAAACTTAGCTTTAAGTTATTGGGGCTATTTTGTGAGTTTTCATTCTTTGAATATAAATCTAATAATTTATTAGCTCTTTTAAATTTTATTGCAAATGCATTAAAAGATTTAAGCATTATATCATTAATATAGCTAGAGGGTTCTTGTGAAATTATATCTATTTGTCTTAATTCTGGAATTAATATATTACTATGATTTTTGTATCTAATGTTTAAAGGAGCTTTCTTTGAAAAACCTTGCATATTGAATAAAAAATAGTTACCTAATATCAGAATACACATAGCCGCTATTGCTGTATATATATAGGTTCTCTTTAAAGAATAAAAAGTTTTAGCTTTTCTTTGTTTCTGAGAATTTCTAGATTCCATGGAGTTTTCTTCATTCAGAACCTTAGAACTTAAATATCCAGATTCAGAAAGTTTTTGTTCCATTTTAGACCAACTATCTGGAGATAACTGAGATGGATTTTCTTCAACTCTTTCCTTGAGTTTATTTAACCAATCTATATTATGTGTATCTTTATATTTCATCTGTATCCTTATTTATTATGTCTTTTATTCTTTAAAGCAACTAAATTTGTCTATTCATATATAATTTTATTTTTTCGGCTAATAATTGTCTAGCTCTGTAAAATTGCGATGAGGAAGTCTTTTCTTTAATATTTAGTTTTTTGGATATTTCTTTATGTGTCATTTTCTCAAAAACAAACATATTAAATACGTTTCTATAACCATCTGGAAGTTCTGCGATAAATTGTAATAAGGTGGAATAAGGTATTTTTATTATATCTTCTGCACTAGGTTCATAAACGATATTTATATATTCATTTATATCTTTGTCTGTAATAAGCAATTTCTTTTTTCTTATTTGCTGGAGACATTCATTGCATACACACTTAGTAAGCCAAGCTTTAAGACTACCACCTCCTTTCCAAGTAAATTTATCCAGAGAATTTAAAATTTTAAGAAAGGCATCCTGAAACAAATCTTCAGCTTCCTGCCTATTGCCCATATATCTTATACAAATAGTTAGTAGGTAGCCTCCATAACGTATGTACAATTCCTTTATTGCGGATTTATCCCTATTAAGGCACAATTTTATTAATTCTTTATCATCTAAATTTATTGACATTCAATAATATATTATCATTAGATTAAGCTTAAACATCTTACTCTATAAATGCATAAATAATTAAAATACTGCATAATTTAAAATATTTATAAAAAAATTACTTTTATGCAGTATTTAAACATTAATTGCATTTACTATGTGAAGACATATAGTTATTTATGTGAGCTTTTACCTATACTCAAGGTATAAAACACTTAAATATTAAATCAATTTGTCTAATATATTAAAATTATTAATACTAAAAAAATTTAAAACTTATGAAACAGATTACTTACTTTTTAATCGCATTTAGTTTTCTACTTGCTCCTCTATTTCAATCATGCGATGATGACAATGTAGATTCAGTTTATCAAGCTCTTTCAACAGTAAGAGTTATAAATGATACTGAATATTTCTTCATTTCAGATTCAGATAGTCTTTATCCCAAAGAAACAATGGCACCAAGCTATGAAGCTAAAGATGGACAAAGAGCAATAGTTCAATTTTCATTTATGGATCCTACTACTTCAATATATGATGCAGATATAAAGGTCTTAATGATAGAAGACATTCTTACAAAACCTGTAATTGAACTTACTGAAGGAAATAAAGACGAAATAGGTAATGATTCTGTAGTTCCCTATTATATTTCCTTAAGTAAAGATGGATTTTTAAACATTGGAAGTTATATTCCTATAGTACAAGATACTGTACTACTAAGTCTTGTTAGTAATACTCTCGCAGAAAGCACAGCAGATGAATATATTCACTTGGAATTTAGAGTTAACGACCATGACGCACCTAAAGGTAGTAAACTTAGCAAATCTCTTGTATCCTATAATCTAGGTATTTATGATCCATCTCAAACAGGAAAATCTATTAAATTAAAGATAATGACGGATGAAGGAGAAAAAGAATATACAATTGATAAGGATAAAAATAATTCTGTAAATCAACTTTATTCAGACCAATAAATTACGTTTCCTTTCTAGGAAATTATGAAGAAAAAATCAGCCTAAATATACGATGATGTAGCATTACGATATTCAAAAATTTGTTTACTTGTGGTGCTATATTTTTATATCCAATTATCCCATCAGAACTAAAACGACAAATAATCCTAAAAAATATCCCGATGTTATCTGCAGGATATTATTTTTATTCAAATAGAGTATATTCGAAGCAGTTACACCAGAAAATAAGATTAATGCTGTGAGTAAAAATCTTGTATTTCCCAGATATTTATAGTCAAATATAGCACATATAGCACAAAGGAAACCCCAAGCTGCCATATTTACGCTAATTTTCCAATACAGAGAAATCAGAGCGAGAATAGATCCTAAGACTACTGTAACTAAGCAAAATTGTTGTACTATAATAAGTGTATTGGGCAATTTCTGCAATATCCCAAAAGCTATAAATCCAGTTATAATTACTATTCCAAGGAGATATATTTTTTTGTCATTATTGGATATATTTATCTTTCTAGAAAGATTATTTAATAATAAGTAAACAGCAAGTGGTATTAATATAAAAGCCACACTAATAAGAAAGTAGCTATAATATTCGAGTAAATGTGGAATCCTACTAAAAATAGAACTAGAATGAAATACTATGAATAATCCCAAAAGGGGAAATAAACAAGGACTTGTTACTTTATAAAGTAAATTTGAAATTTTTTTCATTTTTTTTATTTAAATTTCTCTACGCATTCTAGCTACAGGAAGATTCATCATTTTTCTATATTTTGTTACTGTACGCCTAGCGATAACAAAACCATTTTCTGTCATTTTATTCACTAATTCATCATCTGTATAGGGTTTGCTTTTATCTTCATTATTTATAATTTTTCTCAACATATTTTTTAATTTGTTGGTACTTACATCAGTACCACTTGTAGTTTGCATTGTCCCTGAAAAAAAGTCTTTAAGTGCAAATACTCCAAACCAAGTTTGAATATGTTTGGAATTAGATACTCTAGAAATTGTAGATACATCTAATCCTGTTATATCAGCTACGTCCTTTAGTATCATGGGTTTGAGCTTATTCTCATCTCCAGTCATAAAATATCTTTTCTGCAATTGTATAATAGCCGTCATAGTAAGCATGAGGGTATTATTCCTTTGTTCTAAAGCATCAATAAAAGATTTTGCAGCTGATAATTTATATTTCACAAAAGAAACTACATCTTTTTTGTTTTTGGAATTTTCATTTTTCTTATAAGAATCTAATAAATTTATATAAGATTTATTTATTCTTAAAGATGGCACAGAGCCCTTATTTAAAGACAGTTGCAATTCTCCATCTTGTAATTCTAAAGTAAAATCAGGAATTATTTTTTCGGCTCCCATACCAAATGAATTATCAGCAGATGAGCTTCCTGGCTTGGGATTTAATTTCAAGATATCTTCAATAGCTGATTTTAATTCATCTTCAGATATTTTAAGTTTTCTGGATATCTTCTCATAATGTTTTTTTGAGAATTCATCAAAACATTCTGACAAAATACTATTTGCCAACTTCAATACTTTATTATTGGGTGTAAGAAGTAATTTAGCATTTATTTGTAACAATAAACACTCCCTCAAATTTCTAGCTCCTACACCTGCTGGTTCCATTTTCTGAATCATATTCAGTAAGGAACTAACCTTCTCTTCTTCCACCTCAATACCTGCATTAAAAGCTAGATCATCAACTATATTATCAATACCTCTTCTAAGATATCCATCATTATCAATATTACCAACAATATATTCTGCTATTTTTTTGTCAAAGTCAGATAGATTTCTCATACCCAATTGACGCATTAAGCTATCTCTAAACGTATCTCCCTCTGTTACTATGAAGTCTCTTGTATCATTATCTTTTGAAATGTTTGAAGTCTTGAGTTTGTATTCTGGAACATCATCATAATCATCTGCAGACATATAATCATCCATAGTAAATTCTTCATCATCCCTATCAGCAGGTAAATCAGCATCTTCATAATCCTCATTAGAATTATCAGCAGAATCATCATTTAATGAAGAGATGTCCGTATTATCTGAATCCTCTGCAGAACCTTCTTCTAATAAAGGGTTCTGTTCCAATTCTTCTTTAATACGTTCATCAAGCTGATATGATGGTATTTCCAACAATTTTATCAACTGAATCTGCATAGGGTTAATTTTTAACCCTAGTTTTTGCTGAAGTGTTTGTTTAAGCATTCTACAAATAATATATTCATTATATCAATTTAAAATTCTGCATTTTTAGGTGTTCTAGGGAAAGGAATTACATCACGTATATTTGTCATTCCTGTTACAAATAATACTAATCTCTCAAATCCTAGTCCAAAACCACTATGAATAGCAGAACCAAAACGTCTAGTATCTAAATAATATGACATTTCCTCTTCAGATATATCCATTTCCTTCATTCTAGTAAGAAGTTTATCATAATTTTCTTCACGTTGAGAACCTCCAATTATTTCTCCAATCTGAGGGAATAATACATCCATAGCTGCAACAGTCTTTCCATCTGGATTTTGTTTCATATAGAATGCTTTAATCTCTTTTGGATAATTAATCATTATAACTGGACGCTTGAAGTGTTTTTCTACCAAATACCTTTCGTGTTCACTCTGAAGGTCCATACCCCAACCTGTTATAGGATACTTAAATTTTCCTTTCTTGTTGGGCTTACTTTTCATTAGTATATCAATAGCTTCGGTATATTCAACTCTAGCGAAATCATGCTCTAATATAAAATTTAATTTCTCAATAAGTTCCATAGAACGATCTTCTGCCTTCTTGTTCTTTTCTTCTTCTTGAAGTCTCTTGCTAAGATAATTTAGTTCATCTGCACAATTATCAAGAGCATATTTTATTAAATATTTAATAAAATCTTCAGCTAATTCCATATTATCTTCCAAATCGTAGAATGCCATCTCGGGTTCGTTCATCCAGAATTCACTAAGATGTCTTGTGGTATTAGAATTTTCAGCTCTAAATGTTGGACCAAATGTATAAATTTTACCTAAAGCCATGGCTCCAAGTTCACCTTCAAGTTGACCACTTACCGTTAGTGCTGTAGATTTTCCAAAGAAATCCTGTTTAAAGTCCACCTTGCCTTCTTCGGTAAGAGGGGGGTTTTTGGCATCCAGAGTTGTTACTCTAAACATCTCACCAGCTCCTTCGCAGTCTGAAGCAGTAATAAGCGGAGTATTTAAATAGAAAAAGCCATGATCATTGTAATATTTATGTATAGCAAAAGCCAAATTATGTCTTACTCGAAAAATAGCCCCAAATAAATTTGTTCTAAAACGTAAATGAGCAACTTCTCTCAAGAATTCAAGACTATGCTTTTTAGGTTGAATAGGATATTTTTCTGGATCAGCCTCTCCAAGTACTTCTATTACATCTGCATGTATCTCCTTGCTTTGACCCTTACCCAGACTCTCTGTCAATTGCCCTTTTACATATATAGCAGCCCCCGAAGTTACTTTTTTCATAAGTAATTCAAGCTCTTCATTTATATCAACAACAATTTGAATATTATTAATAGTAGATCCATCATTAAGCGCAATAAAGTTAACTTGCTTATTTCCACGCTTTGTTCTTACCCATCCCTTAACTTCTACTACTTCTCCTATTTTTTCTGAAAGTAGTAGCTCTTTTATACTAATGTGTTTCATACGTTTAAATTTTCTGCATTATATAATATCGACAAAAATAATATTTTTTCTATTCATCTGCGAACAAATCGCAAAAAATCATATCCGAAATTAACCAACCTTGTTCAGAAAGTCTAACAATTTCATTTTCATATAGTATATCGCCACTTTTGATGTAGTTTTTTACTTTTCCTTCTACAGCATTCCAATACTCAGAATATTCTGTCTTTAAAGTATCAATTTTGGCTCCCCACATGGTTCTTAGGCTTGTCATTATATATTCGTCATATTTATCTTTTTTACTTAATAGTTCCTCTTGGGATTCAGTATCCCCATTTTTGATACTTTCTATATATCTCTTAATATTGGATATATTCCATGACCTAGATTTCAAATTAAAGGAATGAGCCGATGGTCCTAAACCTATATAGGCTACATTTTTCCAATAAGAAGTATTGTGTCTTGAATATTTTCCATCCTTAGCAAAATTTGAGATTTCATAATGTTGAAAACCCAAAGCTTTAAGAGAATTAGATGCAATTTTATAATATTCTGCAAAATTATCCTCATCGGGTAAATTTAATCTACCATCTTTCTTTAATTTATAAAACACTGTACCTTCATCTATACTTAGTAAATATATTGATAAATGAGTTATAGGAAGAGTAGCTATTATAGACAAATCTTCATTTAAGATAGTTGAAGAGTAGTCTGGTAGTCCCATCATAAGATCTACACTTATATTATCAAAACCGACCTTTTTTGCCATATTAATAGCACGAATAGCCTGAGTAGAAGTGTGTCTTCTGTTAATTTTTTGTAATAGTTCATCGTGAAAAGTTTGCACGCCCATACTTATACGATTAAAACCCAAAGCTTTAAGACCCTGAAGTTTTTCTTCTGATAAATCATCAGGATTGCATTCTATAGTTCTCTCTGCATCACTCGCTATATTAAAATTACCTTCTATTGCCTCAATTATTAAAGATAGTTCATTAATACTCATATAGGAAGGAGTACCTCCTCCAAAATATAATGTATTATGTATCTCTCCTTTAAGATAATTCTTTCTAAGCACAATTTCACGAATGAGGGCATCTGTAAACTCTGATTTTAAAGTTGGAGATGCTACTGAATAAAAACCGCAATAATAACACTTGTTTTTGCAAAACGGTATATGTACATAAATTCCCATTTAGCAAATATATAGTTTTTAAATTTCTCAATCAACTTTTGGTATTTTTATCTATCACCCAATTTTTGTCAAAAGGCTCTGTTTTAAGGGGATCGTAATGTAAAGAAGATTTTTGAAAAATCTTTAGATAATATTCCTTATGTGATTTATCTAACATAAAATCATCTAGTAACCAAGGATTAGCTAATTTTAAAAGCCTATAACTTGTATTATGAAGTTCTGCCCATGTGGCTAGATTATGAATAGTACTCTTCCACTTTACCTCTCTATAAGATATCTGTGGATAGAGATCTTGAGCCCTAAGTACAAATCCTAAACGTTTAGGATTCTCAAATAGATATTTACATGCCAATATTCTAAAAAGGTATCTAGATGTTTCTGTATTTAAATAAAGGTCAGCAGCTTCCTTAACTTTCTGTGTTTTAAGGTCTCGCATAATACCATTTTTACCTCTGTTGTAGGCTAAAGCCACCAAAGCCCAATCCTTAAATAGTTTATAACTATCCTTTAAATATTTACAAGCAGCTATTGTTGATTTCTCTATATTATACCTTTCGTCAATATTTTTATTTACTTCCAAACCATATTGTCGTGCTGGCTCTTTCATTATCTGCCAAAACCCAGCAGCTCCAGCTGGAGAATAAGCCTTTATATCCATACCACTCTCTATTGTCATAAGATAAATAAAATCTTCGGGGATTTTATAACTTCTTAGAATTGGTAGTAATATTGGGAAATAACGATTTGCCTTTTTAATCATTTTTAATGTAGAGGAATGCATATAACTAAAAGCTAACAACTCTCTATCCATTCTTTCCCTGACGTCAAAACGAGTTAAATCAATAGGCTTTCCACAAAAAGTCATGGATTTAGGTATATCAGGGCTAATTACCAAAGATGTCTCTTGTCCAAAAATATTGCTAGACAAGAATAAAGAGAATATTATAATAATTACTAAACTTTTCTTTTTCATATTTCATCAGGATTTTACTAGATTCTATCTTATTTTTCAAAGATAATTATTATAGCTTAGACATCAAATAAAAAATGCTCCATTATTAACATATTTAATTCTTAAAATAAGTATTTTTACTTATTAATAATATTTTTAGCGTAAAAAAAGAGTAAGTAAATATACGTATTTTGCCTATTAAGCTAAAGAAATATATAAATTATTTAACATAATAGCTAAAAAATCAATAAATTCGCAATTAATAAAAGGTATTACTATAAATGCTATTACCATCAAAAATTTCATACAATGATATTGAATAAACAGGTTGGCGTACTATTAAACTTAGTACACAATGATTTTAAAAAATATTTAACTTCTGTATTTAAAACGGGGGGATATAATTTAACTCCCGAACAATTTTTATTAATGGACGCATTATGGGATAATGGTATTCAGTCACAACAGACTTTGGCTGATACGATGTTTAAGGATAAAAATTCTATAGTAAAACTTATAGATGGATTAGAAAAAAGAGGTTACGTCAAAAGAGTTACAGATAAAAATGACAGAAGACAGAATTTAATAAAACTGACTAACCATGGTGTACTTTTGAAGGAGGATGTAACTAGACTAGCAGTAGATGCTGTTAACACCATAGTTAAAGGAATAGATATTGAAAACATTAATGTATTTATAAAAGTTTTGGAAGCCATGACTTTCAACATAAGAGGAAATAAGGATACATATTTAAATGAAGAATAAACTCTAAACTACTTAATAATGGAAAAACTTTACGATAAACTTAAGTCTGATAGTAGGTTGGGAGATGGATTAAAATCTTGTATAAATTGTGGTATATGTACTGCAATATGTCCAGCAGCTGAATTTTATGATTATGACCCTAGGGTTATTATGGATAAAGTTCAGTCAAAGGATGACAATGTTATCAAGGAATTACTTAAAGGCGAAAAGATATGGTATTGTGGACAATGTATGTCATGTAAAACCAGATGCCCCAGAGGAAATGCTCCAGGAGTTGTTATTCAAGTTCTCAGAAAGATATCAATAGAAGAAGGTTATTTTGTAGAATCTGAGAAAGGAAGACAACAATATGCAATAAATAAAATGATGTATCATAATCTAACCAATTATGGTTATTCCATATATCCTAGAACTTTCAAATACAGTATGCATCCGGAATGTGGACCAGTTTGGGAGTGGATAGAAAATAATTTGGAAGATGTGTATGCTAGAAATGGAGCAAATCTTGACGGAGAAGGCCCTGGAGGTCTTAGAAAAATACCCAAAGAAAGTATGGATGAATTTAGAAAAATATTCGATGCTACGGGTGCAACTAAAGAGCTCAATCATATAACAAAATGTTCTATGGAAGTAGCAAAGAAAATGGGATTGAATGAAGAAGAGTATTTTAACATGGTTTTTAATGAAACTGAAAAAGACCATTTAAATCATTAAGCTATGATATACGAAGGTAAAAAGAAGATATGGAGTGATTATCAAAAAGATATTCCAGATGACCATTTTTTCTATGTGAGAAGTTGCATAAGGCAAAGTTTTTTCCCCGCATCTGAACAGAAATTTCTTGAAATATGTAATCAAAGATTAGATAAGGATTTTTTCGAAACAGAAAAACACACTTCATGTGGGGGTATTGCTTTTCACTCCGATGCAATTCCTATAGAAACTAGTCTAGTCATATATGGGCGCCAATTTTCTCTAATGAACGAGTTTGGGTATAAGAATTTTGTTTGTTCATGCATCACTTCGTTTGGACTTTATTGTGAAGCCCTTGAAATGTGGAGAGAACATCCAGACTTAGAAGCTAAAACGCGTGAAATACTTTGGGACACATGTAAAAGAGAATTTACAAAACCAGAGTTTTTGGTACATACTAGTGATATAATTTTTAAGTATAGAAAACAAATAGCTGCACTTGCAAAATATAAACTCATAAACAGCAAAACAGGCAAACCTCTTAAAGTGGTAGAACACATTGGTTGTCATTACAATAAAATTTTCCCTTCAAAGAGTGTTGGAGGAGCTGAGTATCCTTATGTACTTGCTGGTATGATAGAATCTTGGGGAGGTGAAATTATTGACTACCCAGAGCGTAGACATTGCTGTGGATTTGGTTTTAGACAATATCTCGTAAAAGCAAATAGAGGTTATTCCCTATCTAATACTCATAAGAAATTTGAATCTATGGAACCTTATCATCCAGACTTCATCATTGCCAATTGTCCTGGTTGTACATATTTTATGGATAGATGGCAATATGTAATATCTGAAATGGAACATAAAGCTTATGGAGAATATGGTTATGGAATTCCTGTCCTAACTTATGAAGAAGTTGCAGGCTTAGTAATGGGCTATAATCCTTGGGACTTGGGACTTCAAATGCATCAAGTAAATTGTGAGCCATTATTAGATAAAATGGGAATAAAATACGAACCTAAAGAAAAATACAGGGGACTAAATAATAAAAATATCGGTAAACCTGCTTTGAGCCCCTACTTAAAATAATAAAGATGAATAATAATAAAAACATATTAATTATTGGAGGAGGTCCTGCAGGGCTTGAAGCTGCTATTCAACTTCAAAAATTAAATTACAATATAATCTTAATAGAAAAATCCGATCATCTTGGAGGACATTTAGCAGAATGGGATAGGCTTTTCCCAGATGGAGTTAAAACAAAAGAAATTCTAGATAAATTAGTAAATAATTTAGTAGGCGTAAAGTATTTCCTTAATACTGAAATTGATTCCATCAATTTACTTAATGGTTCTTACAATGCAATTCTTTCTAACGGAATTACAATATTGGCCAAAGCTGTCTTAATTGCATCTGGTTTCGATCTATTTAAAGCTGAAAGAAAACAAGAATATGGATATGGCGTTTACAATCACGTTATAAGCAATGCTGATTTAGAAAGCTATTTTAAAGATGGTAAGGACCAACGAGTTGTAAAAAATCCCCGTAGAGTGGGTTTTGTGCATTGCGTAGGCTCTAGAGATGAAAAAGTAGGTAACATACATTGTTCCAAGGTATGTTGTGTGACTGCAGTAAAACAAGCTTGTGAAATAAAAGAAAAATTTCCAGATGCTGAAGTATTCTGTTTTTACATAGATTTGAGAATGTTTGGAAGGGGTTATGAAGATTTATATCTAAAAGCTCAACAAAAATATGGCATAAGATTTATACGTGGTAGAGTTTCAGAGGTTGCAGAAAATATAAAAAACGAATTAATCATTAAGGCCGAAGATACCTTGAGTGGAAAACCCATTCAGGTTACATTGGACTTATTAGTATTGATGTCGGGAATGATGAATAGCAAAAGTGGTCTAGAATTGGGAGAGATGTTATCTCTAAATAAAAAAGAAGATGGTTTTTTCGAATGTAAAAGTTCTATTTATTCTCAACAATTTAGCAATAAAAAAGGAATATTTTATGCAGGAACTTGTACAGGACCTAAAACACTTCCCGATACTTTTCACGAAGCTCGCTCGGCTGCCATGGAGATTAATACGTATATGAACGAAAGTAATAAAGAATAGTAATCATGACAAATTTTGGATTCAAATTAGTTACTAGTTCTAGAGTCAATTTAGATAAATTTGACAAAGAGAAGTTTGATAAACTTCTCAAGATAGAACCAGATATTAGAATTTGTATGGCCTGCGGAGCTTGTACAGCTACTTGCAGTGCTGGAAAATTCACAGAAACTAGCCTCAGAAAAGCCATTTTACTCCTTCAGAATGGAGATGAAAAAGGAGCCGTAAATAAATTAATAGGCTGTATGCTATGTGGGAAATGTACCATAGTATGTCCACGAAGCATTAATACTAGGAACTTAATAAATAATATTCTTAAAATTTATAGTAAATGAACGAAAGAATTCTACACGATTATAATGATTTCGTACTCCCTTTTCTGATAGGATTTGTATTTATATTAACCTATCTATTTATAGGATTGGTGAGAATAATATATCATATACCTCCCGAAGACAGGAGGAAACTATTAAGGTCATTTATTAATCCTAGGATATTACTCCTAAATTTTAAAGATATAACTCATGATTGCTTATTGCACATCAAGATATATAAGCGTAATTTACTCTTAGGATATATGCATTTTAGCATAGCTTTTGGATGGTTTATGTTAATTATAATAGGTCATATAGAGGTACTACTCTATGCCCCTAAATCTACAGGATGGCAACATCTATATTATCCCATATTTTTTAGATATTTCCTAGAACAAAGTGGTCATACCACTCTAAGAGGAGCTTTTTTCTTTTTTCTAATGGATTTTTTCCTCTTAATGGTATTGGTAGGAATAGGGCTTGCTATATTTAAAAGGGTTAAATCATTAGCTTTTGGAATGAGAAGAACTACTCACGCTAGTTTTGCAGATACCATTGTTCTATATTGTCTTTGGGCTATTTTCCCCTTAAGATTATTGGCGGAAGGATTTACTGCTGGAATAAGTGGGGGAAGTTTTTTAACAAAACCTGTTAACTACATATTCGCAAGTTTTTTGGGAAATGATTTAAATATAATGCCAACATGGTGGGCTTATAGTATTTCTTTAGGCCTATTCTTTTTAGCTCTACCCTTTAGTAGATATATGCACATACCGACAGAGCCATTATTAATAATACTTAGAAATGCTGGTCTCAAGGCAAAAAAAATTCGTAAAGGATTCTCTGAAGCTGAAATTTATTCATGTCCAAGTTGTGGATTGTGCATAGATGCTTGTCCTATGAATGTACAGATAAAAAATCTAAAACTTTCATCTGTATATTATATGCGATTTCTTAGATGTCATAATCATCAAAAAACACAAAGAATAGCTAATGCTTGTTTGATGTGTGGAAAATGTGTTGAGATATGTCCTGTTGGAATAGATTCCTGTGCTATAAAAGTGGTTGAAAGAGGAACTATGAATAATAGCGTTCAATATGATTATAATTATCTTCAAGATGGAAAAATTAATTTATTAAGTTTATTAGAGACCCAAAATAGTAATGAAATTAAGCCTCTTTTAGAAAAAGAGATAACTCAAGATATAAAGATAGCTAATAAGGATTTTAGCTCAAAAAATAGAGGAAAAGTTATATTTTTTGCAGGTTGTATGACACATATTACACCCATAATTATACAATCTATGAAAAAGATTTTTGCAAAAGCAGGAATTGATTATATCTTTGCAGACGCAAATGGCGGCATATGTTGTGGAAGGCCGTTATTATTAGCAGGGAAACTAGATGCAGCAAAAGAGCTTATTAAAAAGAACACCGAATTATTTAAGGAAAGTGGAGCTACAACACTGCTAGTATCATGTCCCATATGTTATAAGATTTTTAAGGAAGAATATAAACTTGACAATATAGTGATTCTTCATCACACGGAGTATATAAATAAGTTAATAAATGACAATCGTTTACAAGTTAGAAAAAATGACGATACATTGGTATATCATGACCCTTGTGATTTGGGAAGAGGTTCAAATATATATGAAGAACCTAGAAATATACTCCTAAAAATAGGAAATCTTAAAAAAGCAGAAAAAGAAGGTAAAGAAAGTATTTGCTGTGGAGGTAGTCTTGGAAGTTTAAGCTTAAACAGAGGAGATAGAGTTAAAATCACTCAAAAATCGCTACAAGCACTTACTTATTGCAAACCAGACAAAGTGATAACAGCATGTCCATTGTGCAAGAAGACATTTGCAGAACAATCGGAAGATATTCCAATTATGGACTTAGCTGAAATAGTTGCAAACAATTTAATATAAATAAATATATCATGAAATTCGAACCGACGAAATACACTCTCGAAAACATATCTACTTCACGTAGATTTAATGATGAAGGATGGTTCTTAACAGATCCTGAGTCAGATAAGCCATCTTTAATTAGAGCAATTTACGAAAAAAAACAAATTGAATTCAAAGATGATTCTTATGGATTGTACAAATTCTCTGATTGGATGCCCATTCATAGGACATTACGAGGTTCATGTGCTCCAATTACTTATAAGAGCAAACATTTAGCAAAAGAATTTGGACTTTCAAATTTGTATATAACATTCAGTGGTTATTGGCCAGAGAAAGGTGCTACTATGCAAACTTGTTCTTTTAAAGAAACAGAAGCTTTTTCAGTATGTGGACGTCTTCCAAAAAACAATAAGAAGATCTTAGTTGTAGCGTCTGCAGGAAATACTGCAAGGGCATTTGCACAAGTATGTTCGAATAATAATATTCCTATATTAATAACTATCCCACAAGAACATTTAGATGCATTATGGTTTAAAGAACCATTAAATGATTGTGTCAAATTTATATGTACCCCTCCAGGAACTGATTATTATGATGCTATAGCTTTAGCAGGTAAACTTTTAAAATCAGATAATTTTATGGACGAAGGAGGAGCCAAAAATGTTGCACGACGTGATGGTATGGCTACAACAGTATTATCAGCTACTCAATTTATTGGAAAAATTCCTGATTTTTATTTTCAAGCTGTAGGAAGTGGGACAGGAACTATAGCTGCTCACGAATCTAATATTCGACTTATTAAAGATGGTAGATTTGGAGATACTATTATGAAATTAATTCCATCTCAAAATATTCCATTTACACCAATGTATGATGCATGGAAGGCTCATAGTCGTTCATTACTTCCAATAAGTGAAAATGAAGCTAGACAAAAAGCTCTTAAGGTGGATGCAAAAGTGTTATCAAACAGAAAACCTCCATTCTCTGTTCCAGGTGGTTTATTTGATAGCTTAGAAGCTAGTAATGGAGATATGATAGCTGTTACTAACGAAGAATTAGAGTTAGCTTGTCAATTATTTGAAAAACTAGAAGGAATTGATATTTACTCTGCTTCAGGTGTTGCTGTTGAAAGTCTTAGAAAGGCAGTAAAAAATAATATTGTAGATAAGGAAGATATTATTATGCTAAATATCACAGGTGGTGGTGAATTACGTTTCAAGAGTGAACATAAGTGTGTAGGTATAACTCCTGATCTTATTTTTGATATTGACGAATCCCCTGAAAATGTAATAAAAAAAGTAGAAGCTCTGTTTTACAAAAGAACTTATGTTTCTCAAGCTAAAGAATTAGAACCAACTATATAGGAATTTATTCTCTGTAAAAGTAAAATTCCCTACATAGACTAAAAAGAGGGTGTCCAAAAAGTTTTGGACACCTTTTTTTTTGCATAAAAATTTTTGTCAAATCTGTATTTTTTAGTATCTTTAAACAGTTGAATACAAAAAGAAT
>Ga0172378_10002847_pt1 | contig 16232 bp, 15 predicted proteins | sample GrowelOW332metaG_FD_119755 | JGI IMG/M metagenome (GOLD analysis project Ga0172378, IMG submission 119755) | Groundwater microbial communities from an aquifer near a municipal landfill in Southern Ontario, Canada - Pumphouse #3_1 metaG | ecosystem: Environmental > Aquatic > Deep subsurface >... | reverse complement strand
TGAGTGATCAAGCTTTAATGCCTTTCCCTTCTTTAAAGCTTGGTCCCGGGCAATCTTCACGTTCGCATACTGCAGAAGAGTATATTTGTATCTCAGAGATAGAAGAAGCGGTTCAACTGTATTTTAAGTTGTTCGATCAATTGGAGTTGAATAAATAGTTCTAGCCAATTAAGCAAATCTCGATGGAATTTGATTGATCAATAAGATGCATTCCGTTGTATTATTATATCATTAGCATATAAATAGGAATACATAATGCTGTGTTGTAAAGAAATTCCTATTTAAGAATACCATAAATCGAAAAGAAAATGAAGAGAAATATACTAACTCAGACTCAATCACTTTATAAGGAACTTTGTGAGGATGAAAATACAATTCCATTATGGCAGCAATTTTGGTGGCTTGAAGCAATTTGTCCCGGACAATGGGAAGTGCTCCTAGTGGAAGAGAATGGTAAAATAATGGCTGCATTGCCTTATCATTTTCGTACAAAGTTAGGAATGAAATTTATTCTTCAACCACAGCTAACGCAAGCTACCGGGCCTTGGCTACGTGCTATGGAAAAAACGGAATCGAATGGAGTTAAGGTAGATGGCGATAGGCTGGCTTATGAAAAACGCTATTTTGGGCAGCTTATCTTTCAACTTGAACAGCTTGGACTCAGTTACTATGAGCAGGGTTTTCATTTCAGCTTTACCAATTGGTTGCCTTTTTATTGGGCTGGTTATAAGCAGAGTACCCGGTATACTTATTTGATAGAGAGCATTGGTAATTACGAAAAAACGGTTTCTCGCTTTTCTTCGGCTAAACAGCGTCAACTTCGAAAGGCAGAGAAAGCTGAATTCTCTTTTGATTTTGATTTGAAGCCTGATGAGTTTTATGCTTTGCATAAGCAGTTCTTAGCGAGTCGTAAAGAAGATGCAATGATTGATTACTCGTATCTACTCTTCTTGCGATTATGGAAAGTAGCGACAACACGGAAACAGGGACAAATTTTTGCCTTGCGCGATAAGGAAGGAAATTTACATTGTGCCCATTTTATTGTTTGGGACTCAGCTTCGGCTTACGATTTGTTGTATTTCATAAATCCTTCTCATGCTTCTTCCGGAGCCAGCACATTGGTGATTGCCAATATTCTTAAATGGCTAAATGGCAAGACTCGATCTTTCGATTTTGAAGGATCGATGATTGAAAGTGTTGAAAATAGTTATCGCCAATTTGGGACTGTTCAGAAGTCTTATTTTCAAATACATAAAGCTTTTAATCCTTTTGCCGGGTGGCTAATTAATTGGAAGAGACACTAATTCTTTAAGAAGCTGTATTTATAATTTGCCCTCGTTTTATTCCTTTTCAGGAGGTGTAAAACGGTTCTTCTCTCTGGCTTTGATGTTGCGTGGATGAAACTCAATAATTTCGCTGCGGAGACGTTCACGGTCAATGTGTGTATAAATTTCAGTGGTTGATATGCTCTCGTGTCCCAGCATCATTTGAATGACTCGTAGATTGGCACCCCCTTCCAATAAGTGGGTTGCAAACGAATGGCGTAAGGTATGCGGAGATATCTCTTTTTGAATTCCTGCTTCTTTGGCTAGTTCTTTGATAAGGTGGAAGATGCTAATACGTGAAAGGTGAGTGCCTCGGCGGGAAAGAAAAAGATAATCTTCTTCGCCCGGTTTTATGATCATCTTATTTCGATCAGTAAGGTATAAAGAGATTTCATGTATGGCTGTATGTGAAATGGGAACTAGCCGTTGTTTGTTTCCCTTCCCAGTAATGCGAATAAACTGATCTTTAGGATAGTAATTCGATATTAAGAGGGTGCAGAGTTCTGTTACCCGTAATCCACATGAATAGAGTGTCTCTAAAATAGCGCGATTTCGTTGACCTTCGTTCTTTGATCGATCGATAGTCCCTTCTAATAAATCAATCTCTTCTACACTTAATACTTCCGGGAGATGCCGGCCAATCGTAGGGCTGGGTAGAAGTTCCGTGGGGTCTGCATCTGTTTTTTTTGTAAGTTGGAGAAAGTGGTAGAATGATTTTATGCCACTGATAATCCTAGCTTGTGAGCGTGGCCCGATTCCAATATCGCGTAATCCCGATACAAATAGTTCCAATTGTCTAAGGTTTACTTCTGTTGGATTAACGTTCTCTATTTGAAGAAAAAGTAATAATTTATCAAGATCTTGCAAATAGGCTTCCACGGTATGAGAAGAGAGGGATTTCTCTAATCTTAGGTAGGCTAAATATTCTTTGATGGTTCCACTAATTTTGACATCGTTTGTAGGGTATTCCATATTTTTTTTGTATCTTTGCGGCAAATATACGGATTTCCAATGAAAATACTCATTCTAAACGGTCCCAATCTTAATTTGTTGGGAAAAAGAGAGCCAAGTGTCTATGGCAATAGTTCTTTTGAGAATTATTTAAAGGTATTAAGAGTTCGCTATTCCGATGTGGAGATTGACTACTGTCAAAGTAATAGTGAAGGTGTGCTTCTAGACAAACTTCATGAAGTGGGTTTTACTTTTGATGGAGTCGTATTTAATGCAGGAGCTTATACACACACCAGTGTGGCGTTGTATGATGCAATTCGAGCAATTCAAACCCCTGTAATAGAAGTGCATATATCTAATGTGCATCAACGTGAAGAGTTTCGCCATCATTCTATGATTTCAGCAGCTTGCTGTGGGGTTGTTTGTGGATTTGGTTTAGACTCTTATCGTTTAGCAATAGAGGCATTGCTTGAAAATAATAATAATAAAGGATTAGATAAAGTATAAAAACAGAAGTTATGAAGAGAACAAAGATTGTTGCTTCCGTTTCAGATCGTCGTTGTGAGGTTGATTTTCTGAAGGAATTGTATGCTGCGGGAATGAACGTGGTGCGAATGAACACAGCACATGCTACTCCAGAAGGATTGTGCAAAATTATAGACAATGTGCGTGCTGTATCCAGTCAAATAGGTATTTTAATAGATACCAAGGGTCCTGAGGTGCGTACAACAACTTGTGAAGGTGAATTGAACTATATAACTGGTGAAAGAGTTAAAATAATAGGAAATCCGGATGGAGTTACTACGCATGATTTAATTTGTACTTCATTTCCTCTTTTTGTGCAGGATGTGCCCATGGGTTCTCATGTACTATTTGATGATGGAGAACTTGATTTTGAGGTGATTGAGAAAACAGAGGAATATCTTCTTTTGGAAGCTAAGAATGATGGTAAATTAGGTGCTCGAAAGAGTGTGAATGTACCTGGTGTGCGTATTAATCTTCCGGCATTGACCGAAAAAGACAAGCGTAATATTGTATTGGCTTGCGAACAAAATATTGATTTTATTGCTCATTCTTTTGTACGTAATAAGCGTGATGTAGAAGCTGTTCAGGAAATTCTGGATATGCATCAGAGTGATATTAAGATTATTGCAAAAATAGAAAACCAGGAAGGTGTAGATAATATAGATGAGATTCTAGAAGTTGCTTATGGTGTGATGATTGCGCGTGGTGATCTAGGTATCGAAATCCCTTTAGAGCGTATTCCTAGTATTCAAAAAATGCTCATCAATAAATGCATTCAACGCAAGAGACCGGTTATTGTAGCGACACAGATGTTGCATTCAATGATCAATAATCCCCGTCCAACTCGTGCAGAGGTAACCGATGTAGCAAATGCTATTTATTATCATACCGATGCTGTTATGTTAAGTGGAGAGACTGCTTATGGCAAATATCCGGTAGAGGCTGTACGTACGATGGCTGCTGTAGCAGCTGATGCAGAAAAGAATAGTTCATTAGGAAATGAAATCCGTTTACCTCTTTCACGAGAAGAAGATATTACCGAATTCTTAGCCAAACAAGCTGTAAAAGCAACTCAAAAAATGAGTATCCGTGCTATTGTTACAGATTCTTACACAGGGCGTACGGCACGCTTTGTTGCTGCTTTCCGTGCTGAGATTCCTGTGTTGGCTATCTGCTATCGTGAGAAGACCATGCGTATGCTTTCTCTTTCCTATGGCGTGAAGCCGATTTATTTGGAAGAGAAAGGTAGTGCACGTGCTTACTTCTTTGCTGCTTTATATTTGTTGCTTAATGAGAATATGATAACAGAAACAGATCGCGTGGCTTACCTTAGCGGTTGTTTTGGTGAAGGTGGCGGCACAAGCTTCCTAGAGCTCAATCAGGTCTCTAATATACTAAGCGCTGCAAAGGATTATATGCTGCCTTCTTTTTCTGCTCGTTAAAGCGGGAAGAAGCGGAGTAGAATTAAGTAGTTAAAAAAGATGATGGCAAACGACCTCCTTGATCAATATATCCTTGAACACATTGACGAGGAGGGCGATTATCTTTATCAACTGTACCGGGCAACGAACCTTCGTTTGCTTCGTCCGCGCATGGCTTCCGGCCATTTGCAAGGACGTATTCTTAAGATGTTGGTGCGCTTACAGCGTCCACTTTCGATTTTGGAAATAGGTACATATAGTGGTTACTCGGCACTTTGCTTGGCTGAGGGATTGCCTGAGACCGGCGTTTTGCATACCTTTGAAATCAATGATGAGCAAGAGTGCTTTACTCGTCCTTTATTAGAAAACTCATCTTTTGCCAATAAGATCCATTTTTATATTGGCGATGTTCTAAAATTGCTTCCGCAAATGCCTGAACTTCGTTTTGATATGGTCTTCATTGATGCCGATAAACGCTGTTATCTTGACTATTATGAATTGGCTTTATCGCGCATGCAAAGTGGTGGGCTCATCCTTGCAGACAATACGCTTTGGGATGGTCATGTCGTTGATTCCTCTTATCAGGATGCACAGACCAAGAGTATTCGCACTTTTAATGATTTCGTAGCTCGTGATACGCGGGTTGAGACAGTAATTCTGCCCTTAAGAGATGGGCTAACAATGTTGTATAAGAAGTAAAAAACAGATGGAAACAACCAGACAAAACAAAATAACTCGTCTCTTGCAAAAAGAGCTAAGTGAAATCTTCCAGTTGCAAACAAAAGCAATGCAAGGTACACTTGTGAGTGTAAGCGTAGTGCGCATTAGCCCCGATTTAAGCGTGGCTCGTGTGTATTTAAGTATTTTTCCTAGCGAACGTGGTGAGGAACTATGTAAAAACATCAATCAGAATCAAAAAGGAATTCGCTTTGAGTTAGGTACACGTGTACGGCATCAATTGCGTATTATTCCTGAATTGAAATTCTTTATCGATGACTCACTCGACTACATTGATAAGATTGATACTTTATTGAAGTAATTCCCTTTTATTTATTCCTGTTGTGAAACTCTCCTTATTTATTGCTCGGCGTTATCTCTTTTCAAAGAAGAGTCATAATGCGATCAATGTAATTTCTGCTATTTCTGTTTGCGGAGTCGCTTTGGCTACGTTGGCATTGATTTGTACGTTGAGTGTGTTCAATGGCTTTCAGCAGATGGTAGCTGATCTTTTCACAAATTTTGATTCAGACCTCGAAATCACAGCCACAAAAGGAAAAGTTTTCGATTCAGAGGCCGCTTCTATTAAACATTTACAGGAAGTAAAAGGGATAGCCCTGATGAGTTCTTCACTTGAAGAGCAAGTGATGCTAATTTATGGGTCGAATCAATTAATGGTTACTTTAAAGGGTGTGGATGATCGTTTCCGTGAGATTACTCATATTGATGAGATCTTGTATGGGAATGGCTTTTTTCGTTTGCATGATAAGGATAGAGAGTATGCTATACCGGGAATTGAGGTCGCAGCTCGTTTGGGCATTGGCATTACTCAAAGTGACTCTTTGCAAGTCTATGCTCCAAAACGTGGAGAGGAAGTAAATTTAGCTGATCCTACCAACGCTTTTGTGATGCGTAGTGTGGAAGCTCCGGGCATGGTGTTTGCTGTGAATCAGCGTAAGTACGATAGTGAGTATGTACTTTCCTCTTTGAGCTTTGCCCGACAATTGTTAGGCTATCGTTCTGAGGTTAGTGAAATAGGAGTGAAGGTTGCTGAAGGGGCTAATCCTGATGCTGTACAGCGTGCCATTCAGTCGCGTTTAGGTCAGGATTATCAGGTAAAGAATCGCTATGAGCAGCAGGAAGATGTATTCCGTATCATGAAGCTTGAGAAATTAATTTCATATATATTTCTGACGTTTATTTTACTCATTGCTTGTTTCAATGTAGTGGGCTCTCTCTCTATGTTGATAATCGATAAAAAGAAAGATGTGGTTACCTTGCGGCATTTAGGCGCTAGCGATCGTTTGATAGGCCGGATTTTTTTGTTAGAAGGACGCTTAATCTCATTGTTTGGTGCATTAATCGGCATCTTTTTAGGAGTTGGCCTTTGCCTTCTTCAACAGCATTTCGGATTCATTACGCTTGGTGCAGGAGCTGCAGAAGGTGCTTTTGTGGTAGATGCTTATCCGGTGCAGGTAGAGGCGCTTGATGTTTTGCTTGTATTAAGTACCGTTCTCCTTGTAGGTTGGATTGCAGTTTGGTATCCGGTGAAAATTCTCACCCGTAAGCTAATCCAGTCAACTGCCCAAAAAGAGGATTAATCTTTTATTCAATTCTACTTTATCTTTATTATTTGAAAGGCACAGCTTTTATCACAAAAGTTGTGCCTCATAAAATGAATCTAAAATCAAAGATAACAAATTAAAAAAATCGAAAGCCCTTTTATTCCTCACGGATAAAAGAGCTTTCTAAATCAAATGTTATGAAAGGGAGGGTGGAATATGGGGGTCGAACCCACGACCTTCGGAACCACAATCCGACGCTCTAACCAACTGAGCTAATACCACCATAAAGTGCTTTTGTCCTTAAAAGCGCTGCAAAGATAGGGAGAATTTTGGAATTTGCCAAATCTTTTTTATACTTTTTTCTCTTTTCCCTCTATTTTCGAGAAATAGGCCTTTCTCTCTGGTAAAACAAAAGGCGAAAGAGCCTTTTTGCTTACTTTTCGAAGCCTTTATTTTCTTCTTTGAAAAGTTGTTTTGCAGTAGATACAAATTTCTTTCGAAGCGTTTCGCAATAACTGTTGAGTGGAGTTTCCTTTTCAGCGTAGAAAAGTTGGTAGTTTGTTTTACCACTTACCTTCGGACGTGCGCACCAAACCAAGTGGTAAGAGCAATCAGCAAGTTCAGTAGGAGCAGAAGGGCTTTTCTTGGTAAGCTTTATTTCTACCATTAATCCACCATCCGTGTTAGGTGCTGACATGTTGGATATAAAGTTGCCTAGCGAATAGGCGAGTAGATGTTTTCCGCCCAATGAATCTTGACGAAGCTCTAGCGGTTGAATTACATGCGGATGCCCACCAATGATATGAGTTACTCCCTCACTGAAGAGTAAATTAGCCAATTCTTTTTCCTCCTCGTTTGGAAGAAGTTGATATTCATCTCCCCAATGCATACATGCAATAATAGCATCCGGCTTTAGAGCACGTGCTGCGGCAACGTCTGCTTTAATGAGAGTCGGATTGTAATAGTTAACCACGGAAGGAGCTTCTGCAGCAAGTCCATTGGTGCCATAGGTGTAGTTTAAAAAAACCAGTCGGAAGCCGTTCTTTTCAAGTAGAAAAGGATATTTATCTTTGCGTTCCTGCGGATTGCGATAAGTGCCAAGATGCGGCATCTTAAGTGAATCGAGTACCTCTATGGTGCGGTTAAAGCCGGGTTGCCCTTTATCAAGGCAATGGTTGTTTGCAGTTAGAAGTACATCAAATCCAGCATTTCGAATCGCATTTAAATATTCGTCAGGTGCCGAGAAGCAAGGATAACCCTGATAAGGTTCCCCACCAAGCGTTACCTCAAAATTGCCGATGGCCACATCAGCTGCCGAAATGCGTGCTTTCACTTCTGAGAAGCAATCGGAGTAGTCGTAGCCTGTTCCCCCCGCTGCCGCGTTAGCAGCATCTATTTGACCTTGATGCTGCATCAAGTCGCCTACAAAAAGCAAAGTAATTTGTTGTGGCTTTACAAGTACACTGTCAGTAGAAAGGGAAGAGTTGTTTTGCCCCTGCGTAGATGGCGTACACGCCATTAACGCAAGGAGCGTAAAGAGAAGAATAATCGGCCTTTTCATTTGAGGTGATTATTTATAAATCGCTTTTTTACCGGCAAGAAGAGTATTCTTCATAAGAGAGCAAATCGTCATAGGGCCTACTCCGCCCGGAACAGGTGTGATGTAAGCACACTTAGGAGCTACTTCGTCGAATTTTACGTCACCGGTAAGTTTGAATCCGCTTTTGGTTTCTGTAGAAGGTACGCGTGTGGTGCCTACGTCAAGTACTACAGCTCCTTCTTTTACCATGTCAGCAGTTACAAAGTTGGGTTGTCCCATTGCAGCAATGATGATGTCCGCTTCTGCACAAATTTCTTTTAAGTTCTTTGTATGGCTATGACAGATCGTTACAGTAGCATCGCCCGGATTCGTTTTTTGTAGCATTAACGAAGCCATTGGTTTACCAACAATGTTGCTTCGGCCCAATACAACGCAACGTTTTCCCGAAGTCTCAATGTGATAGCGTGACAACAGATCCATCATACCATTCGGTGTAGCGGAGATGTAGCAAGGCAAGCCAATGCTCATTCTACCTACATTGATGGGATGAAATCCATCCACATCTTTGCGATAGTCGATCGTTTCAATCACCTTTTGTTCACTTATATGGCGAGGCAAGGGAAGCTGTACAATGAAGCCATCCACATCGCTGTCTTGATTTAGACGTTCTACTTCAGCAAGTAACACCTCTTCAGTAACATCACTTTCGAAGCGGATAAGGCTTGATTTAAATCCACAAGCTTCACACGCAAGCACCTTATTGCGTACATAAGTTTCACTCCCGCCGTCGTGACCAACTAAAATAGCTGCCAGATGAGGCTGCTTTCCTCCGTTTGTTATAATTTCTGCTACCTCTGCTGCGATCTCTTTCTTAATCTGAGTCGCAACTTCTTTTCCGTTAATGAGTTGCATATCTTTATTTTCGTTGAATTATCGTTTCATTTGTGCCATCATCTGAGCAGCTTTTGGTCCCGTCATCATCTTCATCATTTTACGGGTTTGCTCAAATTGTTTCAGGAAGCGGTTAACCTCCTGTATGCTAGTGCCACTACCTTTAGCAATACGTTCGCGACGGCTGCTGTTTAGTAAATCGGGATTTTTGCGTTCTTTAGCAGTCATCGAGAAGATGATTGCTTCTACACCTTTGAAAGCATTGTCATCAATTTCAGCATTTTTCAAAGCTTTTCCTACACCCGGGATCATGCTGGCAAGATCTTTCAGGTTACCCATCTTCTTTATTTGTTGAATTTGTGAAAGGAAATCGTTAAAGTCGAATTGGTTCTTTGCAATCTTCTTTGAAAGACGCCGTGCTTCCACTTCGTCATATTGTTCTTGTGCTTTCTCTACCAGCGAAACAATATCACCCATTCCAAGAATACGATCGGCCATACGGCTAGGGTGGAAGAAGTCGATAGCCTCCATCTTTTCGCCCGTTCCTACAAATTTGATCGGTTTTTCTACTACCGAACGGATGGATAGTGCAGCACCACCACGGGTGTCACCGTCGAGCTTTGTAAGCACTACACCGGTAAAGTCTAGACGCTCATTAAATTCTTTGGCTGTATTGACAGCATCCTGACCGGTCATAGAGTCGACCACGAACAGAATTTCGTGTGGAGTGATTGCGTCTTTAATAGCCGCAATTTCATTCATCATCTGCTCATCTACCGCAAGGCGACCGGCTGTATCTACAATCACCAAGTCGCAACCTTTAGTACGTGCTTCAATGATGGCATGTTTGGCAATTGAAACCGGATCTTTGCTCTCAGGCTCCATAAAAACGGGAACTCCGATTTGTTCACCTAGAACGCGGAGCTGCTCGATTGCAGCAGGACGGTATACGTCGCAGGCCACCAAAAGAGGTTTAAGGCTTTTCTTTTCCTTAAGCATCTTAGCAAGCTTGGCCGAGAAGGTCGTTTTACCCGAACCTTGTAAGCCAGCCATCAGAATAACTGCCGGATTTCCTTTTGTGTGCACTTCTGCAGTTTCGCCACCCATCAAGAGGGCTAACTCATCGTGCACAATTTTCACCATCAATTGGCTAGGCTTTACTGCTGTAAGCACATTTTGACCTAGCGCTTTTTCCTTCACGGTGGTGGTGAAAGTTTTTGCTACCTTATAGTTTACATCGGCATCTAGAAGTGCTTTGCGCACATCTTTTAGCGTTTCTGCTACATTTATCTCGGTGATTTTTCCTTCACCTTTTAGGATTTTAAACGACCGTTCAAGTCTTTCGCTTAAATTATCGAACATATTTTTTTTGTTACTGTAAGTTTATCTATCTTTTACGGCAGCTCAATCTCCCCCGAATAGGAGGCCGGTGTGCGCCGATTGCTTTTTTCGTATACTGTTAAATCTGCTTTCCCTTTGGGCGAAATAACTAAATAATAGACGAATTCATCTTGATTACGCTTTATATTAAAAATAATCTTTGCCGTACCATCGTAGATTATAGAAGATAAATAATCTATTGTGGGGCCGTCAAAATTCAATCCTTGCTCACTTGAATTGAGAATCGCTCCATGAATTTGTCCGAAATAGGGCAAATAGGAAATGCATAGCGTATCACGAATCTCAAGCGATGCATCTACAGCACTCGAATTTTGCCGCTTTGCTTTAATGTCTGTTATATTAATTTTAAAACGTCGTGCTTCAACTAGGCGCATAATCTTAGCCTTTATTAATTCTCTCTTTTCCGCTTTGCTTTGCGCAATACTACTACTAGCGCTCATCGTAAAAACGATTATGAGCAAGTATGATATCCATCTTCTCATGTCTTTCAATATTAAATTAAGGTTTATTTTGCTACAAAGATAGTGATTATTCTGATTCCTTTTACTACTTTTGTCGCAAAAAAAAGGAATGGCACATTATATTTATATACTTTTAATAGTATTTGCTGTATTCATTGGATGGAAAATTGTAAAAACAATTCTTGTAAAAGGTATCCTTTTATTGGCGGCAATAGCATTTATAATTTATTTATTTGCTTCCGATTTGAATTTATAGATTCGTCCTTCTGTTAGTTGCCTGTTTTTTGCTTCTAGCTGTATTTACACTTCTATAGCTAATAGAAAGCAAATCGCAAAAAGATCTTTCATCTTTCAGTTTTCTTTTATAACTTGTTGATTATTAGTCTAAAAAGTCTTGAATGGTTTCTCTTAATCCTTCAGGAATCTTTCAGCCTATTTTTTTGTAGATAAGTGTCTCTTATTTTCTCTGAGAAAGCACTTTTTGGATTTGTTTCTAATACCAGCAATGCAAAGCTAGTTGTGCTTAAGTAATTATCATTCTTTACTGCCAGCTGTTGAATTCATTTTTACCATATGGCAAATTTGATTACGCCAATTGGCAAAAATGAATTCAACAGCTGGCATTCGTCCTTTTTAATAAAGCACACCTATTTGAAGGGCTGAGAGTTTTTGTCCAAGATGTAATATTAGGCTATTTTTAGGTTTATGCTAAGCTGTTTTCCTTCTGATATAAATTTCACCCACTATTTTTTATGACTTAAAGGTAAGCTTTTTTAGTCACCACATTCTGAAAGATTCCTGAAGGTTATTTTTCTATCTTTCAGGGTTTATCTGTCTGTTTTATAGCAATTTAAACTCGTATTCTGAAAGATGGAACTTTATTTTATAATGGTGGAAAATGTTTAACTAAATAAATTCAATTTTCGATTTCGTGCTTCTTCTAAAGAAACGGTTTTTATATCCTTTTTTTGATAGTCTTGGCGCAACGTTTCATATTCTGTATTCACTTCCTTCACATAGCTTTCGCGCGTTGTCGCATTCATCAATTTGCTAGAGGCTACTATGTTTTGTGCAGCATCTTTCATCCATAAAACCGGGCCATCGTACGCCGGCGCAATTTTTAGAGCGGTGTGCAATTTAGACGTTGTGGCACCACCAACCATTACGGGGACTGATATCCCTGCTTCTTTAAGTGATTTTACAACGTGTACCATCTCATCAAGAGAGGGGGTAATAAGTCCGGATAATCCGATAAGATCGGCCTTCTCGCTGATTGCTTTTTCAACAATGGTTTCAGTGGGACACATAGTACCCAAATCAATGATCTCGTAGTTGTTACAACCTAAAATAACACTTACAATATTTTTTCCAATGTCGTGTACATCTCCTTTCACGGTGGCTATTAGGTAGCGTCCGGCTGTAGAAGAACCTTCTGTCTTTTCGGCTTCAATGGAAGGACGAAGAATGGCTACCGCTTGTTTCATTGTACGTGCTGTTTTTACTACTTGAGGTAGAAACATTTTGCCAGCTCCAAAGAGTTCACCTACGTAGCTCATGCCGGCCATAAGGGGGCCTTCAATGATAGCGACAGCTTTGGGATACTTATTCAGAGCTTCTTCTAGATCAATTTCAAGATACTCGCTAATTCCTTTAGTTAGAGCGTATTTTAAGCGTTCCTCAAGCGAATATTCACGCCATTCGTCGTATTTGTTTGGGGTGGTAGAGGTTCCTGTTGTTTCTACTTTCAATTGTTGAGCAGCCTCAATCAGTCGCTCTGCTCCATCAGCAGATCGATTTAGTATAACATCTTCAATGCAAGTGAGTAGGTCGTCAGGGATGTCACTATAAAGTACAGCTGTACTGGGGTTTACTATACCCATATCCATACCTTTTGCTATGGCGTGATAAAGGAATACCGCATGCATGGCTTCACGGAGGTAGTTGTTGCCGCGGAAAGAGAAGGAAAGATTACTTATGCCGCCACTAATGTGAGCATAAGGACAGTTTTGCTTGATCCATTCGGTTGCACGAATAAAATCGAGTGCATAGCTGTTGTGTTTTTCTATACCTGTGGCTACGGCCAGTACATTCGGGTCGAAGATTATATCGCGCGGATTGAACTGTATTTTCTTAGTGAGGAGCGTATAGGCGCGTCCGCAGACTTCTATCTTTCGTTCGTAACTGTCTGCTTGTCCTTTTTCATCGAAAGCCATTACAACGACTGCTGCACCGTATCGCTGAACAGTACGGGCTTTCTCTAAGAATTTCTCTTCGCCTTCTTTGAGCGAAATGGAGTTGACAATGGCTTTGCCTTGAATAGCTTCCAGTCCACTGACAATAACTTCCCATTTTGAGGAATCTACCATAAATGGAACTCGAGCTATTTCCGGTTCCGAGGCTAGCAAATTGAGGAAAGTTACCATCTCGTGTTGTGCTTCGAGTAACCCGTCGTCCATGTTTAGATCGATCACTTGCGCGCCATCTTGTACCTGACTACGGGCTATGCTTAGTGCTTCTTCATATTTCTTCTCATTAATGAGGCGTAAGAATTTACGCGAACCTGCTACATTGCAACGTTCACCCACGTTGATAAAACGTACATCGGGAGTCAACTCTAGTCGTTCTAACCCGGATAACCATAAATAATCTGATGGTGCAACAGGTTGATGAGGGGCATATCCTTCAATGAGTGCCGGGAACTTTGCGATAAATTCGTTTGTAGTACCGCAACATCCGCCAATAATATTAATCAATCCTTCTTCTAAGTATTGGCGCACTTGACCGGCCATCTCTTCCGGAGTTTGGTCGTATTGACCTAAATTGTTCGGCAGACCTGCATTTGGGTAAGCGGAAATATAGCATGGAGCTAGTGCAGCCAACTGTTCCAAGAATGGCTTCAAATCGCTTGCTCCAAAGGAACAGTTTAAGCCGATGGAGAATAAGTTGGCATGCATTACAGAAGCTACAAATGCTTCTAGTGTTTGTCCGGATAAGATACGGCCTCCTTTGTCGGCAATGGTCGCCGATATCATTATCGGGACTTGCTTTTGGAGTTTCTCCATTGCCTCTTCGGCGGCTTGTATAGCTGCTTTGGCGTTTAATGTGTCGAAAATCGTTTCGATAAGAATGGCATCTACCCCGCCTTCAATCAGCGCTTCCATTTGCGTATAATAGGCGGCACGCAATTCTTGGAAAGTAATTTCACGTGCACCGGGATTGTCCACCTCTTTGCTCATAGAACAGCTTTTGTTCGTTGGACCTACCGAACCGATTACAAAGCGAGGCTTCTCCGGATTTTTCCTTGTGTATTCTTCTGCAACTTCATGTGCAATGCGTGCTCCTTCAAGATTCAATTCGTGTACCAGATCGGCTACATGGTAGTCGAGCATAGATATTGCATTGGCACTGAAGGTATTGGTTTCAATAAGATCGGCTCCTGCTTCGAGGTATTTACGATGGATATCTTGTATGACATCAGGTCTGGTAAGGCATAATATGTCATTATTGCCTTTCATTTGTCCCGGGATATGTGCGAAGCGGTCTCCACGAAAATCTGTTTCCGTGAGGTTGTAGTTTTGAATCATGGTGCCCATTGCACCATCCAATATTAAAATGCGCTCTTTGGCACATTGAGTCAAAGTTTTCATCTGCTTATTTCTTAAAGAAACGATCCATCATGCGTTTGTCATCCCGTTCTTTTATGGATTGTCGTTTATCAAATTCTTTTTTACCTTTTCCAAGTGCAACGACTACTTTGCAGAGCCCTTTATCGTTGACAAACATTCGCAAAGGTATAATACTGAATCCGGGAGTGCTGCCATCGCGTTCTAGCTTATGTAACTCTTTTCGATTGAGTAGTAATTTTCGTTCGCGGCGTGCAATATGATTGTTGTATGAGCCGTAGAAGTATTCGGAAATGTTCATATTCTTCACCCATAGTTCACCTTTGTTAAAATAGCAGAAGGTGTCTACAAGCGAAGCTTTTCCAAGGCGTATCGATTTGATTTCAGTACCTGTTAGTACGATACCTGCGGTATAGGTATCAGTTATCTCGAAATCAAATGTTGCGCGTTTGTTCTTAATATTAATAGGGGTAAGTTTTAGCTTAGTCATAACGCATTAAAAAAGTCCATTAAAAGAATGGGTAAGTAGCGTAAATAGAATGTCGATTAGTTGTGGCAAAACAAGAATACTTATTGCAGCAACAATGAAAAAAGAGGTCTTCCCTTTGCGGGTTATTGGAGCTAATAAATGGCTGCCAATCCAAATTTGTATGGTAGAGTAGAAGAAAAAACTCCAAAGTACGGTTGCTTGTACAAAGAAATAGTAGTCTTCAGGAACAAAGCAGATACAAAGTGTATTAGCTATCTTCGCAAGTAAAGGAAGTGTAAGGCCATAACCGATTATTTTGGGCAACCAATCGATGCGAACGCGTCCTGCTTCTCGGTCTTCTTCAGGTACCTGATCCATATCGATGGTCCACATTCGAGGAAAGAGCTTAATAAGTAGCCACTGTACTAGGAAGAATCCTCCAACAAAGGAGAAGAAGACTTGTGCAGCTTCTATTAGTCCGTTTTGAATGAGCATATTAGTCGAAGGTTTTGCGCCCTCTGCTACTTGTGCATAATAATTTAGGTAAATCGAAGCTGCCAACACCACGAGTCCGGTAAATCCGATCAACGGGTAAAGGTATTCTGAAAAAAGGTCTTGATTATCTTTTTCTTCTTTTACCTTTTGCCATGCTTTTTGTGGACTGATGATAAAAGTCCATATGCGTTTGAAAAATCGAATATTCATTTGTTCTATTTACTTTTCAATGGTGATGAACTGGTTGAGGTGCTCGTCCACATAACTTGCTACAAGTGTTGTAAATTCCTCTTCTTGAATAATAAACTGATCTTGGAGGTCGTCAAAGTCTCCAAATTGCTCATAGAGTGCCATGAATTCTTCTTCTGTATACTCTTTTTCCAGCTCTTCATGATGCAACTCATAAAGTTTTCGTGCAGCATAAATAAGCTTAGTAAGTTCACCAAGTCCCCATTCACGAAGGGCTTTAGCAAAAGGATTTAAAAATATATAAGCTCCGTATCCATTTTGGATGAGCTGTATAAAGCCGCCTTCTTGAATTTCTTCACGAAAGATCCAATAAGCTAATAGGGTATGTTGTTCACCAGAAAGGCGATCCATCGTGTCTGCGCTTAGTTGACCGCCGACTTCATCTAAGTAACGTGTCGCGATAACTTTGAGGAACTCGTCGATACCTGTTTCGGCCGCCTGCTTTAATTGGTGGTCGGTAAGTGTTATTGTATTGCTCATAATTGTAGTTTTGGGAGATCTGATTCCTCTCTTTTCTTTTGCTAGGCTGCTATAAACATCAGGTCGCAAAGGTACAAAAAAGAATTGAGTTAGCAAAGCTGCTGATTAGAAAAGCCTTA
>Ga0172378_10002844_pt1 | contig 16239 bp, 11 predicted proteins | sample GrowelOW332metaG_FD_119755 | JGI IMG/M metagenome (GOLD analysis project Ga0172378, IMG submission 119755) | Groundwater microbial communities from an aquifer near a municipal landfill in Southern Ontario, Canada - Pumphouse #3_1 metaG | ecosystem: Environmental > Aquatic > Deep subsurface >... | reverse complement strand
AATGAAATCAAATCACTTGATGAATTCAAGAAGGATCCAGTCATCGTTGCTACCGGTGCTAAGCCTAGACTTTTAAGAAGAGTACCCGGTTATGAAAAGATGGTTGAAGCCTGTGATTTCCTTAATGGAAAAGAAGTAGGAAAGACAGTTGCTGTTATTGGCGGCGGTCTTACCGGATGTGAAATCGCCTATGAGCTTGAACTTAAGGGCAAGAATCCGATTATTGTTGAAATGAAAGATGATCTGGTTTCTCAGAAGGGTGTCTGTCTTGCTAACTCTTCTTATCTCCGTGAATACTTCGAATACAAGAAAGTCCCTGTTTACCTTTCTACTACCCTGAAGGAAGTCAAGGATGGAGCTATTGTCTGTCTGACTGAAGATAAGAAGGAAGTCACTATTGAATGTGATTCTGTTATTTCCTCAGCTGGCTATATTTCTACTCCTATTGATATCAAGGACCATAAAGCTTATTTGGTCGGTGATTGTCTGGCTGTCGGAAATCTCCGTTCGGTTATCTGGCGTGCTTATGAAGTCGGCATGAAAATCTAACAAGAGGAAAATATGGACTACAAAATGAAATTATCTGCTGAACAGCAGAATATCCTAGCCGGCCAGAAGGGTGATACCTTGGCAAAGGTTATGGAAACTATGGTCAGATATGGTGAGTTATTTGGTGCTGATTCTATGATTAAGATTACTAGTGATTATAATCATTTAGTCACTTCTTTTGGACTTAAAGCTTTAAAGCCAATTTACGAATTGATGGATAGATTGATTTCATGCGATGCTGTTTCTACTCAGAAATTCTCCTGTGATCCTAGACCTGTTGATCCTAATGTTCCTGCTAATTTCCTGGAAAAGTTTGTCTTCAATAAGTTTATGTATACCAAACAGACCGACTACGAAAAACAGCTCGAAAAATTAGGACTTCTTAACAAGGATGCCTTTACTTGCACCTGTTATATGGATGAAGTCGGAAACACTCCGAAAAAAGGCGATATTCTTTCCTGGAGTGAATCAAGTGCAGTTGTCTATGCCAATTCTGTTTTAGGTGCCAGATGCAACAGAAACTCTGGAATCATTGATTTGATGGGTTCTGTTGTTGGCTATGTTCCTAATTTCGGATTGCTTACTGACCAGGGAAGAAAAGCCAAGTGGATTGTTGAAGTCAAGACTACCAAGAAACCGGAGGCTCAGCTTTTAGGCTCAGCTATCGGTATGAAAGTCATGGAAGATGTTCCTTATATTGTCGGACTGGACAAGTGGCTTGATAATAAGCTCGATGATAATGCTAAAGGCTATCTCAAAGATTTTGGAGCTGCCACTGCCAGTAATGGTGCTGTCGGCCTCTACCATGTTGAGGGAATCACTCCGGAAGCTGTTGAACTAGGAAAATCTTTGATTGAAGAAGATGCTAAGACCTATGTCATTGATGATGCTGAATTACAGCGTGTCTATGATAATTACCCAATTATCTGGAAGAAAAAGGAGGCTAAGCCAAAAATTTGTTTCATCGGCTGTCCTCACCTTTCTCTTGCCCAGCTTGTCAGTTGGACTAAGAGAGTCGACCAGGCTCTGACTAAGAATCAGTTGGATAAGGTTACGGTTCCGACTGTTTTCACTGCTGCTCCGGCCGTAGCTAAAAAATTCAAGACTATGGAGGAATATCAGATTCTTCAGAAACGCGGAATTATCCTTTCTTATATCTGTCCGCTGATGTATATGAATAATCCTATCTGTGGAAAGGTTCCGACCATCACTTGCAGTAATAAGTTAAGAACTTATACCACTGCTAGATACTATACCGAGTCGGAAATCCTTGATCAGATTACCGGAGGTGCAAAATAATGAAAGAATTTAAAGGAAGAGTCGTTGCTGAAGGAACTGCCAGTGCTTCAGCCTTAGTTTCCCATAATGGTCTGAATACTTTAGCCTCCTTCCAGGCTGCTCTGCAGTTTGGTGATAAGAAGGCTACCTGCGGAGATCAGAATAATCCCGATCTCTACAAAAAGGAAATGGCCGGAAAAGCCTTATGTCTTCCAAGAACTATCGGTTCAACTACCGGTGGCTTAGTTCTCTATTGTGCCTGCTCTATGAATCGTCAGCCAGCTTGTATGCTGTTCTCTGAACCGATTGATTCTTTAGCTGCTGCTGGTGCTGTCTTGGCTGATGTCTGGCTTAAAGACTCTCAGATGCCGGTTATTGATTCCTTAGGTGATGAATTCCTTGACTATGTCAAAGACGGAATGACTATCACTGTTAAGGAAAACGGTGTAGTAGTTGTTGATTAGTTAAATGATTGATTGCCTGCCTTCACCGGCAGGCTTTTTTTGAACATTTTTTGATTATTTCTTTATTATTGCTTAGGGTTTCTGAATTGTTTTCTCTTATTGTATAATTAATTTATCAAGGAGAAACTATGAAAAAAACCATAACTGTAATTCTTTCTTTTCTATTAGCACTTTTTAATGGCGTGACCATCGCTGCCTTTTCTAATTCACTTTTAAATAATAGCGCCACTATTTATACCTGTTCCTGGGGTTGGAATAAAGAAAACTTCACTGGAAAGAAATTATTCTACACCCCATTACAGAAAAGCAAGGAATTAGCGTATAACCATTCACGTGATATTGCTATTCAGACTCAGGAGGAAGGAACGGTTCTTCTGAAAAACCAAAATTCTGCTCTGCCCCTTTCTGAAAATGAGATGCGAGTTTCAGTTTTTGGAACTGGCTCTGTCAATATTGCTTATGGAGGAACCGGTTCTGGAAATGGAAGTGATTTAGAACGAGTCTCTCTTTATTCAGCTTTAGATGATAACGGCTTTTTGGTTAATCCAAATTTAAAGTCTTTTTATGAAAAGAAATATACTGAAGGCTATCACCGAGGCTCAGGAACTGACATGAATGGTGCCTTTTATGGCAATAAAGGAAGACGGAATTACGGTTATTCTATCAATGAAGTGGAAAAGGAAGCTTATGCTGAGGTTTTTGATTCTTTTTCTTCTTATAACGATGCTGCTCTGATTGTGTTTTCCAGATCTGGAGGAGAAGGCCAGGATCTTCCGACATCGATGAAAGAATTCTATGAAGCTGATGATAAGAATTATCTGGAATTGACGGATGAGGAAATTTCCTTATTAGAGTTAGTAAAGGAAAAAGATTTCAAAAAGACCATTGTTCTTCTTAACACTATGAATACTTTTGAGTTAGGATTTTTAGAAAATGAGGAATACTCCATCGATGCTGCCTTATGGATAGGTGGTCCTGGACAGTACGGAACATTAGGAGTGGCTAGAATTCTTAAAGGTGAATCATCACCCCAAGGAAGACTGGCTGACAGTTATGCTTCCGATCTCTTTTCCGCTCCCAGTATGATGAATTACGGCGACAATCATTATCTTGATTCCGGTAATATGACAACTTCCTGCTATGTTGCCTATAGTGAGAACATCTATGTTGGTTACCGCTATTATGAGACTAGATATGAGGATTCTCTTTTTGGAATCAATAATGCCGGTGATTTTGACTATGATTCCGAAATTGTCTATCCATTCGGATATGGATTAGGCTATAGTCAGTTTATCTGGTCTGAGCCTAGTTTCTCTATTAAGGATGAAACAGTCGAAGTGACTTTGGAAGTCAGTAATGTCGGAAAGAGAAAAGGCAAGGATGTGGTTCAGCTTTACTGTCAAAAGCCTTACACTGATTTTGATAAAGAAAACGGAATTGAGAAATCCGCAATTGATCTCTTAGGATTTGCTAAGAGCGGTGAGTTAGCTCCCAATGAATCGGAATTTATAACGATTAAAGCTGATAAAAGAATGTTGGCTTCTTATGATTCTAAGGTCAATCAGACTTATCTATTGGAAAAGAATGATAACTATTATCTTTCGGTTGGAAGAAACTGTCATGATGCCTTAAAAAATATTGTGTCAGCTAAGAAAAACGATGATGCAATTGGTGATTCAAGTCAGTCTTACCGGTTCTCTGTTGGTGATGATTGCTTTTATGATACTTCTGATACTGGATATAAAATAACAATCAATTTGAAACTGAAGAATATACATCTCTTCCTGATGATATGAAATTGCTGTCTCGAAAGAATTGGGTTGATACATATCCGGAAGTCTATGGTGATTCCAAAATTAAAGGACAAGCCACCAAAACAATGACTGATGATATTAAGAACCGGATTCTTGATAAATCCTCGTCTGCTCATTTAGGAATGAATAATGATGAAGTGGATTATGTCTATAATTCCAATACCAAGAAGACTGATGAAATCAAAATTGAGAATATCATCACTTCCAGCAAAGCCGGTCTTGATTTTGCTGATATGATTGATGAAAACGGCAAGCCTAAAGATTATTATGATTCTTCCTGGGATAAGTTAGTTCAGTGTATGTCAGCTGATGAACTATACGCTTTTCTTTCTTCAGGTATGGGTGAGACTCTTAATATTCCATCAATCAATAAGCCTATGACTATTACCTCAGATTCACCGATGGGACTGCATGTGGGAACTCTTTTCCCTTGTTACCCGATTCAGGCCTCAACTTTTTCTACCGCCGTTGCTCAAGATATTGGTTCCTGTATTGCTCAGGAAGCTTTATGGAACAATATCTCCGGTTGGTATGCTCCCACCTGTAACACACACCGAACTCCTTTCGGAGGCAGAAACTATGAGTATTATAGCGAAGATACGACCTTGGCTGGACTCTATGCTGCCGAGGTTATAAAACAGGCTCAAAAGGAAGGGATCTATGTTCAGATAAAGCATTTTGCTCTTAATGATCAGGATACCAATCGCGGTGATAGAGGAAACTTCCGGAATTTTGATCCTTATAATGGGTTATGTACTTATGCTAATGAACAGTCTATCCGTGAAATCTATCTCCGATCTTTCCAGTATGCTATTGAAAAAGGAAAGGCACATGGGGTTATGACTTCTTATAACCGGATTGGTGATACTTGGTCAGGCGGACATTATGGTCTGGTCACTGAAGTCTTAAGAAATGAATGGGGAATGCAGGGAAATGCCTTAACTGATTATGCTGGAACTTTCGGATACACTTACATGAATATGAATCAGGGGCTGAGAGCCGGAAACGATATCTGGCTTCATCCATCAAGAACTTTCCCAATTGCTGATAAAACCTCTGCTTCAGCTATCTACTATATGCAGAAGGCGGCCAAACATGTTCTTTATTCCGAGGCCTGCAGTAATAGAATAAACGGTCTATTCAATCTTGACGGAAGTAAAGCTGTTTACGGAACACCGATTTACACTTGGGAGATTTTGGTGGCTACTATCGATGTGTTTATTTCATCGGTTCTAATAGCCGGAATCATTCTTCTTAACCGAAGAAAGAAAACAGTAAAACCAGTCTAATGAAAAAAGCCGCATTGAAGCGGCTTTTCTCATATTTTAATTTCTTTGGCTATAGATTCTGACATAATCGACTTTCATTTCAGCTGAGGTGAAGTCATCAGGTGGGAGAGTGTTGCCATCAAAGTTTCCGCCTACTGCCATGTTGAAGAGAATATGGAATGGCTGATCAAAGGGACCTGATTCTTCGGAAGAATAAGCACTAGTCTGCCATTTGGAACGATTGATAGTCAAAAAGTCATTATCATCGCAATAGAAAGACATGCTGTCTTTGGTCCAGATGACCCCATAATTATGATATTCTTCGATAGTGGTGTAATCGGTTAGTTTGAAGACGTTTTCGGATGAAACATAATAATGCTGATTGGAGTTATTAGCAAAATGAAGTGCGGAACTGGTCTGATTTGTCAGTCTTCCTTTGGCTTCCATTATGTCAATCTCACCATTGTGAGGCCAACCTTGGTTTTCAAACTGCGTTTCCGGAAGCATCCAGAAAGCCGGCCATAAGCCATTGCCAGCTGGAAGTGATATTCTGGCTTCGATTTTTCCATAGGTTGCAGAAACTAATCCAGCGGTTCTGATTCTGGAAGAAGTGTAAGATGATCCTCCGAATGATTCTTTTTTGGCAGTTATTACTAAATTGCCATCCTTAACAGCAACGTTATCTTTACGATAATACTGTTGTTCGTTGTTTCCCCATCCCCAAATACCGTAATCACTGCCATTTCCCTGTTGGTATGACCAATTGGTTGTGTCTAACTTATCCGAGTTGAATTCATCAGACCAGGTAAGTTTCCACTCTTCCTCAGGTGAAATATCTGATGAAATTTGAGAATCGGAATCAGATTGATCGACAGAAGGCTTGGTACTTTCTTCTTCTGAAGCTGAATCAGCTACCGAAGCCGAGAGAGTGTCACTTGTCGGCGAGGAAGAAGCTGAGGAAAAGTCACATGATGATAAAGAGAATATCAACGGAGCAATCAAGAGCAAGTTTTTGGTTTTCATAATATGACCTTTCTTAGAAACAGGACTGAATACAAATTCAGTCCTGTCTTTATGTTTGTTTTAGGCTAAAGCTTTAAGAGAAGGCTTAGCACCATCAGTGAGGTTCCAAACCTGAGGATCAAGCTGTCCATAGCTGGAAGCAACGGAATTGTTCCAGGAAATTCCGACTGAATATCCGGAATCATCTTCGACTGGTCCACCCCATTCCCAGACTGAACCAGCATAAATAGTGGAGTTAGTGTAGAAGCCCTGAACCGAGAAAGTCTGTGAAGTCTGAGCACTTAAGCCCTGAGCACCACCGGCTGGATAAGCAACATCGGCAAAGATAGTCTTATAACCGGCTTCCGGATCAGTGTTGACATTGACGACAATGTTTCTATAGGTGGTTGCTTCCTTGTAGATTCCGACAAAAGCGGAATTGAATGGGAACCATTCATTGGCATCAATAAGGGAAGAATTATCAAAGGTGTGGGTGACAGAAACAGAAATGTTTTCTAAGTTTCCTTCACAGGCACAGCAGATAACACTTGTTCCCCAGCCTGAACCCTTCTGACCGATGACAACATCATCAAATCCCAGGTTGTAGAGTCTTCCTTCTTTAGCAATAGAGCTGAAGAAACCGCCATTAGAATAGTTGTCGGCAGGATTTCCGTCAACAGAGAAGTTGGAGATGGAATAGCCCTGACCATCAATGGTTCCGGCAAAGATACTTCCGGTGTAAGTGATTTCATATCCACTTAAGTCGATGTCACTAGTCAGATAGTATTTTCCGTTGATAGTTCCGGCAGTAAGAAGATTATTCTTAACATCATCAGCAGTAGAAAGAGAAGTCCAGCCAGTATGATCAGCTAAGACTACGACCATGATGGTATCAGTATATGATTCAGTTCCGATGTTGAAGGAAACCTGAATAGTATCAGATCCAATGGTATTTCCAGTGTAAGTGACTGAATTTGAAGTCTTGTCACCGGAGAAGCTTCCCTTAGCATATAAGGATTTCCAGGAATAGGTGACATCACCATTGTAATCACTGACAGCAGCTGAAAGATTAATAGTCTGCTTCTGAGTGACGGAAGTCTTATCAGCAGAGACCTTGATTGTTGGATTGGTAACTGAGACAACATCAAGATCAATAGTGGCTGAGGCCGAAGGATCAGCGATAGAAGTGGCGGTTAAAGTGGTAGAACCGACCTTTTTTCCGGTAATAACGACTGTTTCATCATCGGTTTCGGAAATATAAGCGGAAGCGATAGTGGTATCGGCGACACTAAGGGTGTAACCCGATTCAGTGGTATCACGACTGACACGTACAGTGATGTTATTGGTTTTTCCAACCATGACAGTTCCACTGCCGGTGATTCTGACAACCACAGAAGAAGTACTGGTGCTGGTGGAAACAGAAGTGCTGGTATCAGTACTGGTAGCTGGTGTTTCTCCACATGAGGCTAATAAACAGATAGAGGCTAAGGCTAAAAATAAACTTGTCTTTTTCATGAAAGACCTCCTAATATTTTTTCTCAACCAAGAATCAGAAGATTTCTTGTTAAGCTTGCCTAGATTGTATAAAATAGGCAAAAAAAGATGTTCTTATTTTTCGTAAGGGCTTTCAGTTTTTCCCTGATTGGTATTTTTTATGCCAATAAAGAAAGACAGTCTAAGCCAAATGATGCACCAGTAAAATTGATTCTCAGGACATTCATTCCCTTAGTAAAGGCAAAGTTTCCGACCGTTGCTTCCTGGAAAGTAGTTAATGAAGCCGTTCCTGAAAGTGAGGGTTCATTGTAGGCGATGTTTTCAGAATTAATCATGACTGTGAATAAATCGGCTGTGGTAAAGGGGAAGGGTGAAGGATAGGATAAGGACATGCCTAAGGTCAAAAGCGTTTCTTTGTCAGAATAGAAGAAAAGGGTAACCGAAGCATAAGTTCCGGTGCCGGTAACATAGTATTTTCCTGATGCATAGGAAGAGTAATAGGATACAGCTGAATCCTGAAGAATTAAATTCTCAGATTCGATATTGAAGAGCTCACCGCTCTTAATTTCCGAATTAAAGAAAGAAATGCAGTCAAGATTATAGTTTCCATTGATGGAAGTGATAATCAAAGAGTTGTCTCCGGAATTGAGATGGACTTCTCCGATATAGAGATCAAGATAATTGTCATAATCGGTAGGTTCGATTTCTTTGTCGGATTTAATGGTGTAAGCCTGAGAATTGACGGTTATTTTGATTATCTGTGATAATGGGAGTTTGGCTCCAACATAAGAAAGACGAATTGATAGATGATTGCTGAGTGGATAATTTGATTTAAGTTTAAAGTCAACAAAGGAATTTGCCAAATTATATCCAACAACATATTTTCCGGATCCGGAATCAGAATAAGCTGAATGGCATTTTCCGTTTAATGAGGCGTTTTCGGCTTCGAATCTCTGATTGGATTTGGTAGGCGAAAGAACAATATCGCTGTTAAGGAAAATTGATTTAAGAAGGAAATAGCCACCAAGATTCTTAATAACTATCTTGTTTTCACCTGGGTTGAGATCAACATATCCAAATTCAATCACGGAATATTGGGCTGTCATTTTTTCAGCTGCTTTAGTATCAACACTCTGGTTATTTACCGTAATTGAAAGACCAGGGGTATTGTAGCTGCTGTCTTTCTTTTTGGCATTAATGGAAAAAATGGTAGTTATTTCTTCATCACTATTGACATAGAAAGCAATGCTTTCATCCGGATTAGAGAAAAAGACAGTGCAAGGAATCTCTTCTTCAATAATGACTGCTCCGATAATTTCACTCTGGAGGGAAGCGTAGAATTCCTGACGGCTTTCAGAACCAATGAATTTATTCTGGTAGTTGCCGATTGGTTGGTCACTTGAGGTGACATTATTCGGAGAAACCAAGACGAAATAATCAATGGCATAGCTGTTAGAAAGAGAAGTGAGGATAAAAGTGTTGATTCCTTTGGTAAGATTAACTAAAGTCAGGGTGCTTTCAATGAAGTCATATTCATTATAGGAAGCCTCGATATTGACATTAGGAGTAATATCTTCCTGATTTAGTGTGATTTGGAAGAGGTTTGAACTGGCAATCGGCTTTCCGTTAGCGGATATGAAGGAAGTGGAAATCATGAGTTTGCAGGTGATGTCCGATGTTGAGGATAGGTTAATTTTCAGGGAAGCACCAGTATAGAGGTTAGCTACTTCATTTTCTCCGGAAGCATAGATGTTTTCTTTGATTTTGGCTGATCCAGACAAATTAAAGCTTTCAGCTTCGTAAAGCTGGGCTCCTCCATCAGCGGTGAAAATCTGAGACTGACTACGGTCAATATACTGGGAATAGGAGTAAAGCGGGTACTCATCAATTGAAATAGTTGTCTGAAGTGAAAGCATGACAATAAGAATGCAGGAAAAAAGAGCAGCTAAGGTGCCTATGATTGAAAAAATGAATAAAGATGATCCTGATTGCTGTTTTTTCATAGTTTTGCCTCTTTAGGAATAGGAATAATGCAGTCTACCTGGTACATTTTATCTTCAATTTTGAAATATAGGCTTCCTTTATATCTTTCAGCTATCTTGGCCATTGATTTGGTTCCAAAGCCATGATTTTCCTTATCTTTTTTTGTTGTTTTGGTAACATCTTTCGAAGTATTGGTGCCATGAAAATGGTTTTCTTCATGAATCTGAATATAGCCATCCTTGCTTTTCACTGTTAAGGAGATAAAACAAGAATTGATGTTTTTAACTTTAGTCTCATATTCAAAGGCATTGTCCATCATATTTCCAAATAAGGAATAGATATCGACATCATCCATAAAGGAAAGTGATTTTCCGTCAACCATGCAAGTCAGCTGAATACTGTTTTTCTGACATCTTAGGGAGATTGAGGAAAGGATGACATCAAGGACGTTGTTTCCAGTCTGGACTACTGATTGATAGATATCAGCTGATTCTTCTAGCTGTCTAGCCATCTTGTCGGTTAGGTTTCCCTGTTGACGGATATCATTGATCTGGTGTTTTAAGTCATGAATCTTGATTCCAATCATTTCAACACTTTCCTTCTGCATTTCATAATGCCTTCTGTCTTCTTCCCAACTATGACGGATAATCGCAATTTCTGCTTCTGATTCACCTTGATTGAGAAATGAATAATAGATGATAGCAATAATCAAAGCATAGAGAGTTTCACATAAGGTGATCATCAAAAAATACGAAGTCTGGTTTTCTTTGAGATATAAGGACATGCCTTCCATTGAAAGTGAAACAACTACGAAAATGGCTGAAAAGACAATCATGAGTTTGGAACCGGCTTTTTCGTTTCGGTTTTTGAATCTGGTAAAGAAAAAATAATAAATAAAGAACCCAATCACTATAAAGGAAGCTAATTCAATGAGAATTTCATAAGAAAAATCAATTTGGGAAAAGGAGGTTGAGACAGCCAAAATAATGGTATAGCTAACCTGCTTGGAGAGAAATGATGCTAAACCAAAAATAGTTTCACAGAAAATAGCAAATTCATAGGGAATATCAAAAAGCCAATAAAGAGCTAATCCGGAAATGAAGATTGAGAGGATGGAGTTAATCAAGAGGAGATTATAGTTGGCAGCATTTTCAAATAGACTATAAAGGAAAGGAAGGAAGAAGGTCACAAAAAGCAAAGCCGATAATAAGACTATGCATTTAGGAAGAAAATTATTTTTTCTTCCTATCCCATAGGTAAAAATCGGAATTGAACAAATGTTTTTTAAAAAAATAAGTGCGGAAGGGAGTAAAAGATCAAGGTAACTCAAGATTATTTCTCCTTTGAAGATCCGACGATATCAAGAAGATCTTTTCTTTTGCTACGGGACACCGAGAGAGGATTTTTCCAGCCTTTCAGATAAACTGAATCATGATCGAGAGAAACTATTTTCTGGGTATTGATGATAGTGGAGTTATTGCAACGGAAAAAAGAGTCTTTCGGAAGAGATTTCTCTGCCGATGAAAGAGTTCCCCAGACCTGAATCTCACCCTCGGAAGTATGATAAATCAAGAGATGATCCTCAACTTCGATATAGATGATTGAGGAAAGAAATACTTTAGTGATTCCACCAGTTGTCTTCAGTCGTACTTCCTGTTCCTGTTCATTTTTGATGAGTCTCATAGTTTTATTCATTAAGGCTTCAAAACGGGTCGCCTGAATTGGTTTCAGAACATAATCAATGGCATCGACTTCATAGCCTTTGATAGCATACTGAACCATGTTAGTAACGAAAATTAAGGAGATCTTATTATCTTTCTCACGTAATTTTTTAGCTACTTCAATACCATTCATATGTGGCATTTCAATATCCATGAAAGCTAAATCAAAACTATGGTAATCACTTAAAAAGGATAAGCCTTCGTAAAAACGGACTATTTCGTATTGGATTCCATTTTCGGTAAAGAACTTTTCGAGGTATTTCTGTAGGGTCTGAGCGGCTTGGTCCTCATCTTCGATGATAGCGGTTTTAATCATAGTTTTTTCCATTCATACATATATGATAAACTAGTTTTCAAGAAAAAAATATCTTTTAAAAAAACTTTTGTCAAATATTTGGTTCCAGTATGAATTTCGGAATGATTTTTGACCGAACACGAAAAAAAGCTAACCGAGCACGAAGAAACAAAAAAGCCTTGAAATCAAATGAATTACAACATTGGTAGCGCTTAATCAGCTCTCATTATCTGATTTTGGATTATAGGTTTCAGCAAAAAGTGTTCGAATCATTACTTGTATAAATAGAATGATTTACAAAAAACACTTAGCTAAAACTTGAATTAATTCAACCAGAAAATGAATTATGTCTCTTATGAAAGTCAGGAATTCATAAGGTGGTAAAAGCTGTAAGCGATACCTTCATAACCGGAAACTTTGTGACCGCTTATGAAAGAAAAAAAGGGGGTAATAGCTGTAATCAGTGTCTATTAATTTTTGTTTCTGAGAAGACGTTTATTTTAAATATAGAAATTAAAAGGTAAATAAATATGAAAAAAAGTTTAATTATGGTTGCCGCCATTTCATCACTTATGATGTTAGGCTCCTGCACCAATACTCCTACCACTAGTACTTCACCAGCTACTAGTACTTCTACATCTGTTTCTACTAGTGATTCTGAAAGTACAGCTCCTTCTACTGATACTTCAGTCACTCCTTCTGTTACCCCGAGTACAGAACCTTCTGTTGAGCCGAGCACTGAACCTTCTGTTGAACCTAGCACTGAAGTCAGTGATTCTGAGGAAACCAGTGATTCTACTGCACCTATTGAAGCTACAGCCATTACTTTAAATGAACAGGCTAAGACTCTTAAAGTTGGCGGAACCTTCACTCTCACCTATGCTGTCACACCTACTGAGGCTGTAATTGGTCAGGCTTCCTGGAGTTCATCTGATGCTTCTGTCGCTACTGTTACTGAAGATGGACTTGTCACTGCCATTAAGGCAGGAACCTGCAACATTATTCTTACTGTTGCTGATCCTACTTTGACTATCACCCCTTGTGCCATCACTGTTGAAGCTGATGACCCAGAAGTCAAAATCGCTGCCACTCTTTCACTTTATAAGGATCCGGGCCAGGTTGAAGAAGCTATTACTTCAGTAACTGAATCTTCTGGTGCCTATCCTTTGTTTGTTGCTCTTTCTGATCTTCCTAGCGGAAAGACCATGGAAGACTACACTTATGAATGGCCGGTCAGTAATCCTCAATATGCTATTGGCGAATATGCTCCTGATGCTAAGGATTATAAGAGATTCTTCACCCCTGTCTGTGCTGGTGTCTTTGATATCAGTGTTAACGTTAAGGAAGGAGATACTGTTGTAGCTGTTGCTAAGCTTTCAGTTACTGTCAAGGCTGACTATAGTAAGTATACTGTTATCTCCACACCTGAAGATTTCACTAGCAAAGTCATGACTTCAACTAATGGTGCCGATAAGTTTGCTCTTGGTGCCAATATTGATTTAGGTGGAAAAGATACTGATGGTGCTAAGAATGGTGTTACTTTCAACGGAATTCTTGATGGACGTGGATATACCGTCAGAAACTTCAATGCCAATCCTTTAGCTGATAATACAAATGGTGGTATTTGGTTCAATATTTCTGCCGCTGCCGTTGTGAAGAACACTCACTTCATCGGAACTCTTAATCAGTCTGCCGGTTTTGGTGGATTACTCTGCCGTGAAATGATGGGAACAGTTCAGGATTGTGTCTTTGATGCAACTAGCACTGTTGATACCTCTGGTGCTTTCAATTGGACTTGGTGCCGTTCCGGTATTGTTGCCGGTCTTTTGAAGGGAACCATTAAAGATTGTGTTGTCAACAATGTTACCAATAATGCTCAGATGCTTGATACTACTGCTTATGCCGGTATTGCTGCTGATGGCCCAGTCGCTATCGATAACATCTATACTTCTAATAGTGCTACCGAAACAAATCAGCATGTTCTTCCCTTTGATCCAGATCCAGGACAGAGTTGGTGCTCTACTGCCAATACCAGCAACATCCATGATTCTCAGGTCTATGCTGATAATCAGGCTGAGAATTATGATCTGACTAGTGAATTCTGGCAGTTGACTGATGGTGTCATGCCTGGCATGATTCATGATAATGATGAATTTGCCTGCTATGATCCTGAAATCACTGCTGAAACTTCCGCTAAGATTCTTTCTCTTTCCGGAGCTAATGCTACTGTTACTTTGTCTAATAAGAATTTTGATGGTGAAGTCACTTATTCTGCCACTTCTTCAGTTGATGGCATTGTTGCTCTTACCAACAACAATGATGGAACATTCACTGTCGCTCCTGTCAGCGAAGGTTCTGTTGATGTCACTTTCAAAGGTGTTTCCGGAACTCAGGAAGCTACTGCTGTTGTTTCTTTCAAAGTTCAGGAAAGTGCTGCTCCCGCTTACGATATTCCCGAAAATGCAATTGAAATCAAGGATAAGGATTCCTTATTCAGTTTCTTCAATGGTTCAGCTGAACACACTCATGACAATGCTTACCTTTCTAGCGATATTGATTTAGGCGGAGCTGTTATTGATGGCGTCAAAATGGCTGATCAGTATTATGGAATCTTTGAAGGTCAGGGACATAGTATCAGTAATTATACTCAGAGCGGTGGTACTTTCTTCAACATGGTCGCTGCTACTGGTATTGTCAGAAATGTCAAAGTTATCTGTGGTGGCTATGCTACGTCCGGCTTTGGACCGTTTGTCTATTGCAACAATGGCGGAACTATTTCCAACGTTGATGTTGAAGTTACGTTAACTGCTTCCATCAACAGCTGGGGTCCTATCGCTTTCTTCTCAACTGGAACTATTGTTGATTGTGATAGTACAATTCATATGACTGCCGCTGCCGCTTCTTCCAATACTTTATTCCATATTGCCAGAAATGACGCTGGCTCTTCCTTCGTGAACTGCACTTATTTGGTTGATGGTGAAGGTGCTGCTGCAACTGCCTTTGCTGCTGATCCTGCTGGTGTTACTGCTCGTTAATTTTTGTTAGCTGAAATCAAGGGGACACAGAAATGTGCCCCCTTTTTCAATATAAAAATAAACAATAGGCAGAAAAATGTTTAAGCAAATTAGTTGACTTGTCAATCAATTAATAGGATGATATAGGCTAGAGGCAAGAATAGTGAAAGAACCATATAGAATGCTGACTAAGATTGTCAGAAATATGAATCTGAAAATGAATTCCTTGGGTGAAGAACTCAACAGCAACGAAAAAGAAACCCTCAGGTTTATCTCCAAACATGAGAACTGTATTTCCTCTGACATTGTGGTTTACCTCAATGTCGATAAGGCTTTGGTGACCAGAATGGTCAACAAACTGATTGATAGAGGTTATGTTGTCTTTCATTATGGGGAAGATCGCCGAAAAAAATATCTTGTTATTACTCCTAAAGGATTGGAACTGAAACTTAATGATCAGCAATTTGAAATCGAATACTACCAAAAGCTGTTTTCTCCATTAGATGAAGAAGAAAAAGCCCAGTTCCTGTATGTTCTGGAAAAAATATATCGGAAGTCCAAAGAAATGAGGAAGAATCCAAATGAAAAAATACGATAGAATATCAACTTATTTTAAAGAAAACTGGAAAGTGGTTTGGCTGATGAGCATTACCGCTCTTTGTTTTGATGGATTGATGTGTTTTATTCCTCAGATTGAGGGAAATACGATTAATTCTCTTAACGATGGTGATTATCAAAAGACTCTTATTTTAACTATTTCTTTTATTTGCCTTGTTCTTTTTGTCCAAATCAACCGATTTTTTAAGAGATACCTGGTTCGGGTATTTGGAAATAAGATGGCTTTGAAAATGCGACAAATAAGTTTCACACATCTTTTAAATAATGATATTTCTTATTTTTCTGGAAACAATACTGGTGATATCCTTAACCGAAATCTTTCGGATATCTATGATACGACTGAAGGCATTAGAAAAATGACGACTGAATTCTTTGATACTTTCGTTTTATTGATAGGTTATGTGACTATGATGTTCATTATGGACTGGAAAGTCACACTGTATTCGATGATTTTCATTATTCTTTCGATTGCTTCGGCTCAGTTTATGAAATACTTTGTTTATAAGTCAACTAAGGAATATAAGGAATATCTCTCTATTCAGAAACAGTTGACAATCTCCAAACTAAATAATGAACTGAATTACCGAGGCTTTGGGGTATCTGACAATTATTATGCTGATTATGAAAAATCGGTCGGCATACTGAGAAAGAAGAATATGAAAGCTTTGATGTATCAGAGCAGTCTTGAGCCTCTGTATCTTGGAGTTGCTTATATAGGAATTTTCTTCATTGCTTATTT
>Ga0172378_10002839_pt1 | contig 16250 bp, 18 predicted proteins | sample GrowelOW332metaG_FD_119755 | JGI IMG/M metagenome (GOLD analysis project Ga0172378, IMG submission 119755) | Groundwater microbial communities from an aquifer near a municipal landfill in Southern Ontario, Canada - Pumphouse #3_1 metaG | ecosystem: Environmental > Aquatic > Deep subsurface >... | reverse complement strand
TCAATATCCGCTTTGAGTTCAACAGAGTCATAAGATTGCATCAGCGGGTAGAAAAATTCATGTAATCCAATTGGAACCTGATTATTATATCTGTTTTGAAAATCATCACGTTCCAGAATTCTTGCAACTGTAGTGGAAGCAGCAAGTCTTATAACATCTTCAAAATTAAGTTTAGAAAGCCATTCACTGTTAAACCTGACTTCGGTTTTATCTTTATCAAGTACTTTGAAAATCTGCTCACAATAGGTTTTGGCATTTTCCTTTACCTGCTCATCAGTGAGTGCTGTCCTGCCCTTGGATTTTCCTGTAGGATCACCGATTTTACCGGTAAAGTCACCAATTACAATCACAGCGCGGTGCCCTAAATCCTGCATTTGCTTAATTTTACGAAGTACCACTGCGTGACCTAAATGAATGTCCGGTGCAGAAGGATCAAGCCCCAGTTTAATAATAAGCGGTTTACTCTGCTGGTATGATTTTTTAAGTTTTTCAAATAATTCTTCCTCATTTACAAGGGTGTTTACCCCTTTACAGATAATTCGCATCTGCTCTTTTGGTGTTAACATATTTAACATCTCCCTGAAATATATTTTCAATATTAGCAAGGTCTATAAGAAGGTAAAAGCAAGCAATAAAAAACTCGCCCCTTTTTCTAAAAGGGCGAGATTAATTCGTGTTACCACCTTAATTTATAAGCAACTCACATTGCCTACCTTATCAAGTACATCATCATTATATGAGATACTTTAGCACAGTAACGGGTGCAGGTGTCCGTCGTATCCTACTTGGCAAATCCGTTTGGTACGAAGCTCAAAGATGTATTCACAATCGCTGACCATGCACCTCTCATCCTACGGTAACTTTCTGTTTGGTATACTGATTGCTACTAATTCTTATCACAGCTTTTATTTCTTATACTCCAAAATGCGGAATACCGCAAATCTTCGTTATGCAGATATTTGATGAGCAAATTATACTCTTTTACTAATTAGAAGTCAATATGCTGTCAAATTTATACATATTGCATTATAAAATCATTTCACCATACCCTAATCAGAGCATGCATACATCCAAAGGTATTTAATTCATTCTGGCAGTGGTAGCAGCCTCTGCAGGGATAAACCTTTTTATTTCAAAACCCATAAATAACAATTACCATAACCCTTTTCTTTCAAATCAGTTATGGCTGAGCGCAGTAATTTTTGGCCGTAACCTTTTCTGAAATAGTCTGGAAGCAAATAGATAGAAACTATTTCTCCCCACTTGGCAAAATTAGCGTCTCTTGCTTTGCCGTAAGCAGCACAGCCTACTGGCATTTCATTTTCATAGATAATTTGTGCTGTTAATATATTATTATTGATCCACTTTTGAAAAGACGGTACTAACCTATAATACAGTATGCATCACTATATAAAAATCACATTGCACCAGTCCAAAACCGCATGAAATATTGTAGGTGCAGCTATGGAATTATATTTTGAATACAGAAAATTAAATACAATATGCCATAAAAATGTGAATATAAGTGTAATATAATTATTTAAAATAAATGTTAAAAATCCCATCCTTGCTGCAGCCATCTGAAAAGGAATATGAATCGTCATAAACAGAAACGCTGCTGCTATTACTGCAAATATTGGGTTTTTGATAATGCCATAAATTCTTGTTTGAATAAATCCTCTAAAAATCATTTCTTCCACAAGTGCTATTACAAAAAAGTAATAGCCAAATTTTAAAATCAGCTTTGAAACAATATTAAACTGATATCCTCCTAAAATTCCATAAACAAGGCTAATTATTACAAGAACTGTTGACAGTGACAATCCTAAAAATAGTGATCCTGCTAAATTCTTTTTACCAAAACCAATTGTCTTAATGGGCTGCCTGCGGAGCAATACAAAAAATATGCAAAGTATTGCCAAGGAAAAGTTAGCCTGATACCCTAAATATAAACTTTTATTAGCATATATTATACCCATTATATAATAAATAACCATAACCAATATATAAATTGCAATTGCTAAAATGCCGTCTTTGTGCTCATATTTCTTTAATGTTTCTTTATATTCTATATCAGTTTTAAAAAAAGAAATTATAAAATTCATAATGAATTTCTCCTTAAAAAATATAAATTAGCAGTTTCAAAATTTCTATGCTTTATAATAACGTAATTTATAATAGCTGTGTTCTCGTTTTTTAATATTTAATTATCTTTATTTTTTATAGCAACTAATAATTTGTTCAACTCCAGCTCCTTTTTACATTAAATAATCATATCATCCAAGTATAAAACAATATTTTCTTTACATAATTATACCATAATTTGTATAATAAACTATAATATTATTAATAAGAAGTATAGCTTTGATTTTTTTCATAGCCTGCTAAAAAATCAGCTTATGATATCTTTCAAAATAAGCGAATTATTTTATTTACATGTCAGATTTTACTATATACATGCGTCTAATAAGTGTAGGAGGGTTGAAGTATGTTTTTTACTTTAATAACTGCTCAAGAAAGCAAGCCTGATATAGACAGACTTATAGCAGAGTATTCAAAAAGCCTCACCAGGTTATGCTACTTAATGTTAAAAGATGTTCAGCTTTCAGAGGAGGCCGCCTGGGAAGCTCTATACAAGGCTTACAAAGGATATGGAAAATTTAGAGGTGGCAGCAGCGAAAAAACCTGGATATCAAAGATTGCTATAAACGTATGTAAAAGCTATATGAGAAAGCCTTCATATAAAGAAATTACCAGTGATTACATATCACTAAGCTATGCCTCTGAGGATGAAGAAGCCTATGAATTTAGAAGTGAGGAGTCTCTTGCACTTTTAAATGCTGTATACAGGCTTCCCATAAAGTATAAACAGGTTATACTTCTGCGCTATTATCAGCAGATGGGTGTATCCGAGATAGCTAAAATACTTAAAGAAAAGGAAAATACAATCTCAGTAAGAATTAAAAGGGCACATGTCATGCTGAAGGAAAAATTAAAGGAGGATTGTTTATGAGTAAACTTGATGATTTTATGAATATAGTGAATACAAATTTAGATAAGCTGGATATGTCTGAAAAGGCCAAACTTACGCTTATAAATGAAGTCAGAAAGCCAGACAGAACATACATTAGAAAATTAAGTTTTATTGGCATTTCCCTAGTTGCTTTTGTTCTTATATTAATAATGTTTACAGGTATTTTTACTCATGATTTTTCAAAGGCATATGCAAATGACCTTATGAAGGAGATTACTCCGCAAAAGGTTGAGACTGCCTCATTAAGTGAAGATTTTCTTAAATCCACTGCAGACTTTTCAATGGAATTATTTAAGAAGTCCTATACTAAGGGCAAAAATTCACTTATATCTCCAACTTCAGTTTATCTCGCTCTTGGTATGACTGCCAATGGATCAGAGGGTAATACCTTAAAAGAATTTGAAACACTCCTTGGCAGGTATAATTTAAATATAAATGACCTGAACATATATTATAACAGTCTAACCAGGGAGCTAACTGATACAGCCAGCGATAAGTTCAAAATCGCAAATTCAATATGGTACAATCAGGATAAAAACCTGGATATAAAACAAGATTTTCTTCAGACTAATGCAGATTATTATAGTGCTGCAGCCTATAAAGCAGATTTCAATTCTAAAAGAACTATAGATGAGGTTAATAAATGGGTTAAATATAATACTCACAAGCTAATAGACAAAGTTATTGATAAAATAGATGCTAATACTATTATGTATTTGATTAACACTGTTTACTTTGAAGATGAGTGGCAAAGTCCTTATACCAAAAACACTGTCAGGAAAGCCGCTTTCAAGCTCCAGAATAAAACAAGTAAAACTGTAGAATTTATGTATTCGGAAGAATATAGCTATTTGAAAGATGATAAAGCCCAAGGCTTTATAAAACCATACAAAAACGGAAAATACAGTTTTGTAGCTCTGCTTCCTAATGAGGGAGTAAGTATTGACAGCTATGTTAACTCACTATCAGGAGAAGGTTTTATTAATCTCATGAAAAATAAATCCAGTGAAACAGTATTTGCCGGTTTGCCTAAATTTAAAGCAGATTATAATATTGATCTTGTTAAGCCTCTAAAGCAAATGGGGCTTAAAGATTGCTTTATCAGCGGCAAGGCAAACTTCACAAAGATGGCTGATAACAATGCCGGAGATATTTTTATAAGCAAAGTAATTCATAAAACCTTTATTGCTGTAGATACTGAAGGAACAAAAGCCGGAGCAGTTACTGAGGTTGAAATGATGGGTAAGGGAATTGTTTCCAGCGAACATAATATTACCCTTAACCATCCTTTTGTTTATGCCATAGTTGATAATGAAACAAATCTTCCTCTTTTTATAGGGACAATGACAAACCCCGAAAATTAATCAAGAAAAATGGCAGAGGGCAGACTCTGCCATTTTATAATTTATCATCTTTATCATATCTATTGGGATTATATTTATCACCATATTCTTCTTTTGCTTTTTCTGTATATTTTAAAATAAAATCAGATTTAGCATCTGTATACCCATCCCTGTCATGTAAATATTTTTCCAATAGACTTAGTTTAAGTTTGCCATATTCCACGGCTGCCTCTTCATGTTCCATAAGGTAGTCTTTAAAATATAATTCATTCCAGTTATCGCAATGCCTGACATGCAGGTGGTATACCTTTTCTGCAAACCCTTCCTTTGTGTATCCTTTGTTAAATACCATTCTAAAGCTTGGACCTTTCTGGGATGACATTAACAGCCAGCCATTATGGAGCAGGATATCTTTTAATTGCTTTATATCAGCTTCATTACTAACTTCCAATAAAATATCCACTGTTGGCTTAGCAATTAAGCCTTCAACTGCAGTGCTTCCTATATGATTAATGCGTATAATATCCTTGTTATCTATGCAGTTTAAAAGACTTTGTTTTTCAGTTTCATACCAGTTTTTATAATCCGGATTATGTTCTTTTAAGATAATGGGGAATAATTCCCACAATTCATCCAGCGTCATTTCTGACAATTCCTTTGCCATAAAGTCCTCCTGTTTATTTATAAAATATCAGCTAATGGTGTAAAATTTTCTGCTGTCAATTCTCTCTTAAATAACTTTCCATTATGGTTCTGTAATAAATAGGCCTTACTGCTGTTATTTGATTTAATAATTTTGTACATATCATCCTTTATTACAATCGCACAATTATTTTCAATGGCTATTCCAGGAATCTCTTCTTTTTTCATCATATCATCAAAACCTTCCCGTCCGCTTTCATTATAGTGAGGGCAGTGAATTGCTGAAATCAGACCAATTCCCTGTACTTGTGTATAATCCCAGCATCCATCAGGATTTCTAAATTCACTATGCCCCTTTTGGAACCAGCAGATTGAACCAGCGCTTAGCCCTGAAAGAAGGATATTATTTTTATATGCTTCTTTCAGGTATTTATCAACTTTATTTTCTCTCCAAATTTCCATCATTTTCTCAGTATTACCGCCGCCTACATATATGATATCAGATGATAAAATTTTATGTTTTATTTCATTTTCCGTAATACCACTATCTGAAAGCAATAATGTATCAACTCTGCAGCCAAGCTGCTCCCCATATATTCTTTTCACGATCTCAATATATCCCTGTGATTCACCGCTGGCTGTTGGTATAAATAATAACTTTGGATTTGGAATTTCCGAAAATTGAACTATAAACTTATCAATCGATAAAGTTTCATTAAAACGTAATTCGCCGCCGCCAATAGCAACAATCTTTCCCATACTTGATCCTCCTTTAAAAAAGCTGGTATTATTTTTAAAAATACTTCTAGTAATTATAAAATATCTTTTCACTGTTTTCAGACTCATTATTTCTTAATTTCATTAGTAATTCTTTTACAAAACCGCCTAAATCATAATCTTCGATTTTATCCATATCAGCCCATTCATATTCCTCTGCTTCATCATTTAAGGAAATGCTGCTTGAGTCAGTCTTACATGTATAATCAATAAATATGAAGTGCTTTTTCTCCTGGAATGTACCACTGTATATGCTTTCTTTCAAGCTAATCAGTTTTAAATCATAAATACTTAAGCCTGTTTCCTCCATTATTTCTCTTTTCAAGGCTTCTTCCATTTTTTCACCTAATTCAATATGGCCTCCTGGAATTACATATTTATTTTCCCATTTATGAGATTTACATAGGAGTATTTTACCATCAGTATTAAATATAACTGCACTTACAGTTGGTTCCGGATATTTATTCATAATATATGTATATCTCCTTTTATTATTTAGCTATGCCACAACTGCTTATATGCTTTGTTAATTAATTTTGTCTGCCAGTAAAGTAAATTCGCCGGGAAGTTTTTTGTTATTCCAGGCAGGATATTCTTCAAAACTTTTTATAGTAAAACCGCTGTTTATAACCGAGTTGATTATTTCGCTGAGTGTGTACCTTCTAATATGACATTTGGGGAACCTTTTCCGCTTTTCATCATCATAAAATTTTGCATGAGCCATCTCACATTCCATAATCTCCGAAGAAAAATAATCTGTTGTGGAATTTCCAAGTTCCAATACATCCATGAATTTGTTAACTGGATGGAAGTCACTGCATATCATTCTCCCGCCATTTTTAAGGAGCTTATTCATAACTTTCATAAACCCGCTGATATCATAAAAATAATGAAGAATACCACCTTCCATGAACACGATGTCAAAATATCCGCCATATACTGACATATCTATATTCATTACGTCGCCTACAATATAATTAATATGTGTTCCGGCGGCGTTTGCAGTTTCACAGGCAAATCGTTTGTTTTCTTTTGATATATCAAATACTGTAACAGAAGCACCAAGGATTGAAAGAGGTATTGCTTTTTTACCACAGGACCCGCATATATTTGCTATTTTTGTAGATTTCACATTTTCAAAATACTTTGAGTAATTCTTAAGCATGGCACGGGGGTTTTCCAAATCCTTTTTTGCTCTCTCAGAAGGCTTGCCCACCTGGCTCACCCAAAAATCATATGCATTGTACTCCCATGCAATTTTATTCTCATTAGTGTATTCGTCCATATTATATGCTCCTTTCATTCTTCAATTAGAAGATGGGTACCATTTATCAATTTTTATATACTGTTTACCCCTATCTTCTAGTTTATATTTGAGATAGTGGAAGGGTAAATTTATTATCACAGGGGATATAACCCAAGAAGCTCCCACCTCTAAGGCAGCGAGTAATTTCACGATATAGGGTAAATTAATATTTCAGAAGTTAGATATTGTAGTTAGCAATCGCTTTTAGATATATACCATCATGTTCCACCTCTATCACCTCTCGCAAATTCTCATAGCGACTGCATACCATGTCCATTTTTTATTTAAAATCAAATATGCAGCGGTATATTTTCAAGATAAATTCTTTCAACTTTGGCAGCGTTTACCCCATATTCTATCATTTCATTCCAGCTGTCATCTTTTTCCCTGGAAATACGAAATGATTTATTCTTCAAAATCACATAAAGATTATCATCATTAATGCATGTATATACCAGGTGGACTTAATATGCTGTTCTAAAACAGGCAATAAGTCTTCCAAATCATCATCCGGTACATGATATTCATTTGTATGCCATATTGGACACGTATCTTCCGGTACCTCTTCAATTCTTTGCGAAATAAAGAACTGTTTAGCCTTCTCTAATATTCTATTGTCATCTATACTTTCTTCAATTATTCCTAAGCGATACATTTTTACCTCCATATTATTTCCTTATTAGTATATCTGAGCCGCATTCTTTGGCAGTTCCTTAATATGCTTTATAAATTCAAGGCTTCTTTCAGCTTCTTTATAATTATATTCATATCCAAGCATTTTACCTGTTTCCGGTGCAATCTCCGTAAATAATTCACAGGTTGTAATAAGCGCACTCCAGGCAGAATCATAATCACCCATATTAAAGGTCTTCATCAATTTTGTCCATAGTTCTGGAGATAAATACTTTTTTAAATCTTTATCAGCTTTTCCCATACTTAGCTTAAAATCTGTCTGAGCACCAACGTACCAGCATATCATAGTTAACAAATCCTGCCTCACGTAACTATTCATTACTTCTATGGTATAAAGAATTTCCTCCCTCCAAAGTCCCTTTGCACAATATGGAGCTACCCACCAAAAGTTATTGCAGCGGCTGAAATATTGTCCATATGTTGGCTTTTTAACCCAATAATCTTCGTCAGATGGTGCTGGGATTTGAGGCAAACAGTTATCTTTATCAAGCAGAGGTACAGTCAACTTATCAGTACCGTATTCTTTTAATAACACATCCACAGGCTGAAGATGCAGGTCAATTCTGTTTCCGTCTGTAAACTGCATTAAATATGTATAACCATTCTTAAAATCCACATCTCTTCCCTGCATTTTGTCCAGCTTATCAGGGAATTGAAAAATAAGCGGCTCTCCAAATATTTTTATCCAGTCTTTATCCTTAATAAATGACTCCGTTTCATTAACCACATAAACAATGTCATAATCCTGAAACATATCCTTTTTTACATTAGGATTCGCCCGGGAACCATTCATATAAACAGCTCTAACCCGATTATCCCTATTTGCTGCATTTAGTATTAAATCAAACATTTCCTTTTCAGATCTCATAATAGCTTCATCGTCTCCTTTTATCCGCTTTATAATCCAAGAAATCAGTACTTAATGATTTACTTTTTTAAACCACTTCTACTATAATTATACATTATGCAGTAAAAGCATGATACCACTTTTGTTTAAAACAATAAATAGTGGGGTAAACAAATCAGATAATTTTAATCTATAAAATAAGTCATTATACTGCTGCCAATACCAGCCCTGCCATGTAAAATCTCTGCAATAAAATAACTCTGCCGCATGATGAATTTTCTTTCACCTTGCAACAGAGTCTATTTGTTTTTCCATTTTTTCCCGCCCCAGGGGTTAATTCTGCAGCACCAGTCTTCGCTGCTGAGCTCTGAACAGTAGTGATAAAACATAGTTTGCAGTGAAGTACATTAATGCAATCATGCCGAATATTGAAAACACCTGGGTTGTGCTTGCATAGGATCCCATCAGTATCATGCCTTTTCCTGTAACTTCTTCTATTCCCACAGCCCACAGGAAGGAAGTATCCTTTATAACTGTTATAAACTGTGATGCTAAAGCTGGAATCATGTTTTTAAATGCCTGGGGTACTATTATATACCTCAGCGTCTGTACATAGGTAAACCCTTGTGAAAAAGCAGCTTCCCACTGACCCTGCTTTATGGAATTAAGTCCGCCTCTGACTATCTCTCCTATAATTGATGAGGTAAAAATAGTCAGTGCCAGGATTCCCGCATTTACCGGTTTCATGTTTACAATAAACCTGGTTACCAAAATCCATAAAAGCATGGGAGTATTTCTCACGGTTTCTATATATACTGCAGATAGCTTGCCCGGAAGTCCCTTTGAGCTGTTTCTTAAAATCCCCAGTACTGTTCCAAATATTGTGCTTAATATTATAGTTACTATAGATATATAAAGAGTAAGCCCAAAGCCATACAATAAGAACTTTATATTGATTAAAGAGAATAAATTGCTTATCATGCTATAGCGTCCTCCTCATATGTCAATTTTTTGTCTTCACTGTCGCTTTCAGGAACCTGGCTTGCCTTTCTTTCGAAATTTCTGGCTGCAGTTGCAAGAGGCAGGCAAAGAGCCAAATAAAGCAGTCCTGTTACAACATAGGCGGGTCCATAATAAAGATTTGCGCTGGACCAGGAATCTGTCTGATACATCAGATCTCCTCCGGCTATAATTGACAGTACTGAAGTATTCTTTATCAGATTTACAGCCTGATTTGTCATTGGTGGAAGTACTATCTTTACAGCTTGTGGTATTACGATATATCTCATAGCTTCCCAATATGTGAAGCCTTGGGAAAGAGCAGCCTCAAGCTGCCCTTTATTTATAGAATTTATTCCTGCTCTTACTACCTCTGCTATATATGCTCCATGGTATATTCCAAGAGCCAAAATACCTATTAGCATTACAGGAAGTACTACTCCCAGATGTGGAAGTCCGTTGTACAGGAAGAATACCTGAATGAGCAGCGGAGTATTTTGTATGAATTCCACATATACTCTGCTGACAGCCTCCAAAACCTTAATCTTGGAAGTTGAAAATATACCAAATAATATTCCTAATACTAAAGCCAGTAGCAGTGCTATTACTGATACCAAAAGTGTAGTTAAGAAACCTTTTGCAAATACGGTCCAATCAGTAAATAGAGCCTGCCACTTAAATAATGCAAAAGGACCATTCATTATTTAAGACCCCATTTCTCCACTAATTTCTGTAAATCTCCTGAATTTCTAAGTTCTGTAATGGTATCATTTATTGCTTTTGCCAATGCAGTATTTGTTTTCTTTGAAGCTATTCCATATTCCTGAGGGCTGAATTTATCGGATAATATAGTTGTATTGTCATCTAAATATCCTGCAAGAATAGCACCATCAACTGAGAAACAGTCCACTCTTCCGGATGTTAATGCTGTTTTTATTTCAGGGTAGCTGGCAAACTCAGAAAATTTAATCTTTAATCCTTGTTTGTCTGCTTCTGCCTGAAGAGCTTTCTTTGTTGTAGCACTCTGGGCAACACCTATGGTTTTTCCATCTAAATCTTTGAAGCTTTTAAATCCTGAAGCTTTCTTTACCAGTAATCCTACTCCATCAGTAAAATACGAATCTGAGAAGTTATAGCTTTTCTTTCTCTCTTCAGTAATTGTAAAAGTAGCAGCTACCATATCAATTTCGCCGCTGTCAAGAAGTGGTCCTCTTGTTTTAGCAGTTACTGCCTGGAACTCAACCTTGTTTTCATCTCCTAAGATTTTCTTTGCTATTGCCTTAGCAATATCAATTTCAAATCCAGATATTTTACCTGTGGCAGGATCCTTGTAGCCAAATTTAGGAACATCAACTTTAACCCCAACCTTTAAAGTTCCCCTGTCCTTTATTTTTTGGATTTCATCTGATGCACTGCTGGTTTTTGATGAACAGCCAGCTAATGTAAGGGTAAGTACCAATGTTAGTATAAGTGCTGAAATTGTGATAAGTTTTTTCATAATTAATTCCCCCTATTTATCTTAATATTTTACTTAAAAATGTTTTTGTTCTATCATTAATTGGATTTTTGAAAAAATGTTCCGGACTTCCTTCTTCTATAATTTCTCCTTCGTCCATAAAGATAACTCTGTCAGCTACTTGTCTTGCAAAACCCATTTCATGGGTAACTACCACCATAGTAATATTCTCATGGGAAAGGTTAACCATAACATCTAAAACCTCCTGAATCATTTCAGGATCAAGAGCTGATGTAGGTTCATCAAATAAAATTACCTTAGGGTGCATGTTAAGTGCTCTTGCAATAGCAACTCTTTGCTGCTGGCCGCCGGATAATTGAGACGGATAGGCATCAGCTTTATGCTTTAATCCAACCCGGTCTAAATATTCTAGTCCTGTCTTTTCAGCCTGTTCTTTAGATATTTTTTGAATCTTTATTGGTGCCAGGGTTAAATTCTCAAGGACAGTCTTATGAGGATATAGATTAAATCCCTGAAATACCATTGCTACCTGTTCTCTAACTTTGATTACAGGAGCCTTAGGTGCAGTGATTTCAACTCCCTCTACTGTTATTTTTCCTGAAGAAGGCTTTTCAAGAAAGTTCATGCATCTTATGAGAGTGCTTTTGCCTGATCCGCTTGGTCCAATAACTACTAACTTTTCCCCTGTTTCAACTGATAAATTTATATCTTTTAATACATGTAATTTGCCAAAATGCTTGTTTACATTCTCTAGCTTGATCATTGTTGTCCCCCTTCTTTCAACAAATATTCACTTAAATATTTTATCAAAATAAATTTTCTCCAAATAAAAAATTCAATTATCAATTTATATCATATCAATATTACGAATGCAAGTCAATTGAATTTTTCTAAATTTTGAATATATTCATTTTTCATTATTCACAATTTATAACATTTTAAATAGTTTTAAATTAAATCATTTACATTATGCAACTAGTTTACGTGTTTGTTTCAATTCTAGGGGTGGTTCTAAATTTTTTCATTTTTTACTGTAATTCAATTTGTGCATAAAATAAACTTGGTGTTTCCAAAATACAAAATCAAAAGTTTTCTAAATTTCGGCGATTGTTCACCTGAGCATTGTCAGAATTACTTTTAATGCTGTTTATAGTATAGATACACTCATTACTCTTCAGTCCACATTTTTATAATATTTAGTTCTACATAATAGAAAATTTAGGATTAAAGGGAATAAGTTATAAACTAATTTGAACATTCTATCGTCTAATAGGCAGTAGACCTTAGGGGGTAAGAAATGAAAAAAATAATTTTTCTTGTTACTTTATCAGTGCTTTTTGTTGGGTTTGTTACATGTTCAAGTCAGGCGAAATTGAATTCTACAACTAAAAATCAGTCAGCCAGCAAAACTACAAAGGAAAAAGATATTAGAGAAATTGCATACAATCAACTGACAGTAGAAGATAAAGAGAGAATAGCAGGAACTTGGCAGAATAGTAAGTGCTCTAAAATAACTTTAAGAGAAGGCATGGGAAATATTAATGATAAATCTTATATTGGTCAAGAAGTATATCTAATTGATTTTCCAACAAAAAGTAAATCACTGCCCAATAATATGATTGTATATATTGGAATGCATAACTATAAATTAATAGGATATGGATATGTAGATTAATTTTTGGGGCTTATACTTATGATAAAATTTAGAAATTGCATAATTCAATTTAAAACTTTAAAAACGCCATAAATTCATTATTTTTCAAACTTAAAATTAGGTGAAATGTAATTATGCAATTTCCGTTTTTTAATTCTTTTAATAGGGCTTTGCCACTTTATTGCCTCGAATTTACAGCTTATCAACCAGCGTATTCCAGGTTAATTCCAAAATCCCATTCATATTTGAGGGCTCATTTGAAACATAGGTAACAACTGAATTTTTATCCGGCAGGATTACTACATACTGTCCATACATTCCGTCCATTCTGTAGGACCCGGGATAGGAATTCATCCACATCTGATATCCATATCCTTGTTTATGATCCGCTGTGGCAAAATATTTATTGAATTTTGACGTATCAATTTGAGGTTTTGAAGCCTTTTCAATGAAATCTGCAGGAATCAGCTGTTTACCATTCCATACTCCTTTGCTTAGCAGCAGCTGGCCAAACTTGGATAGTTCTTCTGCTGTTAAATATAACCCTGAACATCCAAAGGATATGCCATTTACATCGGATTCCCACTTAGGACTTAAAATTCCCAGCGGCTCAAAAATCCTTGGCATCAAATAATCCCTCAGGCTATGTCCGGTTGTTTTGCTGATAAGCTTCGATAGCATATAGGTGGCAGCATTATTATATACAAAATGTGTGCCTGGCTTAAAAATCACCGGTTCCTCAAAGAAAAGCCTGCCTATATCATCCAGGGACCTGTTTTCCTCCATTGCCTTTTCTAATGGGCATAATGTATGTCCAGTGCCCATACAAAGAAGATCCCTTATAGTCATTTTCCTTAAATTATCATTAATTTCAGCAACATCTTTTGCAAAATAATCAAGGAGCTTGTCACTTACCTTAAAATAACCTTCGCTTTCTGCAATACCAATCCCCATGGATGTGAATGTCTTACTAACAGACCAAAGAAGTCTTGGTTTTTCCTCTTCAAAATCATGCTTAGCAATTAAACTGCCATCCTTTCTCACTACCACATTAAGGACATGCAGATTTTGTTCTTTTACTGATTGGATTAAATCATTTAACATATTATTTTTCATTTTCTATTCTCCTTTACTCTCCCTGTACTGAATTAATTTTCCCCTCTAATATCCAATAACATGGAAATGAGAAATGAATATACATGAAAACCAGTCTGGTGCCTTCATTTCCTATTACTGCAGTTAATCTTTTATCTCACTATACTGATCAGATGATGGCATGTTAAATGTCTTTCCTAAATATTGCAATCCAAATTTTTTCATAAGCTTACCTCCTTCATTTTAAAAAAATCAAACCCTAATGCTTAATGTCCTCCCACTCTGAGGCAAGAATTCCGTACTCATATGTGTCCTGCCAGATGGGGTTATTATAAGCATCCTTTTTAAAATATATATTTTGAAGCAGATGTCCTTCCCTTCTCATTTTCAATCTTTCCAAAAGGTGCCATGAATTTTCATTTTTCGGATTGCAAGAGGCAATAATCCTCCTTACCTTTCCTTCTTTAAATGCATAATCCATAAGAGCTCTTGCACTTTCACAGGCATAACCTTTATGCCAGTATTTATAATTAAATACATACCCCAGTTCGTAAGTTTCATAGTCCTGCTTTCCAAAATAAAGATTTCCTATGACCTTTCCGGTTTCTTTTAAACAAACTGCTATAAATTCTTCATTTTTGGACCTGCAGACAGCTTCTTCTTTACTTTCTTCTACTGTAAAAGGTTCATAAGGCTCAAAATGGACAACCTTCTCCACAGATAAATACTCATGTATATCTTTCCAGTCATCTGCCTTAAACTTTCTTATTATTAATCTTTCTGTCTCAATTTGACTAAATAATTCCATTTTTTTCTCCTACAACTTTTATATTTTTAACTATCATTTATCTTCTGCAGACACGCTTACCTGGCTGCTTTTTTCTACACCAAGGGCATATTTTTGAGCAGCTTGTAATGGTAAAACTCCTGATTATCAATGTTAATTTTACCAACCAGGCTGAATCCGCATTTTTGTATTACTTTATTTGAAGGTATATTATATGTGAGTGCTATGGCATTTAACATTTCAGCATTTGTTTCTTGAAATAAATATTTAATAAGTCCTTGTGCTGCCTGGGTAGTATAACCTTTTTCCCTGTGATATTTTGAAATTGCATAAGCTATTTCCCTGTTAGGTTCCGGAAGTTCCTCCTTAGGGCCTGTACAGCACCATCCAATAAACTCATTGGTTTTCTTTAAAATTATGCCTAAATTAAGCCACTGGTCCTTAATATCAGGAACAGCCTTTAAAAATTCTCTGTTGCTTTTCATATGAAAATTTATAAGCCATTCCCTGCGCTGCTCTTTTGATGCAATCCAGTCAGGCAGAAAATCTGTTATCTCTTTCTGCAGCGTAAGATTATATAATTCATCTAAATCCTCCAGCTGGAACTCCCTTAAAATTATGTCCTTACACTCTATTGTAAAAGTGTCATTTTGGTTTGTTGTCTCTATTCTCTTAATCATCTTAATCATCCTTCCACTTTTTCCCGCCCCAGGGGTGAAAGTCCATTCCATTTTTTCCCGCCCCAGGGGCGCACTAAAATAAGAGCCAATACGTATCAGCTCTCAAATAACTTTTTGTTAAATTATACTGACAGTCGATTTATTATCGTGCTGTCAAAATTTCACAAGAAAATTTTATAAATCTATCAAAGTATAAGGATAGAAATTATAATTTTCACTTAATATCTGGTTTTTGCAGCACAAATCCTTATTTTGTTTAAATATTATACTTTTCAAATTGCATATACTAAGTGTCCTCATTACAATTTCCTCCTTTCAAATTTTTCAATTATTGTACCTTACTGGCATTCTACAACAAACTATACCATAATATGTTGTTTGCATCAAGCATTTTTTCCCAAATTATTTATACAGTTTATCCATTTATCTGTAGTCAAGACTTTACTGAATTTCATTTGCTGAGTTATCAAAACAGCCTTTTGTAATTCATCCGCTTTTATAGAGCCTGCACTATTTGAAATATCAAGAGTTCCAGTTGCATCAGATAAAAATTCTACAGAAAATCCTAAATGAAATGCCTGCCTGGCAGTAGTATCGCAGCACATCTGAGTCATATATCCGCATACTGTAACTTTACCTACATGAATCCTTCTAAGCAAAGCCTCTAAATAAGTTCCTGTAAAGCTGCCAGGCATATTTTTTTCAATAACATAGTTATGCCTTCTATTCTTAACTTTATCATGTATTTCCCACTCTTTGCTTCCTTTAACAAAAGTTTTTGAATCTTTCTGCAATGCCGTATGCTGAATTAAAATAATTGGAATTCCATTCTTTAAAGCTTCATCCATAGCCTTTATAATTTTATCTAAACTTCTTCCTGCATTCACAATTGGTAACCTGCCAGTAAAATATTCAT
>Ga0172378_10002838_pt1 | contig 16256 bp, 9 predicted proteins | sample GrowelOW332metaG_FD_119755 | JGI IMG/M metagenome (GOLD analysis project Ga0172378, IMG submission 119755) | Groundwater microbial communities from an aquifer near a municipal landfill in Southern Ontario, Canada - Pumphouse #3_1 metaG | ecosystem: Environmental > Aquatic > Deep subsurface >... | reverse complement strand
TTGATGCCGCGCCCATTACTGTACCAAGTATCGCCGCGGAAAGCACATCCATTTTTAGAACTAAAGTTCCGAGCAATACGTATGCTGCTATTTCAAATGTCGCAGGCAAAAAACAAAGCAATATAGCGCTTCGTCCATTTTTCTTCAATTCCTTTATGTCCAGTTTCAATCCCGCTCTTGTCAAAATCAAGATCAGTGCGAGTTCTCTGATATCCGCCGATATGTTAAGCAAATCCGGAGACAGCCAGTTTAACGCGTAAGGTCCGAGCACGACTCCGACAACGAGCATTCCAATCAAACCGGGCAAACGGATCAATTTAACAATTTCCGACAGCAAAAGTCCACACAGTAAAATAACTGCAAGCGTCAAAATAAAGTTCATAGTTCAGTCTCCTTATCTATATTAAAAAAATATATAGAAGTCATCAGCTGCTTTCAGCGGTTTTGATTTCTCAAGGGAGACCTTCATTCCCTGTAAAAAGTATAGTGAATATAAAAATGAAATAAAAGAGTAATTTAAAAAACGTCCGATTTCTCGGACGTTCTCAATTTAAATCGATCGTATTAAACTATTTTCTTACGATAGCTTTCATACCGATGTTCACCTTGTTTGCGATGGTGTCGCCGACAGGGCAAGTAGCCTCGATAAATTTAACGAATTTTTTAAGGTCTTCTTCGGAGTTGCTCGCGTCGAAGTTGTAAGTAATTCTCACATCGGTGAAACCGGAATTAACTCCGTTTTCTCCGTGCTGACCTTCTTCGTCAAAGTCTCCTTCTACATCTATCGAGAAACCTTTAAGCTCAATACCGTACATCTTTGCTCCGTAGTACGCCGACAGCGCTTGGCAGGAGCCGAGAGCACAAAGTAAACCTTGTACTGGATTCATGGCGGTATCTGTACCACCCGATTTCAAAGGTTCATCAAAGTTCATCTTGAAACCGCCCGAAGTCGCTTCAACAATAGTTCCTTCTTTTAATATAGCAGTCGCTTTTACTGTTTCTTTTTTCATATTGTTTCTCCTTGTATAGTTGTAGCATAGACTAAGAAATGAATATGTGCAACTAATATACACCTCAAGCAAAAAGCGGCCTTAACCTTTAAATACAAAAGGTGAGGTCGCTAGTTATTAATATAAGTTGTGAGATTATTTTTTAGTGACTGTAATTGTAGCGGATGTGGCACTCACCATATCGAATGATATTTCGTATGGGAACTCATCGCCGTTATTCATCTTTGTGCCATAGACGAAGAAATTCGAGTAATCTTCCATCGTAAATTTATCACCGGTTTGGAACAAATCATCTTCTTCCAAGAATTTTTGATTGTAGTAACCCTGTTGAAGGTAACCGAATTCGTTTTTACCGTCTGCTTCAATGACTTGAAGCAGTTTGCTATCGAGTACGGAAGTGTAGTCGTTGGAGTTTCTCAGACCGTAGTAATCGTATTCACCATCTGCGATATTATCAACATCAGTTCCCGTGCTGGAGTTTCCTTTATATCCCTTTACTCTGGAGTCGACGTGAGACATTCTTATACCACCGTCACCTAAGTTGATGTCGTAAAGGTCTTCATATTCATCCCAAGTGTACTCGTTGTTTCCAGTTTTCGTGAATAATTCCAAAGTGAAGTATTCGTCAAATGCGTTACCGTTCCAGTCGGAAGCAAGTACGATGCAGTCACCTGAAGTAGCTGCAGGACTTATAGTTATTGATGCGCTCTCTTGACTACCATCGAAGTAGTAAGGGTCTACCCAACCCATGTTCATCTTGGAATATACGTTCCAGTCGAACATAGTGCAATCTTGCATGTCAGCCGAACCGATCAAATCGTAATTCTTTTCGTAACTGTCAGCGTATGTGTAGTCGTAGTAATCCATAAGACCAAAGATGTGTCCCTGTTCGTGTATGGTTGTATACGCATCTTCAAAATGTCCTAAATTTGATAAGGAATAGGTATTCACAGTGGGAAATCCACCTGTGGTTCCAGGATAGTTTCCGGTTTGTGCCATGTGAGGCCAGATGTAACTTCCCCATTCGTCTTGATCGTCGCCGTCGACGATAAAGTGAATGTTGTCGATGTATCCATCGCCATTTTTATCGTAATCTTTTTCGATATCTACGGTGTCATCGTTCGCATCTACCCACTCTGTCGCATTTGCGAACATGTCCAACATATTTGTCCACGCAGTTCTTTCGTTGTCAAAGTCTGATGTTTTGTACGAGGCATTATAAACTTCGCTCACTTCTCCGGTGAGTTCCAAACGGCCGTATGAAGCAGTTTTGTAGTACGAGACGTAAGATTCGGGATCTTCAGTATCAAAGATTGTTTCGCTCACTGTTTCCAATTGAGAACTAGTCCACGAACCCGAGTAAGGGCCGCTGCTCAAGTGAATGGGAATTATCAAAACTTTTTGATCACCCAATGATTCAGAATAATCCAAGTTCGTATCCTGCACCGTAGCGTTCAATTCAGTTTTGGCGAATCCTCCGCCGATTGTGACTGTAACTTCGACGCTGTCACTGATGCTGGAATCTTCATCTGAAGAACAGGTAATAACAGCGCTGCCTACTCCAGTTCCAGTTACTTTACCTGAGTTGTCCACTGTGGCAACACTCGTATCTGAACTGCTCCAGGAGGCGCTCTTATATAGCGCATCTGTGGGGAGCACTTGAGAATTCAATTGTTTACTAGCGCCGACGCTAGTGCTGAAATCCTCGCTTAAAATCTCCACGGATGTTACAAAAATATAGTTGTCGGATGTCGAATCTTCTACGCTTGTAAGCGAAGATACTTGATCGGATACAACCTCGGATGTCGAAGTGGAATTATCTTCCGCGCTTTGAGCGATTGAGCTGATATCAGTTGTGCAGCTCGAGAGTGTAACGATGGACATTACAAACACTAACGCGACTATAAAATTACGCTTTTTTAAATTCATTATTTATTATCTCCATTGATTATTAACTTTAAGATTATATACAATTTATAAAAGTGTTTCTACAAAAAATGTCATATTTCGCATATTATGTGCCAATAAAAAAACAATATTGAATTCTAAGCCCTTTTTCAAGGCTTAGAATCAATACTATTTTGATGTGCATTTGTAATATTTTTAGATTTTATTGATCGTAATAGTAGCTGAATCGCTCGTAACTTCAACAAATTCCACTTCGTAAGGGAATTCATCGCCGTTGTTTAAAGTCGTCCTGTTGTGGAAGAAGTTGCTGTATTCCGACATTGAGAAGGTGTCTCCACTCTTGAAGAAATCGCTGCTTGATAGCAGAGGATAATAATCTTGATGAGTGACACCAAACTGATTGTTTCCATCCGCTTCGATAACTTGAAGTAATTTGTAGTTGTCGTTATCTATTACGTATCCGTTATAGTCGCTGCTGTCGTAGGAATTTGAGTAGCGAAGACCGTAGGCGTCGTATCCCTCATCAAAGACGCTATTTGCTTTTTCGTAATTCCACTGACTAGTAGATTCATCGTAGGAATAGCCGATCAATCTTGAATCGACGTGAGAGATTCGAATTCCCCCGGTACCCAAGTTGGAATATTCTTCAAAGTCATACCACATCAAATTGTTAACACCAACATCGCTGAACAGTTCTATAGTTATGTATTCATCAAAAGCGTTTCCGTTCCAATTTTGTCCCAAGACTATCGCATCTCCCGAAGTAGCGGCAGGTTCGATAGTAATTGTAGAGCTGTCTTCTGAACCGTCAAAGTAGTAAGGATCCACCCAGCCCATGTTCATCTTGGAGTAGATATTCCAGTCCAAAATTCCTATATCTTGCATATCCGCCATTCCGATGAGGTCGAAATAGGATCCCTGGGTGTAGTCGTAGTAATCTTGAAGCCCAAACATGTGACCTTGTTCATGTATGGTTGTATACGAATCTTCGAGGTGACCTAAATTTGATAAAGAGTACGTGTTTACCGCGGGCATTTCGCCTATGTCCGATGGATAATTACCAGTTTGAGACATGTGAGGCCACAAATTGGAAGACCACTGGTCAGAATCAGAACCGTCGACTATAAAATGGATATTATCGACGTATCCGTTGCTGTCCTTATCGTAATCGTCGATTATGTCCACTGTCGAATCGTTCTCACCGACCCATTCTACTGCATCAGTAAACATTTGAAGCACTTTGTTATATCCTGTGTCACCGCTCATCAATTCGCTTACGGTGTAGTCGGAATTGTACACTTCGCTCACTTCCCCTCCCATAGTTAATCTGCCTTGAGAAACGCTGCTGTAATAAGAAACGTAAGATGTCGGATCAGATTCGTCAAAGATCAAATCGCTGACGAGCTCAAGTTGTTCGATGTCCCAGGTTCCGGAATAGTCTCCGATGGAGCCTTGTAAATGAATGGGAACGATAAGTACATTTTGATTTCCCGAAGAAACCGAATAATCTCTATTTAAGTCTTGTACAGTGGCGTTGACAGGAGTTTTAACAAAGCCTTGTCCATCCGAAAGTACTGAGATTTCTACAGTGCTTGTCATAAATATATTGTTGACTAAAGTACATTTAACAGTAGCGCTTCCCTTTGCCACAGCGGTAATTAAACCATTTTCGTCAACGGTAACTGCATCTTCGTTTGAAGACTCCCAGGTGACTTCAGGATAAGTCGCGTTTGCGGGCAAAATTTCAACGATAAGTTGCTTTTGATTTCCTTCTACAATATTGAAATCGTCGGTATCGATGCTCATGGATACTACGGGTATATATAATATTTCACTAGTGGATTCTTCGCTTGAAATATCTGCAGAACTGATTTCTTCCGAAGAAACGTCGTCGCTTGAAGTTCCCTCTCCTTCACTGGTCTAATTCTCACTGGAATTGCTCGAAGTTTGAATATTTATAGTACAACTAGCCAAAGATACGATAGATGCCAAAGATACTATCGAGAATAGTATATTGCGCTCTTGTTTTTTCATAAATTCACTCCTTGAATGTTTTTGTCATAGGTTTAGTATATTAAATTTATAATAAAAATAATATATAAATTAAAAACTTCCCGGGCCAAATTGGTCCGGGAAATTAAATATTTTTTGATTATATTTAGATTTTAGTAATCGTAATAGTTGCTGAATCGCTTGTAACTTCATCAAATTCCACTTCGTAGGGGAATTCATCACCGTTATTTAAAGTCGTCTTATTGTGGAAGAAGTTGCTGTATTCTGAAATGGAGAAACTGTCTCCAGTTTGGAACAAATCCGACTCACCTAAGAAGGTTTTGGAATAATCGCTCTGAAGCGATCCGAATTCGTTTTCTTTATCAGCTTCAATGACTTGAAGCAAACTGTAATTGTTGTCGTCAAAGGTGTATCCTTGGTAATCGTCGGCATCGTAAGAGTTGGTGTATTTCAACCCGTAGTAGTCAAAATCCGAGTCGGCGACGCTTTCTACTTCGTAGGCGTTGTTACTGTCGGTATAGTTCATTCCGAACAATCTTGAATCAACGTGGGAAACGCGAACTCCGCCTTCTCCTAAACTCGTGGTGTAATTGCTTGATTGAGGATAGTTTCTATCCCAATCGTATGCGTTATTTCCATCTTCTGTAAACAGTTCTAGAGTTATGTATTCATCGAAAGCGTTTCCGTTCCAGTTTTGTCCCAAGACGATAGCGTCTCCAGATGTGCCGGAAGGCGAAATTGTAATGGTTGCGCTGTCTTTGCTTCCGTCGAAGTAATAAGGATCTATCCAACCCATGTTCATCTTAGAATAAGCGTTCCAGTCAAACATGCTGTCATCCTGCATGTCGGCATTGCCAACCAAATCGTAGTATGAATTTCTGCTGTTGTTTACCGAAGGTAAATAAGAATAGTTGTAGTAGTCTTGAAGGCCGAATATGTGACCTTGTTCGTGAATGGTGGTAGTGGCGTCGCTCAGGTGACCTAAATTGGACAAGGAGTATGTGTTTACCGTGGGAAATTCACCAGTAGCGGCGGGAGAATATCCAGTTTGAGACATGTGAGGCCAAATGTTGCTCTCCCAGCTGTCCCCATCTGAACCATCGATCATAAAGTGTATGTTGTCGATGTATCCGTCTCCATTTTTATCGTAGTCCTTTTCTATATCTATCGTGTCATCGTTCGCATCAACCCACTTAGCGGCATCTTCGAACATTTCGTACATGCGGCTCATGCCGTAATTGCTATTTTCCAAATCATCAACGGAGTAAGTTGAGTTGTAAAGTTCACTAACTTCCCCACCCATGATTAAATTTCCAAACGATGCAGTCTTGTAATAAGAGACGAAAGATCTGGAATCCTCCGTGTCAAAAATTATATCGGACAATTCATTCATAACCGAATCTGTCCATGTCCCAGAGTAGGAGCCTTCGCTCAAATGAATGGGAATAATAAGAACATTTTGTTCGCCTAAAGCAACGGAATAATCCCTTTTTAAATCGGTATTAACCACGTTCATTTTAGTTTTAGTAAATCCGTTTTCACTCACTCCAGTCACAATTGAGGTGGAAGGAACTGAGTTAGCAACGCTGCTTGCTGAAGAAAAAGGATTTGACAAATCGCAACTCGCTAGCGCTACTACACTGGAGAGCGAAACCATCGATATCAATAATTTTTTTGCATATTTTTTCATAAAATACTCCTTGATGCATACGAGATACATAGCATTATTTTAACCAAACTCGTCCAAGAATACCACCTATAAGCAACAGATAGTAAAAAAAATTAGTTATCGTGTATCCATCCGCACAGAATTGAGATATTAAAAAAAGAGATAACAATAAAATTACCTCAAATATTTTAATGATGGCGGGGGAAGAAAGAATTGAACTCTCAACGATGGTTTTGGAGACCATAGTTATACCATTTAACTATTCCCCCAGCTTTTTAGAGCCAGTTAGAAATTTCTTACGATCTTTGAAACTAACGACATATCAACCTTGCCGGCGTAGTCCTTTTTAAATGTCATCATCACATTCTTCATCGATTTATCTTCTAAACCGCTGATGATTGCTCTAATTTCATCTTCAGACATCATTTTAGGCAAGTACTTTGCAATAATATCTATTTGGCTTTGAGTGCCCTTTGCGGAATCCTCTCTGCCACCGTCGAGGAACATCTTCTTTTCGTCGTTTAATTCCTTGATGGATTTTTGAATGATTCTAATCACATCTGCATCGGTCGTCTCTTTTTTGTTTTTGCGATTCTCAATATTTAAAAGCATGTATTTATTTATGACAGTAGACAAACAAGCACGAGCTTCTTTGTCCCTTGCTTTCATAGCTGATATATTTGCTTTTTTCAAATCGTCAATTAACATAATTATTCACCTTTGCATAAAAAATCTTATCACGCTTATAGCATATTTACAAGAAAAACAAGTCAACGACTTATCTTTTTATAAATATTATTTACCTGAGAGTACAAATCGTCCCTCGTAGTGTTGTTTTTAATGATAAAATCCAATTTAGATCGGTTCTCTTCATACATGGACGCGTCGTTAACTTCGAGGTGTTTCTCTATGGCTTGATCGTTTCTATACCCTAAGTAGGTGCGCTGTTTGTCGGTTTCTACTCCGACGACGCAAGTGTATTTCTTTTCCATTTTTGCTTTGAACAACAGAGGTATTTCTACTACGCAAATCGAATCCCAATTTTCCGTTTGAAAAGCGTTTAGAACATCCTTAACAGCTGACCAAACAACAGTCTCATATGAGCGTCTGAATTTTTTATCTTTCAACATGTTTTCAATGATGAGTTTCTTATCCAATTTTTCAGCCTCGAACACTTGTGGAAACCGACATTTAAGCTTTTTTAAAAACGCCGCATTCTCATATAGATCGTGAACGATATCATCGGCGGAAGCAGTTTTGCAACCGAGGGATTTAAACATGTCTAAGACTTGGGATTTTCCCGAAGCTATCTTGCCTGTGAGAGCTACTGATGGACGAACATTTTGACATTTGGGACAGTAGGTAGTTCCCCTGCCTCCAACGTATTTTTTCTCCATCTTTGTCCCGCATACAAAGCACTTCTTATTCTCTCTTCCGTACGCTTGAAGCTCCTGCTGCATATTGCCGGAAACCCCTTTTGCCGGGTGATAACTCCTGATTGTGGATCCGCCTTTTTCAATCGACTCTAAAAGGATATCCGAACTGTTTTTAATAAGTCTTTTTGCCTCTTCGTAGGTTATGTCTTTAGCGAGTTTAAAAGGGGATATTTTCGATCTAAAAAGCGCCTCATCCGCATAGATGTTTCCCAAACCAGCGATAGCTTTTTGATCGAGCAGCCCAAGTTTTATCGGGTACGACTTATTCCTGTACTGTTTTAACAAGTAATCGGGATTTGGAATATCCCATGGTTCATATCCAACGTTATTTAGAGGCTTGCGTTTGTATATCCCCTCCTTGGGAAGGAGATACATCACTCCAAATTTTCTCGAATCGGAGTAGATGAGATAACTGCCGTCGTCCATGTCAAAGTACAGAGTAACGTAGCTTGTAAGATTCGGCTTTAAATCTCTAACGTGATAAAATCTCCCCTCCATTCTAAAGTGAACTAACAAGCAGGAATCGTCCGATAGATTAAACATCAAATACTTTCCCCGTCTTGATAAGGAGATTATTTTTTTGTTGATAATATTCTTTTTAAACTCTTCTTTATCGGTTTGAATCAAGCGTGGATAGAGTACGTGGACACCTGAAAAAGTTAAACCTACAACGTGTTTTTCTAAAATTGATTTCATCGTTTCAACTTCTGGTAATTCCGGCATAGTATTCTTCCTCTCTAATTATTTACAATCGAACCAAGTGTATCCGTATGAACCTTCCGCTATCAACTCGCATTTTTGAGGAAGGCAGTTTTCCATGATATCTTGAATCTTGTCTTTAATTGTACCCTCCTCGTCGGCGGGAACTTTAAATATAAGTTCATCGTGTATTTGAAGTATCATTTTGGTCTTGTAATCCTTCAACAATTCATCAATTTTAACCATAGCCACTTTGATCAAATCCGCTGAACTTCCCTGTATGACCGAATTGACCGCAGCGCGCTCAGAAAAAGCTCTGATGTTGTGATTGTCGGAATCGATACCTGTCAGGTATCTACGTCTATTTAATATCGTTTTAACATACCCATTTTCGTTGGCATCTCTTATCGTTTGATCTTCGAATTCCTTCAAACCGGGATAAGAAGAATAGAAAGACTGGATGATTTCATTAGCTTCCGCCGGAGATACTTTGATCTGTTCGGCGAGTCCCCACGATGAAATACCGTAAACTATACCAAAATTCACTGCTTTCGCCTTTGATCGCATCGCGTGTGTAACTTGGTCTTCCTCGATGTGGAAAACTCTAGCTGCGGTAGAAGTGTGAATGTCAGCTTTGCTGTTAAATACCTCTATCAACTCTTTGATATTAGCAATGCTGGCGAGCATTCTAAGTTCGATTTGTGAGTAATCCAAGCTCAGGAATTTGTATTCTTTGTTGGGATAGAAGAACGCTTTTCTTATCTGCTTGCCATCTTCATCTTTCATGGAGATGTTTTGTAAATTCGGTTCGGACATCGAAAGTCTTCCGGTGGCGGTAAGCGCCTGATTGAATATAGCGTGAATCTTGCCGTCGGAATAGATGTATCTTCCCAAAGCATCGGTGTAGCTAGAGACAATCTTAGCGTACTTTCTATATTGAATGATTAACGGCACAACTGGGTGTCTGTCGATTATTTTATTCAAAACAGAAATGGAGGTGGAATTGGTTCTGCCTTTTTTCTTCAGTTTGAGTTTGTCGTATATCAACTCTCCAACTTGTTTGGGAGAGTTTAAGTTTATCTCGCATCCGATCAGTCCAAATATTTCTTCCTTGATCGAGTTGAGTCTATCCTGATACTCTTTGTTAATATCTTCAAGGCTCTTCTTATCTAAGGGGAACCCTTCATTTTCCATTCCGGCGAGAACTTTAGCAAGAGGTAGTTCCAGATCCGTGAACAACTTGTATTCGTCGTTTTCCTTCAAGCGCGAGATAACTTCTTCCCTTTGCAACGAAGCAAAGAAACAAAGATACGCAAAGCGCTCTTCCTCGGAGTAATTTGTAATATCTTGGATGTAGTACTCCATGCAATCTTCCTTGGTCGAGCCCACGTTGGCATCAAGCAAGTAAGTTGCAATTTGCAAATCGAATTCGATGGAATTACACTCGGGCAATTTCAATCTTTTTAAAGCCACGATCAATCCTTTGTAATCGTAGGTGACCTTGATCTTCTTGGATGCGAGCAATTTACTGAAGCTAGAATCAGCCAAGGCGTCTTCCTTTGATATAAATACAACTTTTTCTCCGTCGGAAAAATAGAAGCCGATAACTTCGCCTTTGTGGTAGTTAGTGTCGGAGTTGTAAACAATCATGCTGTCAGGTTTGAAACTCAATTCAGAAACAGATTTAACAGTTTTAGATTTTTTGAATTTGCTGTTTTCGTCAGAGTTAAAAGCAGCGCTCTTTTCATCTTCAAAGTCCAGGGCAATCTGATTAGATTTCTCCGCTTCAACTTCCTTTATGAATTTCTTCAATTCGTAGGTCTTATAAAATTCGAGAACCTTATCGTAGTCGTAAGGTTGTACTTTTCCTTTTTCATATATATCTTTAACGTCCAAGTTTGTGAGGATCGTTGCGATTTCCCTGCAAAACAATGCGTCTTTTTTATGTTCGAGTATGTTTTTGCTCGATTTAGCTTTAGAATCAACTATTCCTTCAAATATACCTTCGAGGTGACCAAACTGGTCCAACAGTTTTGTAGCGGTTTTGTGACCTATCCCCTTAACTCCGGGAATGTTGTCGGAAGGATCGCCAACCAAGCCTTTGTAATCTATTACTTGGTCGTGTCTATATCCTAACTGTTCGTACATATTGTCGGGAGTAAAGACTTGAATTTCTGATAATCCTCTGCGCAAGAAATCCACGGTGATGTGGTCTTCCAAAAGTTGCAAAAAGTCCTTGTCAGACGTGTACAGGTGAACCTCATCTCCCTGTTTAGCCGCATACTTTGCCAACGAGCCAGCAAGATCGTCGCCTTCGTAGCCTTCAAGCTCGCAGTGAACGATTCCCATAGCATCCAACAAATCTCTCGACAGAGGGATTTGAGACTTGAGTTGCGGATCGATAGGTTTTCTATTTTTCTTGTACGCTTCAAATTCCTTCGAGCGAAAAGTCTGTTTCCCCGTATCGAAGCAAACGATCATCTTATCGTCTAAGGTGAGTTCACTCTTCAACTTCTTCATCATGTTTCTAAATCCGTACAGCGCGTTTATAGGCACTCCTTTGGATGTGGATAATACAGGTACTCCAGGGCGATATAGGCCGTAAAATGAACGGAAAAATAAGGAATTCCCGTCTATAACATATGTGATACTCATTTAAATAACATTCTCCTTTTTATAAGATAAGATGCGCGGATTAGCGTAGTTAGTCTCTTCTTCGCGAATCGAAATAATATCGTATTTGTGCAAAGGTTCTCCCTCGGGCAAGAACAGCGTTCTGCTCTGATAATTCGTAATTCCCTTGGCGATAATCTTTCCGTTGTATTCGGAAGGCTCGTCGCTGATTAGATAGAGCGAAAAGAAGTTTGCGGAATCTTTTATCAGCTTGTGAATCCCCGCTGAAAGAACAACTCCCAAGGCGTTGAATTCAAGCATAAATGTACGAATAGTAAAATCGGTCTCACCTTTTTCCATAAGCGGCAACTCCGTTTCGCTGTCGGCGAAGTTTCTCGCCATCATCAATTCGTCTATTTTGTCGTTCAAGACAGAGCGAGCGTAACCGAATTCATCAAACGCTCCCGAATCTATCAAGACTTTGAATTCCTTTTCGGATACGTCTGATTCCGGAACGCGAATCAAGAAATCCCCGAGGCTCTTGAATTCCCCTCCGGCCTTTCTATTGTTGATTATGCGTTCAGCAACTTTGGAATTCAAACCTTTTACTTGGTTTAATCCCACTCTAAAGTTTCCATTTTCAAACGAGTACGTCTCTTTTGACTTGTTGATGCTCGGGTTGATCACTCTGTAGGTGAAATTCCGCATCTCAGAAACCAATTTTACAAATTTCTTATCTGTCATGGACATCTTTTCTAAACACGCCTGATAGAATTCTTGAGGATAATTAGCCTTGTAATACAAAGCTGTATACGTGATAAATGAGTAAGCTAAAGAATGCGACTTGTTAAATCCGTAATTGGCAAATTCATAAATCAATTTGTATATGGATTCAGCCTCTTCTCGCTTTAACCCATTATCTATCGCGCCTTGGATGAAATCCTTTTTAAGCTTCTCCATCTGATCAACTTTTTTCTTGGAAATGGCCCTTCTGAGCAAGTCAGCCTTGCCACCGTCAAAACCGGCAACAGTCTGAGCAATTTGAAGAATCTGTTCCTGATAAATGATAATTCCATAAGTGTCTCTAAGAATAGATTTTAAAAGCGGGCTAACAAGTTTGTAAGGCGTGCGCAAATTTTTTCTCTTTGAGTAGGTAGGAATGTTTTCCTTAGGCCCTGGTCTGTACAAAGCCAAGACGGAGGATATATCCGTAATAGATGTCGGTTTTATCTGTCTGATAGTCTGCTGCATTCCATAAGATTCAATTTGAGGAATGTCAACGAGCAAATTCTGATTTAAGATTTCAAAGGTATTTCTATCGTTTAAATGCTCTTGAATGTTAGGCAATTGTTTTCCGTTTTCAACAATTTTCCTCTCGATTTTCGATATCAAAGTTAAGTGATTTAAAGCCAAAATATCCATCTTGAGATATCCCATGTCTTCCAATATCGATTGTTCGTAGCCCACGACGTTGATATCGCCGACAGAAACGGGGACGTTGATGCTCAAATCCGCGTTGGATAAAATGACACCAGAAGCGTGAGTCGAGGTGTTTATAGGATAGTTCAAGATAATTTCCGCTTTGGATATGATGTCCTGGTAATACTTATCTTGAAGCAATTTTTTAAATCTATAGTTGGTTGATTTTTCTTCCACAAAATTCTTTGACCACGAGGAAAGACAGCTGGAAAGTTTAGTGATTCTCTTTTCAGGAATATCGAATACAGTACCTATTTGGCGCACTGCTGAACGAAGTTTTAAGGTCGAATATGTAACGATTAAAGCGACTCTAGTTGACCCGTATTTATTGCGCAAATAATTGATGAGATCTTGGCGTTTATCATCCTGAAAATCTATGTCGATATCCGGCATAGTCACGCGGAGAGGGTTGAGAAATCGCTCGAAAAACAATCCGTATTTAATCGGATCAATTGCGGTGATGCTCAAGGCAAAAGATACGAGAGAGCCGGCAGCACTTCCTCTGCCTGGCCCGACTTTAATATCGTGATTTTTCGCATAATTGACATAGTCGGAAACAATTAAGAAATAATCGTCAAAGTGCATTTGATGAATAACTTTCAACTCGTAAGCTAACCTGTCGAGGTAAACTTGTGGAACTTGATTTTTAAATATCTTATTTATTCCTTTATATACTTCTTCTTTTAGAGTCGCCTCAGAATCGGCTATTTCGCATTTTAGAAGTTCCCCGCGCTTTTTCATAAATTCAAAATTGATAGAATCGACCAATTTTTGCGTAGCTTCTATTTCGTCCGCTCTGTATATTTGACTGACTGAATTTTGAGACAGCAAAAAGAATGGATGCCTATCCGTCTGAAGCTCGGTGCTCATCGTTTTTTTGTTTGCGATGCACTTCAATATTTCGTAGGCTTTATACCCGCTTTCTGGATCGAGGTATAACACTTTAGGAAACGCCAAACACTTGTACGAGTGTGCTCGCACAAAGTCTCTCAACACTTCCACAGTCTTTATTTCCTCTTTGGAATATATCTCTATTCCAAAGTAGAAACTGCCGAATATTTTCGACATTTTAAAAAAGTCGTGGTTGGCTTCTTTTAAATATATTTCATCTTTGAATTTGTCCGATTCAGTTTTCAATATGAAACTCAAGCCGCCAGTCTCTTCCAGGTCGTCGAGTTCGTATATATCTTTGTGAGAATTGAGCAGTCTCATAAAGTTCAAATAACCTTGTTCGCTGAGAATTATCACTTCTCCATCGTAGACATTATCTCCCAATTTAACGCTGATAAAAGAACCGTAAACCGGTTTAATTCCGGTGTTTTTACAGGCTTTATAAAGGTAGGGAAAAGACGCTGCACTGTTAATATCTCCCGTAGACAGGGAGTTATAGTTCAGTTTCTTTCCTTTTTGGACGTATTTTCCGCACTTTACGGACGACTCGCCAAAAGAAAAGGATGATATTGTTTGAAGTTGACAATATGCCATCGCATCTCCTTTCTACTTATTATATTATTTTACATTATATACGACATTATTTATACACATTATACTAATTTAAGTACACGCTGGGCCTTAAAGTTCTAAATAAATTCGTTTTGTTTGATTGTCCCGTTTTATTTCAGATAGAAATCTTCCGCTTGCATTTAACTTTTGACTTCACGATAAAAGCTCTTCGCCTTGGAATCATTACAACCAAAGTTCGGGGCCAAATATATCAAATTAAATATGTAAACTTTCTAATTAATCGGCATCTCTCACTAGTCTTACCATGTTGAACACTCTCTGTTCATCCCCTTGAGGAGCGTTGGTATCGCAGGTGGGATAGTCATCGCGATTCCCTTCTTTAGGATCGCTTCTTTGGCAACCCGCTCCGTGAACGTCTAGTTCTTCTCCGTCCATGTACCCCATACCGTAACCAAAGACTACGTATGCGGCTGCGCCGTATTCTGTCTCGCTCGCGCTTCCGTCGTCGTGAGTTGTACTGGACCAGTAGAATCCGTAATCATCCCAACCGAAGTAATTGACAATCGGAGTGCTGTAAAACAATTCGTCTATAGCAGCCGAATCCGTAGTTGCGGGTCCTCTCGTGTAATCGACTATGCTCTGAAGTTCCTTTACGTTAGGTAATCTCCAATCAGAGTATCCGCCAAACTCTTCCTCGTTCATCTCATCCGCCCAATCAAGAGCTTCTTGCCAATCTAAAGTTCCGTCATTTTCAGGACCCGCTTGATAATATCCGGAATCGTTTTGTTGCCACATTAAATTCGTTGCGCTGTCAGTGATTGTTTCATCTCCGTTGTCCGTGTATATATTTTGACCGTAAGTTGTGGTTCCTCTTACGTGATAGCAGTAGAAGTCCTTGCTCAATTCGTACCCTTTGATTCTTCCGTCCGCGAAATTGTACCCGAAAGTTGTGGCACCATTCGCGATAGTACCTGAGTCGTATATCGTGCTGGACAGTATTTGAGAATCGATAAATCTCGGTTCACCTGCCGCATCTCCGTAGGTGAAATCGAAATAGTCGGTATCAACGTAGGGGTTGGATGAAGCTGAACTTGTTCCTGTCCACCCTGAATATTCGACTAAAGAATACAACTCCTTTATGGTTGGAATGCGCCAGTCGGAATATCCGCCTAACTCTTCTTGGTTAAATTCATCCAGACCTGTTGCAGCTTCGTACCAGTCGAGTTTATCTCCCGGATCTTGTTGCCACATCAAATTTGTAACATTGTCAGTCACAGTGCCATCTTGATTATCCGTATAGTTGGGTTGGTTTCCTTCAAAGCTAGCGTCCTGTCCATAAAAATCTTCCCCGACTGCGGGTTCGTCTATTATCGCGTCGTTGGAGTAAAAGATAGTTTCGTTGGTATCGACTATCGGATATCCGTCTTCCTCTGATGCGTAACCAACATCGGCTAGTAACTCCGCCTCCATTTCGTTAGCCTGAGCGATAGTTAACGCGCTCGCGCTCAGCGAATCGTCGTCCAATAGATTCTCCGAATCTCCTGAAGTTGAAGTTGAACATGAAGTTATTCCAAGAACCATCAGAGCTGCTGCTGATAAAACAAATATCTTTTTCACAATAGTATTTCCTTTCCGATCCGCTCAGCATATTTCACATATTGTTAACCGGATGCCCGATCAATCGTCCTATTCGATTGACTAATTGTAATTTATCATTCTAACTTAAGGAGAACTTAAGGAACAGAATTCAAGTTTTTACAAACTGCAACGCAGGAATCAAGACCGTATTTATTAAATGTGAGTTGAACGCGCTCTGCCTTTTTCGCAAAATAGCAGCGGAGCGAGAAAAATCGATCAACTTTCCCCAATCGGAAAAAAACTGTCAAATAATGATGGAAATAGGTTGATATTTGTAAGTGATGTCCTATATAATAACATTCGATAAGTTATGTCTTACACAACTTA
>Ga0172378_10002837_pt1 | contig 16257 bp, 17 predicted proteins | sample GrowelOW332metaG_FD_119755 | JGI IMG/M metagenome (GOLD analysis project Ga0172378, IMG submission 119755) | Groundwater microbial communities from an aquifer near a municipal landfill in Southern Ontario, Canada - Pumphouse #3_1 metaG | ecosystem: Environmental > Aquatic > Deep subsurface >... | reverse complement strand
GAAACCAGGTAGTGAGGTAAAATAAGATGAAGGAATTATTACTTTTCAATGTGTCTCCAGCACTCAGAAAATCGATTGAAATTCTTTGTGCATTGCAAGACGTCGTAGTCAAAGAAATAGAAAACACTCAATTCGGTATGCCTCTTGGTGTGTTGGCTGGTGTGATTGAGGATACAGGAGCTGTTATTGAAACTACTAGTGAATCTATCGCTGATGAGATGCTTCTGTTTGTCAACTTTGACCAAAAATCACTTAGTGAATTCTTGGCTCATTACAGAGCTGCAGGGATTCCTAAAGTGAATCTAAAAGCGGGCCTGACTCCAAATAATGTATCATGGAATGTATATATGCTTCATGAAGAGTTATTGGAAGAGCATGCAGCGATGAGTAAACTAAAAAAATAAATCTGATGGACCCAAAAGGAGAATACGTAGATCATGATGCTCCGCTATCTGACTCTACTCTAAAACAAAAAACTGCAAAAGGGATGCTTTGGGGAGGAGTGAATAATTCAGTTCAGTTACTTCTTAATCTAGCTTTTGGAATCTTTTTGGCCCGTATCCTTGATGATAAGGATTATGGAATGGTCGGTATGCTGACCATTTTTAATATGATTGCTATCTCTTTGCAAGAGAGTGGTTTTACTATGGCGCTTATCAATCGACCAAAAATTATTCATAGAGAATACAATGCTGTTTTTTGGTTTTCTATATTGATGGGGATTGGTTGTTATGCCATTCTATTTTTCTGCTCTCCTTTTATTGCTGATTTCTATCATCAGCCTCAGTTGATTGGATTGAGCCGATTGTTGTTCTTGGGATTGATCCTTTCTAGTACCGGAACGGCTCACAATGCTGTGTTGATGAAGAAACTGATGGTTCGTCAGCGAAGTATCTCACAGATTTGTGGATTGCTAATTTCTGGTACTGTTGGTATCACCTTAGCACTCAATGGCATGACTTATTGGGGGATTGCGATGCAGAGTTTGATTTACATTGCTGTCACTAATGGGTTTTATTGGTATTTTTCTCCTTGGAAACCAACTTTTGATTTTAATTTATCACCGCTAAAGTCTTTCTTACCTTTCAGTATTAAGTTGCTAGTGACCAAATTATTGACTCAATTTAATCATGATATCGTCTCTGTAATTTTAGGACGCTATTTTACTCCTGCTTCAGTGGGCAATTTTACACAAGCTGTAAAATGGAATCATATGGGATTGGGGATTATTGATGGAATGGTTGTCAGTGTGGCTCAACCTGTACTGAAGGAAGTCGATAATGACGATGTACGACAAAAACGGGTCTTTAGAAAGATGCAGCGTTTTGTTGCTTTCCTCTCTTTTCCTGCATTGTTTGGACTTTCACTTGTCTCTTATGAAGTGATCGTTATTGCGATAACAGAGAAGTGGATTCTAAGTGCGCAAATCCTTCAAGTATTAGCTATCTGGGGAGCCTTTGCTCCGCTGATGCATCTTTATACTCATCTGATTATTAGCCGTGGTAAATCGGGTATTTTCATGTGGAGTAGTATAGCTCAAGGAGTTGTAGAGATTATCGGTATGTTATTGCTTTATCCTTTCGGATTGATGGCTATGGTTTACTACTTTGCGGGTATAAATATCTTTTGGATGTTTGTATGGCGCTATTTTGTAGGTAAAGAAATTAAAATATCACTTTGGGAAGCTCTTAGCGATTTAGTTCCTTTCTTTGCTATAGCTGCTGGAGTCATGATTACAACTCACTTCGCTACCATGGGTATAGAGAATATATATCTTCGTCTAGTTTCTAAGATTTTGATGGGTGTCCTTTTATATATGGGTCTTGTCTATCTTGTTGGAGCTCAAATTATGAGAGAATCTTTCAGTCAATTAAAACTGTGGATTCTGAAAAAGAAATAGTACATGAAAACTGAAGATTCTTTACATCTTGCTCCTATTATTTTATTTGTTTACAATAGATTGAATCATACCAAGCGGTTAGTCGAATCACTTAAACAGAATATTGGGTATGAACAGTATGACTTCTATATCTATAGCGATGGTCCTAAAGAGGGCTTATCTGCTAACGATGATGTTAATCTAGTTGATGAGGTACGTGCCTACATCAGGTCTATTAATGGGTTTGCTTCTGTTCATATCTTGGAGCGTGAAAAAAATATAGGATTAGCAGCAAATGTTATCGATGGGGTCACTACTCTAGTTAATCAGTATGGGACCATTATCGTTCTGGAAGATGACTTAGTTCTTTCTCCTTATTTTCTTCAGTTTATGCAAGATGCGCTTGACATGTATAAAGATAATGCGCTTGTAGGACATATTCAGGCATGTGATTTTACTGGAAATCCAAACTTACCTGATACTTTCTTTATTAATTGGACTGGTTCGTGGGGCTGGGCTACTTGGGCTCGTGCATGGAAACAGTACCAGATTGATGGGGAATCCCTTCTTAAAGAATTGCTTAGACGTAAGTTAACTACTTCATTTGATTTTGATGGTCATTACTCCTATACCAAGATGCTTCGTAAACAGATACAAAGGAAGAATGACTCTTGGGCAATACGGTGGTATGCTTCTTTATTCTTGTCTGATATGTTAGCACTTAATGTTGGACATTCTTTGGTCCAGAATAAGGGGTTTGATGGAACAGGAACGCATAGTGGAGGGGGCGGATTATTTGTTTCTTCTTTATCTACGCACCCTTTGAAAGTGAAAGAGATAGCTCCTGTAGTCGTAAACAAACAAGCGCGTAAAGCTTATTGTGACTATTATAGGACTAATTATGGTTTCTGGCCTAGGGTGAGACGAAGATTGAAACGTACATTACATGGTGACTTTGGTCGTTAAGAGGTCATAAGGTGTTACTTGGTGGGTAATCTAACTTTGTAGGATATGAATATATTATTAATCAATACTTCTGATAAATTGGGTGGTGCAGCTGTAGCTTGTAGCCGTCTTAGAGATGCTCTGCGAAAGGAGGGTATGGAGGTGAATATGCTTGTGGCGCACAAAGAGACTGTGGATCCTACTGTCTATACTGTATCTTCCAAATGGCTTAATAGGTTCTATTTTCTTTGGGAACGCTTGTGCGTATTCTATAAAAATGGATTTCGAAGAGATACTCTATTTCAGATAGATATCGCTAATATTGGAGCTGATATTACTACGCTTGATGTCTTTAAACAGGCTGATGTAATACATTTGCATTGGTGGAATCAAGGAACGCTCTCTTTAGAAGGCCTTTTGAAAATCATTCGTACTAAGAAGCCTATTGTATGGACTATGCATGATATGTGGCCTTTTACTTCAATTTGTCATTATACTGACACTTGTACTGCCTATCATCAGATTTGTTGTAACTGTCCTATCTTATTTAGTCGCTCTGGGGTTTCTGATTTATCTTATACTATATTTAAGAAGAAACAACGAATATATAGTGAAGGGAATATCGGTTTTGTTGGTTGTAGTAGTTGGCTGGCTAATCAAGCTCGTCTAAGTGCTTTGATAGATGCGAAGATGATTTTTAGTATCCCTAATCCTATAGATATAAACCGTTTTTGTCCTGCTGATAAAAATAAGGTTCGAAAACAGTTGAATCTTTCTTTAGAGAAAAAGTATATCTTATGCGGGGCTGTGAATAGCAAAGACCCTCGTAAAGGGTTGGATTATATGTTGGAAGTGAGCAAATTGCTAGCTATGTCAGCAGAGTCGGATTATCATTTCTTGTTAGTCGGCAAGTCTAGTGAGGAGATGAAGGAGCATCTAGCTCTTCCTGCTACCGTACTGCCTTTTACGACAGATCAGAAGCAGATGAGTCTCTACTATCAAGCTGCAGATCTATTTGTCATTCCGTCGCTGCAAGAAAATCTTCCCAACATGATTATGGAGGCCATGGCTTGTGGTACCCCTTGTGTTGGATTTGAGGTTGGAGGCATCCCCGAGATGATTCAGCATCAATCTACTGGATATGTAGCTCGACTGAAAGATACTAAAGATCTTGCTGAGGGAATTGTCTATTGCTTGTCTGATGAGGATAGACTAGTTTCATTATCCGTTGCTTCTCGTCGATGGGTGGAGGATAATTATGCTGAAACTAAAGTTGCTACTAGATATTTATCCCTTTACAAGCAATTGCTAAGAACCAACTCCAATGGAGCTATCTAGAGCTTGAGTAATTACTAATCTTGATTGTTGTCTTATGAACCAAAATCCTATCTTATCTGTCATTACGGTCACTTACAATGCTGTAGATACACTAAAACGTACATTAGAAAGTGTGCAAGGTCAAACCTATCTATATATTGAGTATATCATAGTTGATGGTGGGTCGACTGATGGGTCTTTGGATTTGATTAGCCAGTATCCGCAGTTAGTGACTACCTTTATCAGTGAACCTGATAAGGGACTGTATGATGCGATGAATAAGGCCATTGACTTGGCTACGGGAGATTATCTGTGTTTTCTCAATGCGGGTGATACTTTTCATGATTGCACTAGTACGGTACAATTGATGGCCTTTGATAGGGGGAACTCCCAGCAGACAGACCCTTCGCTATGGCCTGGAGTACTCTATGCTGATACTGCTATTGTCAACGATTCTGGTCAATTCTTACACTTACGTGAGAAGCGTCCACCTAAGACTTTGAATTGGAAGAGTTTCAATCAAGGAATGGTCGTTTGTCATCAAGCTTTTGTTGCAAGGCGTGACTTGGTTACACATTATAATACTGTCTATCGCTTTTCAGCTGATTTTGATTGGTGTATCCAAGTGATGAGGCTTGCTCAGGTGAAAAAGTTGACTTTGCAGTGGATGGACCTTATTCTTATCGACTATCTTAATGAGGGCTTGACTACTAAGAATCACAAGGCTTCTTTGAAGGAACGGTTCTCAATAATGAGAAAATATTATGGTCTAGGATCTACGATATACCATCATATTCTCTTTTTCTTAAAACAAAAATAGCCCAATACTTATGTGTATCGGACTAGTCTTTTTTACATCAAAAAATGACAATAAGATGGTTATTTAATATTTATCATCTTATGAGTTTGTAGCGATAATCTCCACTCAGGATGTGCTTTGATATAAGCAATTACTTCTGCTATATTTTCTCCAGAACAAGGCTGTAAAAAGCGAGTTTTGGCAGGCCAATTAGTCCATTCAGATAAATTTTGACCGAGATAGACAATCTTAAGTTCATCTGCTTGAGTGAGTACCATTTTCTTATATTTAGGACTTACAGTAACCCAATCGATTCCATTAGGAAGGGGACGAGTACCATTGGTCTCCATATGTAAGGTGTATCCTGCTTCTTTAAGTTTATCTACTAGAGTTTGGTCTAGTTGTAGAGAAGGTTCTCCTCCAGTCAGGCAGATGCGTTTGCAAGGATACTTTTTTAGTTCTTGGAGTATCTCTTCATCACTCATCATTTTTCCTTCCTCGTGTAAAGTGTCGCAAAAATCACATTTGAGATTGCATCCAGAGAATCGTATAAAGATAATAGCGGTTCCTGTCCACGCACCTTCCCCTTGAAGACTATAAAAAATTTCGTTTATTTTTTTCATTCTTTTACTAAGCACTTACGCTTATTCTTTATTCATCGATATAAGTTGCGGTATTTCCTTCGCTTTCCTGCACGTCGGCTCTATAGCATTGGGGTATCTGGTCAACGATCCATTTTGCTATATTTTCTGCTGTGGGATTGACATCTATAACCTCATTGATGACTCTGTGGTCCAAGGCTCCGTGTATGGCTTTCTTTATAAAAGTAAAATCGATGACCATTCCATTTTGATCCACTTCTTCTGATTTGCAATAGACCGTAATAATCCAATTATGTCCGTGCAAACGAGTGCATTTGCTTTCATAGTCTAACTCAAGTCTATGTGCAGCTGATATTTCTAGTCGTTTCGTTATATAATACATGAGTTTCGTTTTTATTATTCACGATTCATAAGTCGTGTCCTAGCCATTTCTTCGAAAAAAGTAGCTGGACGTCCATAATTGCAATAAGGATAGATGGAAATTCCTCCACGAGGTGTGAATAGGCCTGTTACTTCTATATATCTTGGATTCATCAATTTGATTAAGTCCTTCATGATGATGTTTACACAATCTTCATGAAAAGCACCATGATTACGAAAGCTAAAGAGATATAGTTTGAGTGCTTTACTCTCTACCATCTTTATGTCGGGAATATAACTGATTCGTATCTCTGCAAAATCAGGTTGTCCTGTAATCGGGCATAAGCTAGTAAACTCAGGACAATTGAATCGTACCCAATAATCATTTTCGGGATGTTTGTTGTCAAAAGCTTCTAGTACCTCAGGGGCATAGTCTTGTCTGTACAGAGTACTGTTGCCAAGATGAGTCAGTTGGTCTTTTAATGCAGTCATATTGCTTATGAATTTGGAAATGTTTTTACTTTTTGAGTCTGATTGCCTCGTATTGATGAAGGGCATCATTGCGCAGTTTACAAGATGGGCAATGTCCACATCCAGCACCAGGAATGCCGTTGTAGCATGTAAGCGTATGATTTTTGACCAAGTCAAATACGCCTAAATCGTCTGCCATAGCCCAAGTCTGTACTTTATCTAACCACATTAATGGGGTGTCAATACAGAATTGCTGATCCATAGCTAAGTTAAGGGTTACATTGAGACTTTTGATAAAGCTATCTCTGCAATCAGGATATCCGCTAAAATCAGTTTGAGAAACTCCTGTAACGAGATGCATGGCATCATGTTCTGCTGCAAATACTGCTGCAATACTCAGAAAGAAAAGATTACGTCCCGGGACAAATGTATTGGGATATTTATCTTTTGGTTTCACTTGGTCCATTTCTATAGTGGTATCGGTCAAACTACTTGTTCCAACCTCACTAATAAAATGACTATCCATAATATGGAAATCTACATGATAGTCTTTTGCAATCTTTTCTGCAATAGAGACTTCTTTTACATGTTTCTGTCCATAAGAGAAACTAAGTGCATAGACTTTTTTAAAAGTCTTAAGTGCCCAGAATAGGCATGTTGTGGAATCTTGACCTCCACTAAAGAGGACAACTGCTGTATCTTTGTTCATAAATCTTGTTTTTTACGTGGTATTCAAGCACACGAATTGTTTTTATATATTAAGGGCTGCAAAGGTACATTTTTTTATTGCTTTATGCTGCAGACCTCTCTACTTTTATCATTTTTTAGCCAAAAGAGTCTCGTATAAAGTTGTCATTCCTTCCACGGCACCCATTTTTAATTGGGTTATATTTTTTGTATCAGGTAACGAAAGGCTATTTGGATCAATCACATAGATAGGGCATTTTTTGGAAGTAAAATGAATAAGTCCAGCTGCTGGGTAAACTTGTAAAGAGGTGCCGATAATGATGAGTATATCTGCTTCTTGAACTAGATTTGATGCTTTTTCAATCATAGGGACTGCTTCGCTGAACCATACGATAAATGGACGTATCTGCGAACCATCTTCAGCCAAATCCCCTATTTGTACATTGTACTGTTCGGGGGTTAATGTTTTGATGTACTTCGGATTATTAGGTGATTTGCTAGAACATACTTTTGTCAATTCCCCATGGAGATGAGTGACATTTGTACTTCCTGCTCTTTCATGTAGGTCATCCACGTTCTGAGTGATGATTTCTACGTGGAACTTTTTTTCTAATTTGGCTAATATACGATGGCCTTCATTAGGCTCTACTGTTAAAAGTTGTTGGCGTAAGCCATTATAAAAATTTGTGACCAAAGTGGGGTCTTTAAACCACCCTTCTGGAGTGGCTACTTGTTGTACTGGATATTCTCCCCAAAGACCTCCAGCACCCCTAAAAGTAGCGAGTCCACTAGCCGCACTCATACCTGCACCGGTCAAAACTACTATTTTTTTCATATTTTTCGATATCATTTGTTGTAAAGCTAATAAAAATACCTTATATAATAATGAGTATTGATAGAAAATCACTATTTTTGCACCGGTTATTGGAAATAAAAAATTCAAATTATTTATATATGGATAAATTAAGTTATGCTCTTGGCTTAGGTATTGCGCAAAATCTTAAAAGTATGGGTGTTGCAAAGATTGATGCAACTGATTTTGCAAATGCACTTGATGATGTGTTGAATAATAATGAGCCAGCTATCTCACATAAGGAAGCTCAAAAAATAGTAAATGCATTTTTCGCTGAGATTGAATTGACAATGAATGCTAAAGCACAGGAACAAGGTATTGAATTCCTTGAAAAAAACGGAAAACGAGCAGAAGTAACAACTACAGCAAGTGGTTTACAATATGAAATTTTAGTTGAAGGTCATGGTAAGAAGGCTACAGCAACTGACAAAGTAAAATGTCACTACGAAGGAACTTTGGTTAATGGTACCATTTTCGATAGTTCTATCAAACGCGATGCTCCTGCTACATTTGGGGTGACTCAAGTGATTCCAGGATGGGTAGAAGCTCTTCAAATGATGCCAGAAGGCTCTAAGTGGAAATTGTATATTCCTTCAGAATTGGGTTATGGTGCACATGGTGCAGGCGAAATGATTCCACCTCATAGTGCATTGATTTTCGAAATAGAATTATTAAAAGTATTATAATTGATTGGGGTTTTGGCTACTTAATTAAACAAGCTATCCCCATGAATTAAACAATGTGTCATAGACACTAAAATTTGATGAAAATGAAAAAATCGATTTTCTTTGTTGCTGCGACTGCTGCATTGGCACTCTCAGCATGTGGACCAAAAGCTCCACTAGCTCATCTTGATAATGAGATGGATTCTCTTTCTTATGCAATGGGTATCTCACAAACAAAAGGTTTAAAATCTTATTTGTCTACTCAAGCCAAAATTGACACTACTAAGATGGGTGATTTCGTTAAGGGATTCCTTGAAGGAACTTCTGCAAAGGAACTTACTCCTAAACAAAAAGCTATCGAAGCTGGAACTAACTTAGGAAATCAAATTAGAGCTTCTAAAGAGGCTATTGACAAACAAGTATTTGCTGCTGATTCTACTAAGAGTCTTAATTTGAAAGAATTTGTAAAAGGATTCCTTGCTGTTACAATTGATAAGGACACCACTTTGAATGCGATGACTGCTTCTGAACAAGTTACCGAAAGTGTCCAAGCACTTAAAGATAGCGTAAATACTGTCGATGCTGATTCTCTTTCATTCTTAATGGGTGTAGCTCAAAGTCGTGGTTTTGCAGAATATCTTACTGCTCAGTTGCATGTTGATTCTACTCAACTAAACAATTTTGCATCTGCATTTAAGAAATCAGTATTCTCTACTCCATCTGCTTCTCAATTGTCAGTTAACATGGGTAAACAAATTGGTAACCAATTGGCAACTCAAATGTTCCCTAATGTTGACAAACAACTTGGTGGAAGTGATTCTGTTAAGGTCTTTACTCAAGATAACTTCATCGCTGGTTTCGTAGCAGGTGCTACTTCAACTAACGAATTGATGAACGTGGATAGCGCAGCTACTTATGTTCAAACAAAAATGAAAGCTATTCAAGACAGACAATTGTTAGAACAATATGGTGATAACAAGACAGCTGGTGAAGAATTTCTAGAAGCTAATAAAGCAAAAGATGGTGTGGTAACTACTCCTTCTGGATTGCAATATAAAGTAATCAAAAAAGGTCGTGGTAAAATAGCTGATGCTGCTGATAAGGTAAAAGTTCATTACGAAGGTACTCTTCTTGATGGTACTGTCTTTGATAGTTCTTACGAACGCAAAGAACCAGCTACATTTAGCCCTAGCCAAGTAATTAAAGGATGGCAAGAAGCTTTGACTATGATGCCAGAAGGTTCTACTTATGAATTGTTTATTCCACAGGAATTAGCTTATGGAGAACGCAATGCAGGAAAAATCCAACCTTTCTCTGCACTTATCTTCAAAGTAGAATTACTTAAAGTTGAAAAAGCAAAATAGACTAAAATTAAGTCTTAGCTTTTTAACTTTTATGTGATTTCACAAAGAGAAAAATAGAATAAGAGGCTGCGTTAATTAATTTGACGCAGCCTCTTTCTCTCTGCTTTAATGTGTTATCTTTTGGAGTAAGAAAGACACTTTTTGTCAAATTGATTACATTTTGGCTCAAAAAGATAGGATTAATAGAATATTTTGTTACATTTGCTAATAAAATGACACAATAACCGATAAATTGAATAGCTATGGAAAAAATAGATCATTTGGATAGACAGATCTTGGATATTATTTCGCAGAATGCACGTATCCCATTTAAGGATGTTGCGGCAGAGTGCGGAGTTTCTCGCGCAGCCATTCACCAACGCGTACAACGACTAATGGATGTAGGGGTGATTACTGGTTCTGGATACCATGTGAATCCTAAGTTGTTAGGTTATAGAACTTGTACCTATGTTGGTATCAAGTTGGAAAAAGGATCTATGTATACGCGAGTAGTCAATGAACTAAAGGAAATCCCTGAGATAATTGAGTGTCATTTCACTACTGGTGCTTATACTATGCTGACTAAGTTGTATGCTACAGATAATGAGCATCTTATGGAATTGCTTAATCACCGTCTTCAAGAAATACCTGGTGTGACAGCTACTGAAACATTAATATCGCTTGAACAAAGTATCAAGAGAGAGATTCCTATTTTACTTAATCCCGACGAGTAATGGAAAATTTACCATTCAATTTTGAAGGTCTTATTATAGGCTTACTTACCTTTTTAATTATTGGTCTTTTTCATCCTATAGTTGTTAAGATGGAATATTATTGGGGTAAAGAATCGTGGTGGATGCTTCTAATTTTAGGACTGATTGCATTGGTTGTCACGTTATTTATAAAAGATACTCTGTGGTCAGCTATATTTGGAGTCTTAGCATTTTCTTCTTTTTGGTCCATCAAAGAGTTGTTCGAACAAGAAGAGAGAGTGAAGAAAGGCTGGTTCCCTAGCAATCCAAAGAGAAAAAAATAAAGAAAATAGGAATCAGATTTGGAACTTTGAACTGATAACGCTATATTTGCATCCGAATTTATATATTCATCGTGAATATAGGGGCTTTTAGCTCAGTTGGTTAGAGCAACAGACTCATAATCTGGAGGTCCTAGGTTCAAGCCCTAGATGGCCCACCAAAAGAGGTGTTTATAACATTTGTTATAGATGCCTCTTTTGTCTTTTATATGCATTTACCTAGTTGTTTTATCATCTATTCATCATTGGATAGTTCTAACCCTTTTATTGATTGTCGTGAATACTCAAGAATTTATAAACCAATACAGAACTGGCGATATTCGTCAGTTAGCCCTTAAGGGAGATTCTTTCCCTGATGTCAATATGAAATGGGCTTTACAGCAAATTGCTGGTTATCAGCGAGTTAAAAATAGATTACCTTTATGGACTAGCAATCCTGATATTGTCTATCCTCCACAAATAAATATCGAACAGTGTAGTAGCGAAGAAAGTGCCAACTATAAGCTTCAATTCTTAGATACTTATGCACCTCATCTGGATAAAAAACGATTTGTAGACCTCACTGGTGGCTATGGAGTGGATAGTTATTGGCTAAGTACTTACTTTGAAAAAGGTATTTATGTAGAACAGAATAAAGAACTATGTGAAATAGCACAACGAAATTTCAAGACCTTAGGTGCAAATCAGTTGCTTGTTATAAATAAATCGGCTCAAGAAATATTGGCTCAACTTGATACGGTATCTCTAATCTATATAGACCCAGCTCGAAGAAGTGAAAGTGGAGCTAAGGTGGCTGCTTTGGAGGACTGCACTCCTAATATTCTGGAGATGATGCCGGAAATGCTTCAAAAATCGACTTATGTATTGGTTAAGTTGTCTCCTATGTTCGATCAGCACGTAGCTTGTCAGCAAATTCCTGAAACCCTTGCTTGTGCTGTGGTGGCACTCAACAATGAATGTAAGGAATTGCTTTTATTGGTCTCTCGTAAGCAAGAAGCCATTGAATCTGTTAAGGGTTGTCCTATTGAGGCTATTAATATTCAGCATGGTGTACAGCAATCTTCGGTCGATTTTATCAGAGGTGGTCAGGAGGTGAGTTCCCAAATGGAATCGTGCAACTCTTATGTCAATTTAGATGAATTAGCCTCTTATCATTTTCTCTATGAACCCAACACGGCTATAATGAAACAACAAGGATTCAAAGTTCTCAGTGCAAGATATCATGATTCGAAGTTAATGAAACTCTCACAGAATAGTCATCTATATGTGAGTTCTAATTTAATCCCTGATTTCCCTGGTCGCGTATTTAAACTAACAAATTCTTGTAAAGTTCAGAAACGTGAGGTGAGGAAAATGCTTGAAGATACCAAGTTAGTTCATTTAGCTGTGCGTAATTTCCCGCTTAGTGCAGATGCACTACGTAAAAAAATGGGTTTAAAAGAGGGGGGAGACTTTTATTTATTCGCTACTATGGTAAGCGATCAATATCGATTGCTTTGTTGTGTCAAATGTGATTAATTCTCTTTTGTGTCTCTTATGTTTATTCTTTTTTTATCTTTGTATAAAACATATATATAAACTTTATGTCTTATTTATTACTTTTGATTGGTCTTGCAATGGTTCTTCTCGGAGCGCATGCTTTGACAGATGGTGCAGCAGCAATAGCTACCCGCTTTCGTATTCCTCAACTAGTTATTGGATTGACGATTGTTGCTTTTGGTACATCGGCGCCTGAACTCATTGTGAGTACTTCTAGTGCTCTTCGGGGAAGTACGGATATGGCTATAGCTAATATTGTGGGTTCGAACTTATTCAATACCCTGATGCTTGTTGGTGTCACTGCATTGTTTGCACCTATAGTTGTTCAACATCGAACTTTACGCTTGGAAATTCCACTTTGCATATTGGCGAGTGTGGTTTTGTTTGTGATGGCAGATGATAAATTGATGGATGGTTCTTTGACTAATTTAGTTAGCCGATCTGATGGTTTTGTCCTTTTAGCTTTCTTTTTGATCTTCTTAAGTTATTCCTATACCATAGCGAGTGGATCTCGTAAAGGTCAATTGGAGCGGTTGAAATATGCTGAACCAGATTCCAAGAGTCTCCATACAATAAGTACCCAAACAGCAAATTCTCAAGAGTCTGTTTTGCAAGAGTCTGTTTCTGACGATGTAATAGAATCAATAGATGTACTTCCTACGCCTCCTATGTGGCGCAATATCCTTTTCTTTCTTGTCGGTTTAGCATTACTCGTTTTGGGAGGTGATATTTTTGTTTCTAGTGCTTCTGATATAGCTTATGCTTGGGGTGTATCTGAAGCTATTATTGGTTTGACTTTGGTTGCTGTTGGAACTTCTCTCCCTGAATTAGCTACCAGCATAGTGGCCGCGTTAAAGAAAAATCCAGAACTTGCGATAGGTAATGCCATCGGAAGTAATTTGATGAATATTTTTCTAATTTTGGGACTTTCTTCTACCCTTTGTCCACTTGAATTAGGGAATGTTCGAATCTCAGATTTAGCACTTCTTGTAGTAGCAAGTATCATTTTATGGATTGTTGCTCTTTTCTTTGGACAACGTACTATTACTCGAGTTGAAGGAATTGTCTTAATCCTATTATACGTAGCATATATGTTGTTCAGAGTTTTCGTGAATTGATGTTTTTTGTATCCTAATCGTTACAGAAAGAACAACTTTCATTCAACTTTTTCTATGTAATCTTGATGAAAACATATATCTTTGTAAAAACAATATACTAATTTATGCAATATAAGGTCAAGGCAATAGATTCGCCTTCTGATATAGGAGCTTTTATTCAATTTAATTATTCTTTATACAGAGGCAATGATTTTAGTGTCCCTGATTTATTTGTTGATTTAGAAATGACCTTTGATCCCAAACGCAATGCTGCATTCGAATTTTCAGATGCCGTTTTCTTTTTGGCCTATGATGAGGTTGATCAAATAGTAGGACGTGTTGCGGGGATAATAAATAGAAAAGCAAACGAAATTTGGAATACGCATACGGTTCGATTTGGTTGGATAGACTTCATTGACGATATGGCTGTGAGTAAATTACTTATTGATGCTGTATCTTCTTGGGGTAAAGAGCGTGGAATGAATGTGCTTGAAGGACCACTTGGATTTACTGATTTTGATAACGAAGGCTGTCTTATAGAGGGATTTGAAGAATTGGGTACAATGGGATCGTTATATAATTTCCCTTATTATAAAGACCATTTTGAACATTATGGGATGACGAAATCTGCTGATTGGGTAGAATTTAAAATCTATATTCCTGAAGATGGAGTTCCGCCGCGCTTTCAAAAAATTGCCGATATAGTAAAGGAAAAGTATCAATTACAAATTGTCAAATATAAAAGTACGCATAAAATAGCAAAGGAATATGGAAAAGCTATTTTTGAACTTTTGAATACGAGCTATGCTAATTTGTTTGGTTTTAGTCCTCTTTCAGAGAGTCAAATTAAACAATACATGAAGACTTACTTGCCTGTATTGGATTTACGTATGGTTACGCTGATTACTGAAGCAGATGGTACGCTCGTAGGAGTGGGTATATCGATGCCTTCTATGAGTAAAGCTTTACAGAAAGCTCAAGGAAAATTATTTCCTACTGGATGGTATCATCTCTTAAAAGCTTTGAAGGGAAATCATCGTGGAGGTGTACTTGATCTACTTTTAGTGGCTATACATCCTAAATATCAAAATAAAGGGGTTAATGCTCTTTTATTTTCTGATTTGATTCCTGTATACAAAAAGATGGGATTTAGTTATGCTGAAACCAATCCAGAGTTGGAGACAAATGACAAAGTACAAGCTCAATGGTCTATGTACAAAACTGTTCAACATAAACGCCGAAGAGCTTTTAAGATAACTATTTAGTAAGAGAATATCCTTTTCTAAATAATCATGGACTACAAAAGAAAAAAAAGATGGATTCCAAAATTAATACCAATAAAGATGAATCTTCTTTAGCTGAATATACTGATGATAATATTAGACACTTAAGCGACATGGAGCATGTTCGGACTCGTCCGGGTATGTACATTGGGCGACTTGGAGATGGCTCACATGCTGAAGATGGTATCTATGTGTTGCTAAAAGAAGTTACTGATAATAGCATCGATGAGTTCAAAATGAGAGCTGGAGATCGCATAGAAGTCAACGTTGAAGATGATTTACGTGTAAGTGTGCGCGATTATGGGCGAGGTATTCCTCAGGGCAAATTAATCGAGGCTGTCAGCAAACTCAATACAGGTGGTAAATATGATGGAAAAGCTTTCAAGAAAAGCGTTGGACTTAATGGTGTCGGTATCAAAGCTGTCAATGCATTAAGTAGCCATTTCGTAGTTAAAAGTTATAGGGATGGCAAAGTTCGAATGGTTTCTTTTGAGCGTGGGGATCTTGTTGATGATACAACCGAATCGACCAATGAACCAAATGGGACATCTATTCTTTTTGAACCTGATAATGATGAAAAAATATTTCACAATTATGCTTTCAGAGCAGAATACGTAGAGAGTCTATTAAAAAATTATACCTATCTCAATATAGGACTTACTATCATGTATAACGGGCGGCGTATCGTTAGTCGCCATGGGTTAAGTGATTTACTGAACGATAATATGACTCAAGAGGGCTTGTATCCTATTGTTCATCTTAAAGGAGAAGATATCGAAATTGCTTTTACTCATGCTAATCAATATGGTGAGGAGTATTACAGTTTTGTCAATGGACAACATACCACTCAAGGGGGTACACATCAGAGTGCACTCAAAGAGCATCTTGCACGAATAATCAAAGATTTTTTCAATAAAAGCCATGACTTTCAAGATATCCGTAATGGATTAGTGGCTGCGGTAGCTATTAATGTGCAAGAACCTATCTTTGAAAGTCAAACTAAGGTGAAATTGGGTAGTACATTAATGGAGCCAGGCGGTATCTCTGTGAATCGTCATGTGGGAGATTTTGTCAAATTAGAAGTAGATAATTACCTTCACAAACATGCAGAAACAGCAGAATCTATCCTTGCTAAAATTCAAGAAAGTGAGAAGGAACGTAAGGCAATAGCTGGTGTCACTAAGTTAGCGCGTGAACGTGCTAAAAAATCAAATCTTCACAATAAAAAATTACGCGATTGCCGTATTCATTTAAATGATGAAAAGGGTGAACGACAAGAAGATAGTGTCATCTTTATAACAGAGGGCGATTCTGCTTCAGGTTCTATTACCAAAAGTCGAAATGTCAATACCCAAGCTGTATTTTCTCTTAGAGGTAAACCATT
>Ga0172378_10002836_pt1 | contig 16263 bp, 15 predicted proteins | sample GrowelOW332metaG_FD_119755 | JGI IMG/M metagenome (GOLD analysis project Ga0172378, IMG submission 119755) | Groundwater microbial communities from an aquifer near a municipal landfill in Southern Ontario, Canada - Pumphouse #3_1 metaG | ecosystem: Environmental > Aquatic > Deep subsurface >... | reverse complement strand
TATTGCTTAACTCTTGTTAGGGTTGCTGTGGGAGTGATTTACTTTGTAATAAGGTTTCTATTTGGAACCGTATTTTTGTTTCGTCTAGAGTGCCCAGAATGCGTGTTTGAATTTTCCCTGTTTTATCCATTAAGAAATGAGCAGGCACGGCGTTAGGATTTCCAAAGCGATTCATCACTTCATAATTCCAGTGAAGCACAGGAAATTGAATTTTGAAATGAGCGATGAAATCTCCCATGTCTGAAATGGTGTCGTCTTCATTGATCCCGATTACTCGGAGTCCTCGGGGGGCATAATCGGATTCTAATTTTTTAATCGTGGGAATTTCGGCTACACAGTAGCCACACCAAGAGGCAAAAAAAACAACTAAAGTGGCCTCTCCCTTCAGATTCTTATAGGCTAGCGAATCGCCATGAATATTGACTGCTTTGAAGTTTTCCACTTTTTCAGGAAGGGCAGGATAGGGATTTATTTCGCAGCCTAAAAAGGAAAGCGGAAGTAAGGCGAGTAGGAGATTTGTCCAATTCAAAAAACGCATATTATTGAAAAATTTAAGTTATATTCAGAGCATGGCTTATAATATTCAAGAACTTCTTTCCGAGATGGTGAAGCGTGGAGCTTCCGATTTGCATGTGACTGCGGGTAGTCCTCCTTTAATTCGACTTTCTGGTAAATTAACTCCGATTGGTACGGATAAAATGAAGCCTGATGAAACCATGAGAATGACCTATAGTCTCATGAATGAAATGCAAAAAAAGTCTTTCGAACAGAATAAGGAATGTGATTTTTCTTTTGGTATCGCCAATTTGGCTCGTTTTCGCGCGAATGCTTATTTGCAACGTGGTTGTGTTGCTCTCGCTCTTCGTATCATTCCATTGGACATTAAAACATTCAAAGATTTAGGACTCCCTCCCATTATGGCGGAGTTTACGACACGTCCGTCAGGACTTGTATTGGTGACTGGCTCTACTGGTTCTGGTAAATCAACAACGCTTGCTGCGATGATTGATAAGATTAATAAGGAACGTCATGATCATATTTTGACTGTGGAAGACCCGATTGAATTTTTGCACAAGCATCAGGGTTGCATGGTCAATCAGCGTGAAGTGGGCAGTGATACTTCTAGCTTTGCTCAAGCATTGAAAATGGCTTTGCGTCAGGATCCTGATGTGGTATTGATTGGAGAAATGCGTGATCTGGAAACTATCCGCGCCGCAATGACCATTGCAGAAACAGGTCACTTGACGTTTGCAACGTTGCATACAAACTCAGCCGTTCAAACTATTAACCGTATTGTGGATGCCTTTCCAAAAGGTGAACAGCAGACGATTCGTACCCAGTTATCTTTTGTACTTCAAGGTGTTATTTGTCAAATGCTTTTGCCCAAAGTCGGTGGTGGTCGTGTGATGTGTTACGAAGTGATGTCCGTAACCCCTGGTATTCGAGCTTTAATTCGTGATGACAAAGTTCATCAAATTGAATCCATGATTGAAATCGGCCAAAAGTTTGGTATGAATACAATGAATATGCGTATGGTTGATCTGGTTGCAGAACGCAAAGTGGATCGCTTTGACGCGCTTGCAAAATCCTCAAATCCAGATCAGTTAGAAAAACTCCTTATGGAGAAGGGACTGTAATCAATGGCGTTCTTTCTTTACAAAGCACAAAACGTTCAGGGAAATGTTTTTGAAGGCCAAATTGAGGCAAAGAACAAAGCGGAAGCGGAGTCTCTTTTACGTCGCAAACGTTTGGTGATTCAAACACTAAAGCGAAAACCGATTGAAATTAAAATTCAAATTGGTTCAGGTATCAAAACCAAAGATATTGCACGCTTTACTCGAATGTTCTCTTCTATGTGTTCTGCGGGCTTACCCATGCTTCAGTGCTTAAATATTTTGGAAGAGCAGAGTGATAATCCGGCGTTGAGAGAGGTCGTGCATAAGGTGGCGATGGCCATCAATGGGGGCTCAACACTCGCCGATGCGCTTGCGCAACACCCCAAAGTTTTTGATAAGTTATACTGCAATATGGTCGCCGCTGGTGAAGCGGGTGGTATTCTTGAGGGCATCTTGGGTCGCCTTGCGGACTATGGTGAATCTAACGAACGCTTAACTCGTAAAGTAAAAAAAGCGATGACTTATCCTGTTATGGTGACCATTGTCGCTGTGCTTGTGCTTGTTTTGATGCTTGCTTTTGTGGTTCCTACTTTTGCACAAACTTTTGCAGATGGAGGGGGTACGCTTCCGTGGCCCACTCAATTTGTGATGAATCTTTCGGATGGTATTAAAAATTATGCTGCTTTTTGGGTTTTACTCCTTGTGGCTATAATTGTTACCATCAATGTGGTTTTGAAAGTTCCCAGTTTGAGGCTTCAGTTTGACACGTTCCTTTTAAAAGTTCCCAAATTGGGTGATTTGCAAATGAAAAGTGCTGTTTCTCGTTTTAGCCGCACATTAGGAACTCTTCTCAATGCGGGTGTTTCCATTATTGATGCTTTGCAGGTTACAGCAAAAACATCAGGTAACATGTGTGTAGAACGTTCTATTATGAAAATTTCTGTAGGTATCGCTGGCGGTAAACCGATTGTGGAACCCATGAAGGATGCTAAAATTTTTCCTCCAATGGTCATTCAAATGACAGGTGTAGGTGAAAAAACGGGTAACTTAGGGGGAATGCTATTAAAGGTCGCGGACTTCTATGATGAAGAAGTCGATGCGGCTATTGATGCTGTGACTGCCATGCTCGAACCTTTGATTATGGTATTTCTCGGTGGAGCAGTGGGTTTTATGATGGTTGCTATGTATATGCCAATCTTTGGTATGTCTGATGCGATTAAGGAATAATAGGCACCTCTAAAAATTCATTTTCTATGACCAGAAGCTGGTTCCCACGGGGAATATCAGGCTTTGCAGAGCTGATCTGCGGGTCAGCCCCGCAGGGGTGAGGATGGAACAACGTGACACTGCAACAAATCGGCTACGACTTTTCGCAATCGTTCGTTGCTCAAAACGGTGAATAGCATTCAAGCCGAGTACATGATAGCAAACTCGTTTGCTATTCATGGTTGAGGTGCCGAAGCGGATGCTGAAGGCATTAATAGCTCCACTGTTCGTCATTTATCGCTTCTGCTTCTACTCAGTTCACAAATCCTCTATAAGGGATCACTCTCACTAAGCGCTAAGTGCAAGTGTTCGTGTTTCTTTCTCGGTCTGGTTCGATTTCATGGTCGCAAACCGATTAATCACTGGTTAATCACTGATTAATCATTTCGGAATTTTTGAAACCGGCGAAATTAAATTATTTTCGTCGGTTTTGTTTTGGCATGTTCTTTGCCTTGTTAAGTATGCCTGAATGGCATTTACACTTAATCAAGGAGGCGCAATGCCTAAAACAAAAACAGAAAAAGCTGCAGACACTCAAGATCAATCGGCTCCCGAAAAATCAGCGCAGTTTGATTGTCTTGCTGTCACTAATGTACAGGTTTATCCTTTCAAAGAGGGACCTAGTCTTGGCAAAACTAAAGCTTTTGCTCGCGTGGTTCTGAATGACCAATTGCAATTGACGGGGCTTCGTGTAGTCGATGGCGCGAACGGTTTTTTTGTGGCGTACCCCAACGATCCTTTTTATAAAGGCGAGGATTATCGCTCCATATTTTTTCCGCTCACGCGTCAATGCCGCGAGCACATTGAAAATTGCGTTTTGGAAAAATATCAGGAAAGCATAGGCGCTTAAGGAGGGATCGTTCCGTGTTTCAACGAGTGCGCACTTATTGTTTATCGGGAATTCAAGCCATCCCCGTAAGCGTGGAAGTGGATGCTTCTCCGGGACTTCCTGGGTTTACTTTGGTGGGCTTGCCAGATAGTGCGGTTAGGGAGTCCAGAGAACGCGTCGTTTCAGCAGTAAGAAGTTCGGGGTGTGTGGTCACAGGAAGCCGCATGACCGTGAATCTTTCGCCTGCGGATCTTCGCAAAGAGGGAAGTTCTTTGGATTTGCCCCTTGCTATTGGTATGCTGCTCGCTTCGGAGGAAATTGTTGTTGAAAAAGCGGAACGGTTCGTTTTTTTGGGAGAACTTGCTTTAGATGGACTTCTGAAACCCGTGCGCGGAGTGCTTTCGGTGGCGATGAGTCTTCGAAAAGACGGCTCTGATGTTCTGGTGATTCCCAACGAGAATTATGCAGAAGCTTCTTTAGTCGAGGGCATAACTTTAGTGGGAGTTTCCAGTCTTTCAGAGTGCATTAAAAAATTAACACTTCCCTCTGCGACATTTTTGTCTCAGGCATCAGGAATTCATAAGGCTCCGGCTTTGATCCCTGCATCCGTACCGGATTTTCGCTCTGTCGTGGGGATGGAGACCGTGAAACGAGCTTTAGAAATTGCTGCTGCTGGAGGACACAATTTTTTACTCGTAGGTTCTCCTGGAGCAGGAAAAACGCTTTGTGCGCGTTGCCTGCCGGGGATCTTACCGGAAATGAGTGAAGAGGAAATTTTAGAGAGTACCCGTATTCATTCTTGTGCGAGTTTAATGCCTCCAGAAAGTGGTGGTTATTTACATTCTCGTCCGTTTCGTGCGCCGCATCATTCGGCCTCTATGGTGGCTTTAGTGGGGGGCGGAGCTCGTTTACGTCCTGGAGAAGCCAGTCTTGCACACAACGGGGTTTTATTTCTGGACGAATTACCAGAATTCAATAGGAATGTTCTGGAAGCTTTGCGAGAGCCTATGGAGGAGGGGCATATTCAAGTAAGTCGGGCTTCCGGATCTGTAGTTTGGCCCGCTCGATTCATGATGGGAGCTGCCATGAATCCGTGCCCTTGTGGTTATTCTATGGATCCCAAACGGACTTGTCTTTGTTTACCAGATGCCGTTATTCGATATCGCCAACGGATTTCGGGACCTTTGATGGATCGCATAGACATTCAAGTGGCTGTTCCCTCTCTTTCACCCACTTTATTTGCAAACGCTCCGAATGGCGAAAGTTCTTCACAAATGCGTGCTCGCGTTATTGCGGCGCGGCTACGACAGCTACATCGTTTTCGAACAAAACGCATTAGAACGAATGCGGAAATGACAAGTGAAGAATCAAGAAAGGAGGCTATGATGACTCTTGCCACAGAACGTTTTGCAGTAACTGCCGCAGAAAAAATGATGCTCAGTGCGCGAGGTTATTACCGATTGCTCAAAGTCGCCCGAACGATTGCAGACATTCGCTCTTCTGCAGCGGTAGAAGTAATCGACCTTGCAGAGGCCCTGCAGTATCGGGCGTTTGCAAATGCCGTTCGTTAGTAGGAAAATGAGTGCTAAATGTGAAACCTCCCACTCACGGAGCAGCGAACTGGAAATTTTCCAGATCGTCAAACTCCCTATTCAAAGCCTTAGAAGCTGGTAGAGTTATGTTGAAGCGAAATTCAGTCCTATGCAGATCAGGAACCGGATTTTCGCTTTATCACTTAGGGCCCTGTTTATTGGAATAATTTATTTCATCAGGAAAAATATTCTATTGAAAATGAATTAGACACTTCAGGAAATTTGTTGGGCTAAATGGTCGTGTCAGGATCTCATCTCTGTTTTGTGCTTCGGTACACTTGAACACTGTGGAGCGTGAGTTTCTCTTCTCTCAGCTCTTTTGCAAGTCTGTGTTTTCTTAGAAGGGGAAAAAACTAACCCTAAGCTTAAGCTAATCAATGACGCGGAGCCTTGGGAGGTTTGTTGCACGGTCGCTAAGGGAGTGGTGTAGTAATGGCGGAGAACCGTTTACTCCCGTGCTATGCGAATGGAGGCTGAAGCACCTTGAGCTCCGGGAATGGCATTTGGTTTTGTAATACAGACTTCGCTAGCGACAACCTGGGGATGATGTTCGATAATATATTTTGCTACGGAGACGACCAAGGTTTCTACCAGAAAAAATTGAGCATTTACGATTAGTTTTTTGATCTCTTCCGATAAAGCAGCGTAATCCACCGAATACTTCAGATTCTCATATTGAGCGGCCTTCGAAAAATCAAGCCAGAGTGTTAAACTTAATAGTACTGGTTGCGGTTTCTCTCGCTCAAAAGGAAGGGTTCCGAGAATACACTCGAAACCCATCTCTTTAACTGTAATTTTTCCTAATTCAGTTACCATGTGAAAAGAACGATTGCCCCTGTGAGGGATACTGCGGTGACTCCGAACCAAATGTTTCGATAAAGGGCGTAAGAATCCATCGTTTTCTTGTTGGTGGACTTCTTTTGTTCCAAGTTATAAAGCGTCTGTTCCGGTTGCGAATAATACCAAAGCATAGACGTTTCACATTTTGCATCAAGGTGACCACCCTCGTCGGTACACGCATTTCGAATACTTTTCTTATGTTCGTCAATCATATCGCCCGTCTTATCATAGGCATCTTTCGCATCGGAGTAATCCATATGTTGCATGACACCTACTACGGCACCACCTGCGGCAAGAGCCACAAGGCCCCATGCGCTCCATTTCCGGACTTCATCTGCAATACCAAAACGATTGGTCACATCATTCGCTGCATCACTTGCAGAATAATCAAATTCATCGGCCGCTTGATTGGTTGCGGCTACGTCACCTACCACATCATATTCTTCACAGTCTTCGTCATCATCGGTACACTCATCATCATCATCAAGCGCAAGGGCTGGTGCAACTACAGGCTTCGGAGTCGCAATAGTATCTTCATCGGTGATATTCTCGGAATAGTTCATCGCTGAATCATCATCGGAATCATCATTGGAACCATAATCATAATCAGAACCATAATCATCCGTAGGCTCTGCCACTGGAGGTACTGCTGGTGCAACAACTGCGGGGGTAGAAATTGGCACAGCAACGGGGGCTGGAGCCGCTGGACCTGCCGGCTTTAACTCTACCATTTGAGAATTGTAATTTACGAATAGGGAAGATGCCCCTTCCGCATAAATGGCTTGTCCATCAAAATAAACTTTCTCAACATCCATGTCAGGACTTGCAGATTTTGACGAAAAAACTTTTGTTCTGCTAAGAGTTTCGTAAGACATCCCTGCTGGAGGTGCAAATGCCTTCAAATCTGAGAATGAAGGACCTTTGCGACCTTCATAAAGTTGGTAGGTTGTCTCTTCTTCACCAAATGGATCTTCAAATTTCTGACGGACAGAAAGACGACCATTCTGGATATCTCGAACGGAGCCAGAACTTGAAATCTTCAATGTTCCACCGAACTCGGCTGCGATAAAGTCATCTGGAGAACCAACATCTTCTCCAGAAAACTTCGTAATGGTATAGGGATCTGCGAAAGCCTGAAAAACGAAAAGGCAGAGCAAAAGAACTAAAGATCGCATCATGCGGGTAACTCCAATATGAGAACAAACCGAACCACACCAAACCAACAAGGCAAATATATATAATCCCTTTTTTCATAGGTGAAAGAGAACAAAATTTTCTAGCTTAAAACTGGTGAAAATGATAAAAATCAAGGAAAATAGTCATTGTGTGGTTTTAGGTGCGAGTCATAAGACTTGCCCGGTTGCTCTTCGAGATCGGTTGGTTTTTTCTGCGGCGAACCTAGACCTTGGCCTGGCTAGCTTAGGACGACTTCCTGGATTGAGTGAAGCCGTTATTCTTTCAACCTGTAATCGCACAGAAATATATGTAGCGACCCTTTATCCAGAGACTTTGAGGGATACTTTATTAAACTGGTGGGCTGAATTTTGTCATTTGGATGCAGTGGAGCTCACTCCTCATTGTTTTTATTTGACTCATACGGAGGCTGTTTCTCACCTTTATTCGGTAGTTTCTTCTGTAGATAGTCTCGTTTTGGGTGAAAATCAGATTTTAGGCCAGGTTCGCGAAGCTTTTTTAGCTTCTCAGAAGTCAGGGCATCTTGGTTTTTTTCTGAACCATCTTTTCCAGACGGCACTAACTCTCGGGAAAAAGGTGCGTGAATGTACCGCCATCGGAGAGGGAACGGTCTCTATTCCTTTTGCGGCTGTTGAACTCTGTCGTGAACAATTTGGGGATATTTCTGCTTGCTGCGTGGGTATTTTAGGACTTGGCGAAATGGGTTTCATTGCCGCAGTGAATCTTTCGGCGGCAGGTGTCACTCGATTCCGTTTTTTCAATAGGACGGAACAGAAGGCTGCAGAATTTGTGACTCGTTTTGGTGGTCAGGGTTTTGGAATCAATGCTTTGTCTACTCATTTAGCAGAATTAGATGTGCTGATTACTTGTGCTCAATGTAGCGATTATTTGGTTCGTGGTTCTGATATAGAGGGAATCGTTCGCCAGAGAAAAACTGTTTATGTAGATATTGGGGCGCCTCGAAATATTGCTCCAGAAGTGGGTGATCTCAGCTTTATTTCTCTCTTTAGTATTGATGACCTCAACAAGGTTGTGGAAGCCAATAGGAATATGCGTAAGCATTCAGCTGAAAAAGCAAGAGAAATAATTGAAAATGCAGTGGATGAATTTGTTACTTGGTTTGCTTCTCTGAGTGTTATTCCGTTGGTTCTGACCATGCGGGAACATCACGAGGCCATAGGCATAAGTGTGTTGCAGAAGTGGAAACATAGGGTTTCCCCTGAAACATACGAGATTTTGGAGCGATTTAACGAGGATTTGATTGCAAAAATTCTTCATGAACCTTCGGCACAGATAAAACGTTTGGGAGCTGCAGGTCTTGGTTTGGAAAGTCGATTAATTCTCGAAAAACTGTTTGATTTGAACTTGGACCAGGGTGCGGAGATCGGTAATGACTAAATCTTTTTTGCGCTTGGGTACCCGAGGAAGTGGTTTGGCACTCGCTCAGGCAAAGCTTGCCGTAGAAGCAATACAAAAGAAGTTTCCAGAAATTCAGGTGGAGATAGCAATCATCCATACTTCTGGGGATAAGGATCGCGTGGGTTCTTTAGTTGCTTTGGGTGGTGAAGGTCTTTTTGTTAAAGAACTGGAACTTGCTTTAGTTTCGAAGCAAATCGATTTTGCGGTACATTCGTTAAAAGATGTTCCTGATGTGATGGATGAGCGATTGACTTTGGCTGGTTTTTTGAAACGAGAAATGCCCTATGATGTTCTCGTTTCTAATGGGAAGAAATTCTTTGAACTTCCGCGTGGGGCGAAGATTGGTACCGGGTCTCCCCGGCGTGTTCTGCAGTTAAAAAGTTTACGTCCTGATATTTATTGTATGGATTTGCGAGGTAATTTGGAGACTCGTATTGCCAAAGTACATCAGGGCGAATTAGATGCGATTTTATTAGGTGCTGCAGGTCTTCATCGATTAAATTTAGGCGAAAATATTTCGCAGATTTTTATGCCAGAGGAAATGACCCCTGCGATAGGTCAGGGCATTGTGGGACTTCAGTGTGTGGCGGAGAATGAATCGGTTAAGAAAATATTGGAAGCCATTTCAGATGATGAGACTGTGATGGCTGCTCGAGTAGAACGTCGTTGGATGCACCTTTTAGGGGGTGGTTGCCGCGTTCCTATGGGAGCACTTCTTCAAAAAGAAGATGAGAAATATCATTTTCATGTTTATTTGGCGGATCCGCAAAACGGTCAATCAGAGCGCCGAGAAAAAATATTTTCGCTCTCAGATCTTAATGGAGAGGCTTTGGATCGTTATGCGGAGTTCTTTGCGAAGTGCTGTCATGATAAGCATATTCCTCTTCCTTCCGAGGTGGATGGAGAACATGCCCTGATGAATTTCTGGGGTAAGTGTCGGTAATTATGCTGTTCATTGATACACGCATTTCTCCCCCTGATGAACGATGGGTAGAATCTGTGGCTTTAGCGGGGAATAGGGTGGCACACATCCCTGCACTAGAGTGTATCCCGACCGGTATTTCTGTGAATTTGGATGGATTCGATGCTGCTTTTGTAGCAAGTCCGAGAGCGGCTAATCTCTCAAGTGGGGGACTTTCTCATTTTAACGGTTTGGTTTGGGCGGTAGGAGCGACCACCGCTGAAACTCTTAGGAAAAAGGGGATTCAAGTTTCGCGAGTGGGAGACGCGAGTGGTGCAGGAACTTTTTTTGCTCAATTGAAACAAGAATTTGAGGGTCGGTTACCAGTGCGTCGAGTTGCATGGATCTCGGCGGAAGAAACCATCGAAAATAGGGACGAATTGTCTCGAGTCTCTGGTATTGAAATTGTTCATTTTCCTGTCTATAGAACGGTTCCCACACATCCTGGTTTTCAGACCGTTTCTGCTTTGCCCAAACCTCGCACATGGCTTTTTTACTCCGGAAAAGCGGTTCGATCTTTTAAAGCCTACATAGACAGTACCGATTGTGTGGAATTGCATGGTCGCAGTGCCGCTCAAGCGGGTGCAAGTATACTTAATGCTGTTATTAAACCGATTCCCCTTGAGTAATTCATTTTGAAAAAATCGGTTGGTTTTCTCCTCTATTCCCCTTGAATGAGAAGATCCTCAATTTCTATATTTAACTCCAATTAGTAGTGAAAAGTGCATGAGATTAGACACGATCTCAAGGATGTGTAGACATGGAATTTTATGTAATTGTCGTAGGCATTTTGTTTGCTTTAGCCATATTTGATTTAGTTAACGGGGTGAGCAATGATGCGTGCAATTTTTTGAATTCGGCAGTTGGCTCTAAAGCTTTTTCAGTACGAAGACTGATGATTATCGCGGCTCTCGGCATTCTTGTCGGAGCCACTTTTTCTAATGGGATGATGGATGTGGCGCGACATGGAATTTTTCAGCCACAATACTTTTATTTTGAAGAAATTATGGCGATTTGTATAGGCATGATGTTAAGCGATGTGATTCTCCTTGACGTATTTAATACTTTCGGAATGCCTACGTCTACGACGGTTTCTATGGTGTTTGATCTGTTGGGTGGTTCATTCGCTATTTCTATGTTGAAAATTATCAAGTCCGGTGGGCAATATTCGATCGGTATGTTGATCAATACGGAAAAGGCCTTGTCGGTAATCTTTGCCATTTTTGTTTCGGTGGCTATCGCTTTTACTATGGGTTTAATTGTTCAATACATTGCGCGTTTGTTCTTTACGTTTGCCTATAAACCACGAATGAAATATTTCATCGGGCTTTTTGGTGGCTTATCCTTTACTTCTATTGTTTATTTTATTCTTTTCAAGGGACTTCATGGTTCCATGTTAGCGATGCCTGTTTCTGTGACTGGAAATACAACTCATGTTCTCCTCGTCTGTTTGGTGGGATTTACGGTGCTTTCCCATATTTTTTACTTGCTGAAAATTAATGTTTTTAAAATTATTGTGGGTTGTGGTACTTTTTCTTTGGCTCTTTCTTTTGCTGGGAATGACCTGGTTAATTTTATTGGGGTTCCACTCGCAGGCCTTTCTGCTTTCGAGGCGTACGTAGGAAGTGGTCAAGCTCCCAATGAATTACTGATGACTGCATTGCAGAGTTCTGAGAAGAGTCAGGGGTGGATTTTGTCACTTGCCGGTGTGATCATGGTCATTGCACTTACTTTTTCAAAAAAAACAAAGAAGGTGCTCAATACATCGGTTTCGCTCTCTGCGCAAGGAGTTTCTGAAGAACTTTTTGGAACGAATCCTGTGGCACGAGCCATTGTGCGCTGGACCCATTCCGTAAGTGAAACTATGGTCAGTGTTGTACCAGCACCCATACGTCGTTGGGTTGATTCCCGCTTTGATGATTCCAAGTTGCATTTGGAGGCTGACGGTGCCGCTTTTGATTTGATTCGCGCCTCGGTGAATCTGATGCTTGCCAGTTTACTTATTGCGGGTGGAACTTCTCTCAAGCTTCCCCTTTCTACTACTTACGTAACTTTCATGGTGGCTATGGGGTCTTCTCTCGCCGATAGAGCTTGGGGACGTGAAAGTGCCGTTTACCGTATTACAGGCGTACTTTCCGTGATTGGGGGTTGGTTTATTACTGCTTTTGCCGCTTTCTGCAGTTGTTTTTTGGTGACGCTTGTTGTGTATTTGGGTGGAATCCCTGTTATCATTATTCTTTTTGGTATTGTCGTGACGATCATTGTTAAATCAAATATTCGCTTTAACAAGAAGGAAGAGGCAAAAGATGATTCTGCGGAACGTTTCAGAACGATTATGCGGACTGAAGAGGGATCTGAAATTCTGCGTTTGGTGCAAGAACATCACACTCAGGAATGGGGCTGGTTCCTTGTTTGGGCTGAGGATTCTTACCGTGACGTCGTTACCGGATTTTTAGATGAAGATCTTGATTTATTGCGCTCTATAGATCAGAAAGTTGAAGATGAGAAAAAACATATTAAACGATTAAAACGTCAGGGATCTCTTTGCTCCCGTAAAATGAATACGGAAGACTCTGTATCCAAGCGTTTTTTTCTCTATCAGGCGAATGACTTTGCGGGTGATTTGGTTTTTAGTATGGAACAAATTTGTGAACCCTGCTTACAGCATGTGGACAACCACTTTACTCCGTTGGATAATAAACAAACGGCTATGCTTATGGAAATTATGCCATTGATTCGAGATTTCATTGAGGATTGTGCCCGCATGGTGTTGAATGTCAAGTATGACAATTATAAAGATCTTGCGGAACGGGGTCGTGAAATTGGCTCGAAGATTGTTAGTGTTCGGAAGGCCGAAATGGAAACAGTGAAAACAATTAAATCAAATTCTCGTGGAGATCTTGTGTATTTAACAGTACTTTATGAATCTAAAGCTCTTGTGGATTGCGCTTTGTATCTCACAAAAGCTAGCCGTAAACTCATGACGGATGCTTCTTCTTTATGACACCTCTTAACGATATCCTCACAGAAGCTGGCGTCAGTAATCACGCTCTTGCAGAATGTTTCCCTGGTTTTTTAACGCACAAAACTATTCAGAAAGCGCGACTAGGAAAACGTCCACTTTCTCGTCGTTCTCAAGTAATGGTAACAGATGCTCTAAATCGCGTGATGATGCCAGAACACCCTTACAAGCGGGATTTTCTTTTTCCTAGAATGGAAAGAATGCGGGCTTCTCAATCACCCGCCCCAGAATCTGACTCTGAGTAAAGAAGCCCAACTCCCGTGAATCCGGGCAACGGCTTTTTTTAGAGCAGGTGAGAAAGTAACAATCTTCTCTGACAACGAAACTTTTCAGTTCAGTCGAATCTTTCGTATTGAAAAGTTGTCGCTTTATTTGGATTCGGTTAGATCCCGGTTCTTCTCTTTGAATTTGGAGTTGAATTAAATAAAGTTCTTGCCAGGGGAGTCCATGAACTTCGCGAAGACCAACGGGTCTTGCACCAATGCGGGTGCGCCCCACACGATCCAGAGATAGTTCATGATTTCCTTGCCATAAGGAAGCTTTCACACGGAATTTACGAATACCCTCTTGTTCCCTCACCAGAGTTGATGCATAATCAAAACTGACGTCATTAAGACGATTAAGGAACAGTGTATCTCCTGCTTTGGGGATATAGAATTTACGCGTAGCGATGAAAGCGCCCTCTTGACCCCCAGCCTCAATTTCGAGTGAATCTCCAGGACCTGCTTTTATGCGCCGCAATAGGAGTTCTCCGCCGGGGCGTTTCACAAGTAAAATATCACCCTTTTTTATCTTTTCTGTGCAATAGGGGAGTTTACAAACCCAAACTCTTTTTCCTTCTGGAATTAATGGATACATGGACGCATCATTAAGAACTAAGGGTTCAATCGCATAAAGCCTCACCAGGATGGCGAGGAGAACCATAAGAATAAGGACAAATGCGTAAAAGAGGGTTCTGCCCGGAGAAGTTTCATGAAGTAATTTCTTGATTTGCTTTTCCGGAGTCATGAATTTAATCGTTCGTGCTGGTGGAATTATCCGAGAGTGAAAGAACAGCCAGGAATGCTTTTTGCGGCACTTCTACGCAACCAATTTGTTTCATTCGCTTTTTGCCTTCTTTTTGCTTTTCAAGAAGCTTGCGTTTACGGGTGATATCGCCGCCGTAACACTTGGCAAGAACGTCTTTACGAACCGCTTTTACTGTGCTTCGGCTGATGATTTTTCCACCGATAGCCCCTTGAATCGCCACATCAAATTGTTGGCGCGGAATGAGATCTTTAAGTTTAACGCAAATGGCATTTCCGTATTGCACTGACTTATCGCGATGAATAATCACAGAGAACGCATCGACAGGATCCCCATTCAGAAGAATATCCAGCTTCACCAAATTATTTTGTCTGTATTCACTTGGCTCGTAATCTAAACCGGCATAACCGCGACTGACCGATTTGAGACGATCATAAAAATCGAACATCACTTCTCCAAGAGGAAGCTCATACTTGAGGATCACTTTCTCTTCGTCAAGATATTCCATCGTCTTAAATTCTCCGCGTTTTTCTTCACACAGAGTCATTAACGATCCCACAAAATTTTGGGGTGTAAAAATCTGAGCCTTTACATAGGGTTCTTCAATGTGGTCATAACGGCTCGCATCGGGAAGTTTGGAGGGGCTTTCAATTTTCACCATAGTGCCATCGCTCATAAAAACGTGGTATTCCACGTTGGGTACGGTGGTGATGATGTCTACACCAAATTCACGATCCAAACGTTCCTGAACAATTTCCATATGCAAAAGGCCCAGGAATCCCGTACGGAATCCAAAGCCCAGAGCTTCAGAAGTTTCCGGCTCCCAAGATAAAGCCGAATCATTTAATTGCAACTTCTCAAGGGCTTCACGGAGATCTTTGTATTCTTCAGGATTGATAGGATAGATTCCCGAATAAATCATAGGAAGAATATCTTTATAACCAGGCAGAGCATCTTCTGCAGGCTTTGCGGCATCGGTGAGCGTATCACCAATGTTGACATCGCTAATCGTCTTTACATTGGCAAGAACATAGCCAACCATTCCTGCGGAAAGCGCTAACTTCGGATTCCTTTGCATGGTGAATGTGCCCACTTCAGTAACCATATAGTCACTGTTGGTTTTCATCATGCGCATCCGCATCCCTGGACGGAGCGTTCCTTGAAAAACTCGAATGTAGTTGATCACGCCACGATAACTATCATAAACAGAATCAAAAATCAATGCTTTTAAAGGAGCCTCTTCATCACCCGTAGGACAGGGAATTTCATCTACAATTTTATTTAAAACGGTTTCGACGTTGAGACCTGTTTTAGCCGAAATTCTAGGAATAGAATTTGGATCATACCCTAATAGATCCCCAACAAGTTGGGCTATGTGATCGGGTTGCGCGCTGGGGAGATCTATTTTGTTAAGTACGGGGATTATAGTGAGATTGTTTTCTATCGCAAGATAAAGATTTGAAAGTGTTTGAGCTTCAATACCTTGTGTGGCATCTACTACTAAAATGGCGCCTTCACAGGCGGCGAGAGAACGACTGACTTCATACGTAAAGTCTACGTGCCCCGGAGTATCGATCATGTTCAACTCATACTCACCGTCTGGGCGATCATAGACCATACGAATGGCGTGCGCTTTGATGGTGATTCCGCGTTCTCGTTCCAAATCCATATTGTCGAGGAGCTGGTTTGTCATCTCATTGGAGGACACCGTCTTCGTAAGCTCAATCATTCGGTCGGCGAGAGTCGATTTTCCGTGATCAATATGAGCGATAATGCTAAAATTGCGTATATGGGAGTGGTTTTTTGGCATTTTTCCAAATCTTATAAGGTTCGGGCACAAATATAGTTATGTATATTTTACCGCGGATTTTTTTTTATTCTCCTCAAAGGGTATTTCGATGTCATTTAAGAAAGGATTGATCTTCGTTTTCCTCTTGTCGAGCCTCGCCTTTTCTGGTTCTGGGCAAGGTAAGGTTTTTCAAAAGGATTACTCTCACATTTCTCAAATTCAAGCGGTACTCACCACTTATGAAGGTAAAATTATTGTGGATCTGGCTTTCAAGGAGGCTCCAAATACAGTTGCCAATTTTATTGATTTAGCGAATAAAGGCTTTTACAATGGATTGACTTTTCATCGTGTGATTCCAGGCTTTATGATCCAAGGCGGTGATCCACAGGGTACTGGAGAAGGTGGACCAGGTTACACAATTGATGATGAACCGAATAATTTGAAACATGAGGTCGGAGTGATCTCCATGGCTAATAGGGGCCCAAATACAGGGGGCTCACAATTTTTTATCACGCAAATGCCTCAGCCTCATCTTGACGGTAAACACACTGTTTTTGGTCGTGTCACTGCGGGATTAGATGTGGTGTGTCGAATAGAATCAGATGATCCAATTCTCAAAATTGAGATTATTGAAAAGAAGAAGTAAGGGTACTTATGAGCTCAAAACAAAAATCGTCGAAAAAAGCAGTCCCAGCAAAGAAAGCCCCGG
>Ga0172378_10002833_pt1 | contig 16267 bp, 14 predicted proteins | sample GrowelOW332metaG_FD_119755 | JGI IMG/M metagenome (GOLD analysis project Ga0172378, IMG submission 119755) | Groundwater microbial communities from an aquifer near a municipal landfill in Southern Ontario, Canada - Pumphouse #3_1 metaG | ecosystem: Environmental > Aquatic > Deep subsurface >... | reverse complement strand
TTGATAATCCAATTTAAAATCAGAGGCTTCTAATAAATCAAAGCCTTCTGCAATACTTTGCATCATGCCATATTCTATACCATTATGAACCATTTTTACAAAATGACCACTGCCTGGTTTTCCTGTATGCGTATAACCATCTTTAACTGCAACATCCTTAAAGACATCTTCAACATAAGCAATCACATCATTTTCGCCACCAGCCATTAAGCATGCACCATGTCTTGCTCCATACATACCACCAGATGTGCCTAAATCAATAAAATCTATACCTTTTTGTTTTAATAATTCATATCTTTTAATTGATAATTTATAATTAGAATTTCCAGCATCAATAACAATATCTTTTGGCTTTAATAAGGGAAGCATTTCATCTAGAACTTGGTCGACAAATTGATTTGGAACAAGCATCCAGATAACCTTTCTTTGATGATCATCTATTAAGCAATCACTTAATGATGAAAATACTTTTATTTGTTCTTTTTGAAGTTTTTCTCTAACCTCACCATTTAAATCATAACCCCAAACTTCATGTCCTTTATCTTTTAAATTTAATGCAATATTTGCACCCATTTTTCCTAAACCGATTAATCTAATTCGCATAATTTCCTCCTATGATATAAGTCAAAACATGACTTTTAAATTATTTGTTTACATACTTATTATAACATATGAATTTTTAAATATTATTATATTGAACTTACGTGTACTACCCATCATTAAGTCCATAGTTGTAGCATTTTAATTATCTTAGATAAATTAAAAATAAAAAATTGATTATATTTAAATTAAAATCAATTTTTTGTTTTTGTTAATCATTTAATTTTTGTTCTTTATTTTTTTTATTCTATATGTTTTAATAAGCATATAGCTTTTTAATACAATATAAAAACCAAATATAATAATATAGAACCAAAAACGGTCATTATGCATCAATGTTAAATGTAAGCCAATAAGTACATAAAATAAATAAGAAAAATAATGTGTTTTTTTCCATTTTTTATAACCTAATTTTGATTTTACTTTTCTAAATGACGTCAAAGAAAGTGGTGCTAAAACTAAAACAGCAACTATACCAATATAAAATGATGCTGTTCCTGTCCAAAAACCAACAAAATCAAAATAATAGCCAAGATAACCAACAGCATGAGGTATTAATAGAATAGTACCAATAATAGCAAATTCACCTCTTACCCCTAATAATTGGTTTTTAAATTTCCCTTTATCTAATATACCCATATACATAACTAAAAGAAAAATACCAAATGGTACATAACCCAAACTTATTATATTTGCATTTTGTGATCCGATAATTAAAGCTATCAAAGCAAAAAAAGCATACACATATAATGCATATTTTCGAATTTGCTTACTAAAAAAATATCCTAGTAAAGAAAAAATAATTGTGGTACTTAATATAATAGTCATTAGTCATCCACCTCAGAATCATCATCATCACTTTCATGTGAATGACTAGCACCTGTTGTTGTATCAACTAATGAGCTATATGTGTCATTTGTAGCACCACTAAAAACATCAATTGTATCTACAAGTGGTTCTTTTAAAATAGAAATACCTAATAAAATAATAAATAATATAATAATAACTTTAGTTTTCATAAACACAGCTTTCTTTATAAATAATAAATATATTTTACACCTATATTTAAAAATTAATTAAAAAGTTGCAACAAAAAAATAATTTGCATTTTTTTATATATTTATAAATCACATATAAAATATAACGAATTTTAAAATATTATGATAAAATATATTAGCAATAGCATGTTTGGTTGGGAGGAATTTACTATGGATGCTATCACTGCATTATTTACATTGTCTTTATTTGCGTTTTTCTCTTTTTTAGCCATCCTTGTATCTTCACTTAATAATAAAGATACTTTTAAAGATAACAAACCTATACTCATATCATCTTTTCTATCATTTATAGCTTTTTTGATGCTATATTTTGTTTTTCTTATGGAAAGTAAAATGATTGATTCATCAATATTATTTTTTTTATTTATATTATTTTACTTTTGTTCAATTTTAAATACAATTAATTTAGTGTTAAACCTTAATAAAGAAAACCCAAAACATAATAACAAAATATTATTAGTTCTATTTGTTTCACTCGTTCTTGTTTTTATCATTCGTGGTTTTAATAACAGCTACTTAGTATCAGCCATTTTTTTGTTATTATTGACAATATTACCTTTTTCATTTATTATTTATGCTCAAATTATACAAAAACAAAACATTGTCATTGTTTTTTTATTTCAGTCAATATTTATCGTATTAATTTGTATACTTCAAATGATTTTTATATTAACTGGTGTCGACACTTCTAGTTTTGACCATTTATCTGATTTGAGTTTATGCTTAATGATGTCAATTTTTGTTATCATTATTACCATATTTATTTCTTATCATGTTGAGAAAGAACGCTATCAAAAAAATCTTTTAAAATTAAATGAATTATCATTAAAATTAACTTTAAATAAAATTAAAATTATTAGTGAAACGGATATTCTTACAACTGTTCCTAATCGATATAAATTAACCGTTGATTTGCAATCTATCTTTGACCAATACAACGATGATAATAATGACGAATTTTCAATTATGATGATTGATATTGATGATTTTAAATCCATTAATGATACATATGGTCACGTAGCTGGTGATAGAGTATTAAAATTTATTGCTAATGAAATCAAATATATACTTTGTGAATCTACAATATTTGGTCGTTGGGGTGGCGATGAATTCTTAATGATTTTTCCTCATAAAAAAGAAGATTATTGTTTTAAAATGAAACAAAAAATTTGTGAAATTTTCAATTCAACTGCTTGTCCATATATTAATAAAAACATATCGATTAGTATTGGTTATTCAATGATGCAGCCTCACTTAACTATTGATGAATTATTACATTTTGCTGATGTTAGTATGTATAAAGATAAATCAAAACATTAAAAAAAGTAGATATTAAATCTACTTTTTTTAATATTCGCTATTTTGTTAAAGGATTAACAAATTGACCAATTTCAGATTCAAGAAGATGTGCGATTTGCAATACTTCTTTATCTTTATAATGATCAGAGATAATATAAGTTGCATCTGGCATATTATCTGAATTTAATCCTAATGGTATTGTACATGATGGAAATCCACAACAAGGACCTAAACTTGTATATGAATCAAAAATTAAAACATCAATATGATGTTTTTTCATTAAATCTTTTACAGAGGTTGTTAATTCACTTCTTTCTTTTAAAGCTTTAACATATATGGGTTCTAATAAATCACCTTTTGAATAACTATCTGCTAACTGTAAAATAGTTTGTCCATATTTTAATGTTTTTTTATTATATTGTCTATTAAATCTTATTAGATCTAAAAGTGTATGGATTTCTCCATTTTTATGGTAAGTATTTAAATATGATTCAAATGTTGGTTTAAACTCATGTAACATTAATTGAAAAAACAATTTCGGCTCATTTAATTCTAAATGATCAATTACTTTTAATTCTTTAGAAATTAAGACTTGCTTAATCATATCAATTTTATGATTAAAAATGGTTTGCGTTGTATTTTTATGTCTTACAATTCCTATTTTTAAATCTTTAATGTCATCTTTTAATGATTTAAAAAATATTGTTTTTTCATCTTGTTTAGATAATGTAACTATATCTTTTATATCAATAGATGACATTGCGTCTAAACAAATTGCACAATCTTCTACTGTTTTTGCCATTGGTCCTGCAGTATCTAAAGTAGTTGAAATTGGCACGATGCCAGTTCTTGAAACTAATCCTATAGTAGGTTTAAATCCAACAACACCATTAAGACTTGCCGGAGACATAATACTTCCACCTGTTTCCGTTCCAAGAGCAAGTGGTGCAAGTCCTAAAGATATTGCAACTGCACTTCCTGCTGAACTACCTGATGGATCTATTAATAAATCATGTGCACATAATACATCCCCACCAACTGCACTATAACCATTTCTCATGCCTTGTGTCATAAAATTAGCTAGTTCCGTTAAATTAGTTTTTCCTAAAATAATTGCCCCTTGACTTCTAAGCATACGAACAACTTCTGCATCTTCACTTGCAATATAATCTTTAAATGCATAGGTCCCAGCAGTTGTTTTCATCGGAGGTTTCGTATGAATATTATCTTTAAGTAAAACAGGTATGCCATGTAACATCCCTTTAATATCTTTTTGTGATCTTAAATGATCCATATATTGAGCTTCAAAAAGTGCATCTGGATTAATCATTCGAATACTATTATATTTAGGTTGTCCTTGATCAATTTGGCTAATTCTATTTAAAAAGTATAGGACTAAATCTTGTGAACTCACTTTACCTTCATTAAGTAATAATTGTAGTTCAACAATAGATAATTCATGATAATTCATAATTATTAACCTTCCTTTTATAGTCTATTTAATGATATAAAACAAAACTATGATTGAAATTATTTTATCACATTTTATTTGTTTCTATCTTTTAATGTCATATTGTTTTATAATATATGCATATGTAAAGGAGGTTTTCACATGTTTAATCAATCCCCACTTAACTATCCTTATCCCTCAAAAAGAAATTGTGTCTATGGTAAAAAAGGCATGGTCGCAACTTCGCAACCACTTGCTGCACAAGCAGGCTTAGATATATTGAAAAAAGGTGGCAATGCTATTGATGCAGCGATTGCTACTGCTGCATGTCTAACTGTTGTTGAACCAACTTCAAACGGTATAGGAAGCGATGCATTTGCTTTAGTTTGGACAAAAGGTGAACTTTACGGACTCAATGCAAGTGGATATGCACCAAGTAATATTTCAATCGAACAATTAAAAGCTTTAGGTTATAATGAAATGCCTCGTTTTGGAATGATTCCTGTAACCATTCCTGGAACACCTAAAGGATGGGCAGAATTATCAAAAAGATTTGGAAAACTCCCATTAATCGATGTTTTACAACCTGCTATTGACTATGCTAATCATGGTTATCCTATTTCTCCAACACTTGGATATCATTGGGAAAACGCCTTTAAAATCTATCAAAAAAACTTAAAAGGTCCAGAATTTAAAAATTGGTTTAATACATTTGCACCTTTAGGACGCGCGCCTAAAATTGGTGAAATTTGGCAGTCAAAAGATCACGCACAAACACTCAAAGCTATTGGTGAAACTTATGCTGATGCTTTTTATAAAGGAAATATAGCAGACAAAATCGTTGATTTTTCTAATAAAAATAATGGTTTTATTACCAAAAGTGATTTAATCAATTATGAAGTTGATTGGGTAAAACCTATTTCTATTCATTATAAAGATTATGATATTTGGGAATTGCCACCCAATGGACAAGGTTTAGTTGCCTTACTTGCATTAAATATTTTAAAAAATGATACCTTTGAAACTAAAGATTGTACAGATACTTATCACAAACAAATTGAAGCAATGAAATTAGCATTTGCTGATGGTCTTGCTTATATTACAGATCCAAAGTATATGAAAACATCAGTTGAAGATTTATTAAGTGATACTTATGCAGCACAAAGACGTCGACTCATCACAGATAAAGCTTTAGAACCTACACCTGGTATGCCACCAAAAAGTGGTACTGTATATTTAGCAACTGCTGATGAAGAAGGCAACATGGTTTCTTATATTCAAAGTAATTACATGGGGTTTGGTTCAGGTATCGTCATTCCAAATACCGGTATTGCATTACAAAATAGAGGACATACATTCTCACTTAATCCTAATGATGAAAATGCATTAAAACCTTTAAAGAAAACTTATCATACGATTATTCCAGGATTTTTAACTAAAGATAAACAAGCTGTTGGACCTTTTGGTGTCATGGGTGGATTCATGCAGCCACAAGGACATATGCAAGTTATTATGAATTCAATTGATTTTAAACTAAATCCTCAAGCTGCATTAGATGCCCCTAGATGGCAATGGATAAAAGGAAAATCTATTGCTGTTGAAAAAACTTTTGATCAACAAATCATTAAAGATCTTATATTAAAAGGTCATGATATAAAAATTGATGAACAAACGTCTTCATTTGGTCGCGGTCAAATCATCTGGAGAAATCCAAAAACAGGCGTACTAGTCGGTGGAACCGAATCTAGAACTGATGGTTATATTGCTGTTTGGTAAAAAAATAAAAAAAGAGATGTGTAAAATATACACATCTCTATTTATTATTATGCATATGTATTAAATACTTCTCATGAATTTCTAATGCCAATGTATCTAATTGATGGTTTTCGTTTACAATATTTAAATCAATTCTTAGTAAATTTGCTTTATCAAAAACTTTATCATCATTTATAATTCTATTTTTAATAAGTAGTGCTTCGTCACTTCTTTGGTACATACGGTCCATTCTTAACGATTTATTTGCTTCAACATAAACAATAAATACATCATTTTTTAATTCCTTTATCAAAGCATTTGCTCCGCTTGGATCAACAATCACAAGCCCTTGATAATTCACATCATTTTTTTGAATACCATAATAATTGTTTTGATATGTAGATACTTCGAAAAAAGCATGTTTACTTTCAAGATTCAAAAATTCATCTTTATTTAAAAAATGATAATCAACATCATTAATTTCACCTATTCGAGGATCTCTAGTTGTTGTTGTTATACATTTAGTATATCCATACTTATTAAAAAGAATTTTTGACAATTCGGTTTTCCCACTTGCACTAGCACCTACAAGTACAATCATAATACTCATCTCCTACACAAATATTATATCATAGACCAAACTTTGGTTCGTCATCTTTTTTGTTTTTTAGTATAATATATTTAAGAAGACTTTGGAGGTAATTAACATGTATATATATAAAACTGAAATACCTAATTTTTCATTAAGAGAAACACAAAAAGAAGATTCAAAAATCATTTTTGATTTTATTTATAAATTAGCAATTTATGAAAAAATGGAACAAGACGTCATCGCAAACCCACAATTAATTGAAAAATCACTTTTTGAATTAAAACAAGCTGAAGTATTATTAGCTTTAGAAAATGACATACCTATTGGCATTGTTCTTTTTCATGAAAATTTTTCAACGTTTATGGGCCATGCAAATATGTATATAGAAGATATTTATATTGATCAACCTTATCGACATAAAGGTTATGGTACTCAAATATTTTCTGTCATTAAAACAATTGCTAAAAAAAGAAATTATGGCAGAATAGATTGGGTATGCTTAAATTGGAATACACCTTCTATCAAATTCTATGAAAAAATAGGTGCAACGCCTTTAGATCAATGGTTACATTTCCGCTTAAATTTATAACTAAGATTTATTTTTTATTATTTGTTTGATAACAAATTTTAGCTTCTTCTATTGTTTTATAAAAACTTTCTTTTCCAATTAAATCGATAACACCTGCATTCATTAAAACTTCATAAGGTTGTTTTTGAATGCCCGTTACATAGACTTGAATATGGTGTTTTTGACATGTATAAATAAGTCTTCTAAAGCCATGAAGAGCGGTTGCATCCATAAAAGGTACATGTTTTAATCCCAAAATTATTAATTTGTTCTTTTCACCAATATGATTAATTGCATCAATAAACTTATCAGCAGCACCAAAGAAAAATGGCCCATTAATTTCATAAATTAAAATATTTTGATCAGTTTGGAACTTTTTATTGGCCTTTTCAAAATCAAAAGACATATCATCATCTTCGCTAGCATCTAAACTCTTCATTTGAACTTTTGTCATATTTGACATCCGTTTCATAAATAAGAATAAAGCAAGAACCATACCAATTTCAATAGCAGCAACTAAATCAACCAATACTGTAATTAAAAATGTCACAATCAATATAAATACGTCACCTTTTGGTGATTTAAAAAATAATTTAAACTCTTTAAATTCACTCATGTTATATGCAACAACTATTAATATACCGGCTAATGAAGCTAACGGGATAAACGAAGCATAAGGCATAAATAATACTAATATGATTAGTAAAACAATAGAGTGAGTTATACCGGCAATTGGTGTTCTACCACCATTTTTTACGTTTACAACTGTTCTGGCAATTGCCCCTGTTGCGGGAATACCTCCAAAACATACACTTGCTATATTTGCTGTACCTTGAGCGATTAGTTCCATATTACTTCTATGTTTAGAACCTATCATACCATCAGATACAACTGCACTTAATAATGATTCAATACCACCAAGTAAAGCAATTATAATGGCCGGTTCCATATATGTTTTAATATCAGATAAGGTAAACTTTGGAAAACTAAATGAAGGTAATTGATTGGATAACTCACCAAATTTAGAACCAATGGTTGCTACAGGTATATTAAATACTATTGTTAATACACTTGTAATAATAATTGCAATTAGTGCACCAGGCACTTTAGGTGTAATTTTAGGCATAAATTTAATCACAATAATTGTAAATACACCAATGGCTAAAGCAAACCAATTAAGCGTCGATATATTGGAAAAATATGATCCCCATTTACCTAAAAAATCTGTTGGTAAATTAATAATAGTTAATCCAAAAAAATCTTGCATTTGTGAAGTAAAAATTGTAACAGCAATTCCAGATGTAAATCCCATCGTAATTGGATAAGGGATATATTTGATAACACTACCTAATCTTAATAATCCAAGGATGATTAAAATAACACCTGCCATAATAGTTGCTTTAACTAATCCAACATAACCAAATTCTAAAATAATACCAAATACAATCACCATAAATGCGCCAGTCGGTCCACCAATTTGAACTCTACTACCGCCTAAAAAGGAAATAATAAATCCGGCAATGATTGCTGTATATAGCCCTTGTACTGGACTAACACCTGAAGCGATTGCAAGTGCAATCGATAGCGGTAATGCGACAATGGCAACAATCACACCACTCATCACATCTTTAAAAAATTGTTCTTTTGTATAATGTTTCATCACCGAAAATAATTTTGGTTTTAACTTATCCATTTACATACCCCTTTATTCATCAAACAGATTATATTGTACGCTATGGATCACTAAAAATCAATGGTATTTAAACATTATAATTTATTATTATTTTTTGTTATTTGTAAAACATATTTTTTAAACTTTTAACAACTATTTTTTTCATTAAATCCTATATTATTTAAGGTTAACTTAAGGTAAATATGTGATAGCACTAGTGATTAAAGCAAATTTTAATAAAATGACACATATACATTGTTTTATTAGAAGTTATAGTGTTAAATATGAATATACAAAGTGAGGTATTAAACTATGAAAAAAATAAAAACTTTATCTATATTATTATTTTCATTATTATTTTTAGCTTCTTGTAGCTTATTATCTGATGATACACCAGAAAACACATCTTCTGATTTACCAGATAATGCATCTACAATTGACGTGCCAGAAATTGATGATGAAGATATGACAAACTCAGTAACTGAAGTTAATGCAGTTATTACTTTCTCAACTTCTGAAATCACATCTTCTGATGCAAGTATATCAATTGAAGATTCAGTCATCACTATTACAAGTGCTGGTACCTATGAATTAACAGGGACATCAGATCAAGCAACAATTTATGTTGATTCATCTGATAATGATTCAGTTATATTTGTTTTAAATAATGTTTCTTTATCTAGTGCAACCGGCCCTATCTTTTATATCAATAATGCTGACAAAGTTATTATTAATGTTAAAGAAAGTACTGTTAACACCTTAACTGATCTATCATTAGAAGCTTATGAAAAGGATTCAATTATCTATTCAAAAGATGATTTAACTATTAATGGTACAGGATCTTTAACTATTGATGCTGGCTTACAAAAAGGTATTAAAGTTAATGATGATTTAGTAATTTATGGCACAACATTAAACATCACATCTTCTGGTCACTCTATTAAAGTAAATAATAAAATCACAATCAGTGAAGCCACAATCACTATTAATTCAGGTGGTGATGGTATTCAAAGTGACAATGAAGATGATAATACGGAAAGTTTAATCTATTTAGAATCAGGCACATTTAATATTACATCCTATGGTGATGGTATAAGTTCTTCTTATGATTTAACAATTTTTAATGGTACTTATAATATTGTATCTGGCTACCAAAATTCAAATGTTAGTGATACAAGTGCTAAAGGCTTAAAAGCAACCAATAATTTATATATTGTAGATGGCACTATTGATATTGACTCCAAAGATGATGGAATGCATTCAGATGATGGTTTAATTATATTTAATGGTACACTTACTATTTCATCAGATGATGATGGTATCCATGCTAATAATTCATTAAGTATTCAAGGTGGAACCATTACAATTACTGATTCTTATGAAGGTATTGAAGGTAAATATATCACTATATCTGGTGGTTATATTAATGTTTTTGCTGATGATGATGGCATTAATGGATCAGATCCAGACATTACTGGCAGCACACAAGCTCCAGGAACTGAAAGTGAATCTACTTCTACTGCAGTCATTGAAATCAGCGGTGGTATTATTATCATAAGTTCTGAAGATGATTCAATTGATTCAAACGGTGAAATCACAATCAGTGGTGGTACAATCGTTATTAATGGTCCAACAAGTGGAACACAAAGTGCAATCGACTATGACTTAACTTGGGCTCAAACGGGTGGAACCATTGTTGCAGTTGCTGGTTATGGTAATGGAACAAAATCCCCAACTGAAGCTAGTTCTACTCAAACAACACTCGTATATAATACATTATCAACACGCTCTAGTGGCACACTCATTTCATTACTTGATGAAGATGGCCAAATTGTTGTAGCATTTAGATCAGCAAAATCATTTCAAGCAGTCATTATATCTTCTCCTGAATTAGATCATACAACAACTTATACTTTAGCAATTAATGGAACTATTACTGGTGAATTAGAAAATGGTTATTATGCTTCAGGCACATTAACTAACTACCAAACAATTTCAACTTTTATATTAGATGATGTTATCAATACATTTAATGTTAGTACCTCTTCTTCTACAACACCACCTAGACGTTAGTTAATTTTAACAATTCAATCATTTATAAAGATTAATTCAATTTGGATTGGTCTTTTTTATTTATAAAATATAAATTTTTGTTGACAAAAATCATATCTTAGGTTTATAATATCGATAGTTATCTATATTTATAATTATCAATATTTAAAGCGAAAGGAAACTCTTGAAAATGATTATAGAAATTTTTTCATGGTTGAATAATCAACTACTTAAAATGACATGGTTAGAAAACATCGTCAATTGGTTTTTTAAAGATGTTATTGCAATAGATACCGATTCCTTACTTTACAAAGCTATCACTTTTTTCTTTTATGATGTATTTAAAATTTTTATTCTTTTATCCATTTTAATTTTTATATCTTCATATATTCAATCGTATTTTTCACCCGAAAGAACAAGAAAAATATTAAAGAATTTTAAAGGTATATGGGCTAATATTATTGGTGCGTTATTAGGCACAGTCACACCCTTTTGTTCATGTTCATCGATTCCTATTTTTATTGGTTTCACAAAAGCTGGTTTACCAATTGGAGTTACTTTTTCATTTTTGATTTCATCGCCTTTAGTAGATTTAGCATCTGTTATTTTACTAGCCAGTATTTTTAATTGGCAAATCGCATTAGCTTATGTTGTTGTCGGTTTGTTGATTGCTATTATTGGTGGCACATTAATATCTGTATTTAAAATGGAACGTTATGTTGAAGACTTTGTTACTGCTAAACTTGATAATCAATCAAACATAGCAGATATTGAAATTTATCAAATGACTAAAAAAGAACGCGTTTCATATGCGATAGATCAAGTTAAAGAAATTATCCAAAAAGTTTGGCTATATATATTAATAGGTGTCGGTATTGGTGCGATCATTCACGGGTTTATACCACAAACGTGGATAGAGACTGTACTTGGGTCCAATAATCCTTTTTCAGTCATATTAGCAGCCTTAGTCGGCATTCCAATGTATGCTGATATCTTTGGAACATTGCCGATTGCTGAAGCATTAGTATTAAAAGGTGTTGGTATTGGAACAGTGCTTGCATTTATGATGGCTGTTACTGCACTTTCTTTACCTTCTATCATTATGATTAAAAAAGTTATTAAGCCACAACTTCTTTTTATGTTTGTTGGACTAGTAACACTGGGTATTATTGTCATGGGATATTTATTTAATATCTTTGGTTATTTATTAATGTAATTACATTTCATATATAAAACAGAAAGGAGTATACTTATGCAAATAAAAGTCTTAGGAACCGGTTGTAAAAATTGTAAACAATTACTAGAAAACACTAAAAAAGCTTGTAGTGAATTATCATCTGATGCAGAGATTTTATATATTACCGATTATTTAGAAATAGCAAAAACTGGTTTAATGAGAACACCTGGATTAATGATTGATGATAAAATTGTATCTTTTGGAAAAGTACCAACAAGTGATGAAATTATTAAACTTATCAATAACGCTTTATAAAAATATTAAATTAAATCGTGACAAAAAAATGTACAATAAATATATTGTACATTTTTTATATATATACATAAAAAAACTAGACTTTTATTTAGTCTAGTTATATCTATTAATTAATATCAATTATATTGTAATTAAATATTTTTGATTTTTAATAATTTCTGTTAATGGTATGCCCGCTGGTAATAATGTGATATTTAATCTTTCTAATATATTAACAACATCCAAACTTGTCGCACAATGAATACATCCTTGAAATATAACACCTGCTTTTTGTGCATCTAAAATCAAATCTTGAATATGTTTGTTTTCAGCTATAAGTTTAGCCGATGCTCCCCAAATAATGATATGAACTTGATCAAACCATTGTTTTTTTTGAGCATTTGTTGCGTATAGCATTAACATATATTCTGCTGTGATTCCATCCCTTGTTGTCCACAATATGTATAGTGTATCTAATTGATTCATATTTATCTCCTTTTTCGGATTTTACAAATTAATTATCTAATTCTACCCATTTGCTTTTTAAGATTTTTTCAACAAATATTTTTGCAAGTTTAGGATCAAACTGCGCTCCAGAACATCTAATGATTTCTTGAACTGCTGATAGTTTATCGATTTTTTTATGATATGGTCGATCAGCTGTCATTGCTTCAAATGAATCAACAACATTAATAATTCTTGAAAATAACGGAATATCTTCTCCTTTAAGTCCTGATGGATAACCATTACCATCCCATCGTTCATGATGATGAAGGGCATGAATAGCTAAATCAGAATATTCATCAGCTGCTCTTAATATCTGATAACCCACTTCAGTATGACCTTTAACAATTTTAAACTCTTCTTCAGTAAGCTTACCAGGTTTTTTTAATATTTCATCTGGTATTGAAATTTTACCAATATCATGAAATAATCCTGCTTGTTCAAGTTCATTAAGATCATCAGTATTAAACTTTAATGCAGTGCCCATTAAACGACATAGTTCACTCACTTTAGTTGAATGTTTTTTCTCGATTTCATATTTATCTGTTAAAGTTAATAAAATTGCTTTAATAGCTTGACTTCTTGTGCTTGATCCCAATAAAGTTTTATGTTTATACATATGATTTTCAGCACGTTTTTGAATATCATCAATTGTTTCCTTATCGCTAAATTTCAATTCATATCCAACTGATAAAGATAAACTGACATTACGAACAAATTTATGCTTTACACTAGAAACAATACTTTCTTTATAAGCTTGTAATTCAGCACCTGTCGTATTAGGAATTAATACGGTAAACTCATCTCCGCCTATTCTTGAAACCACTGCTCTATTTACAAATGTTTCTTTTAAAAATGTAGAAATCGTTTGTAGTGCAAAATCGCCCGCAGCATGTCCAAATGCATCATTAATAATCTTTAATCCATTGACATCAAGCATCATAACACCAAGCGGATAAAAATGTTTTTGATCAAGCATTGAAAATTGATTAAAATAATATCTTCTATTATATAAATCTGTTAAATAGTCATGATGACTAATAAATTCTAGTTCTAATTGTTTGTTTTTTAAATCTGTAACATCTTGTGTTGAACCAATCACTTTGATAGGCTCGTGATTTGAATTTCTTAACACTTTTGCTTTAGAAATAATATATTTTGTGTTTTTATTTTTAGTAATAATTTTAAATGTTTCGTTATAAGGTATATCATATTTAATTAAATTTTCAATTGCCTTTTTATTTTTTTCTACATCTTCTGGCGAGGAATACTTAGTTAATAAATCATAGTTTATGTAATCATGACGAGAATTTATTTCATAAATTCGTAATGATTCATCAGATAATTTGATTTTTCTTGAATTAATATCATATTCCCAAGAACCTACTTTTGCAATTTCTTGTGCCGTTTTTAAATTATATTCATTAATTTCTAATTTTTCTTGAATTACTTTTCTTTTTGTAATGTCAGTAATATTACAATAAGTTCGTTCAAACTCATGATTTTCATTATAACCAATAACACCATGTAACTCCACATATATCTTATGATTATCTTTACGAATCATTTCGAATTCAGCAGAAATCTTACCATTTTTTTTAAATGTTTTAAATGTTTTTTTAAATTTTAATTGACTTTCTTTTGTTAAAAAGTTCCCAAACCATTTACCAATAACTTCATATTTAGAATAACCAAACATCACAAGCCAGGTTTGATTTACATCATTTATAGTTTCATCAATATTAAGTGACTGATATCCCAAAGGTGCATAGTCAAAGAGTTTTTGAAATCGATCTTTAGATTCAATCAATGCATTTTCGTAAAGTTTTTTTTGCGTAATATCTTTAAACGTTATAACCATACCTGTAATATCGTTATTTTCGATTCGAGGTGATATAGTATAAGATATATGAAAAAAAGTTTGGTCTTTACACCAAATAATACCTTCTTGATGATGTTCATGTCCTTGCAAAGCAGTTTGTATCAAATCATAATCTTTTTCTAGAAATGAAACATCATCTATTTGATTTGTATGTTTAATTAAATCATGAACATTTTTTCCTAACAATTCACTTTCATGTTCATACCCAAGTAAGTTTATTGTAGCTTTATTAACATATGTACAAACACCATTTTTATTAATAGAAAAAATACCTGTAGCTGTTGAATTTAAAATAAGCTCAATTTCTTTTTCTTTATCGTTTAATTGCAAATTCATCTCTTTAAGTTGCGTAATATTTATTTGAATGCCGGCAATTAATTGAGGCTTGTTATTTTCATCCCACTGAATCACATTACCCTTATCTAAAATCCAAATCCATGCTCCCGATTTTGTTAACATACGCATTTGCATTTCATAAGTAGATATATCATTATGAAAAATGCTTCGAAAAATATGTGAAATCCCATTAATATCATCAGGATGAACAAAGTTTTTCCAAGTTCTAATTGTAAATTCTATTTCTCCCATTTCATAACCAAGCATTGTTACGCAAGTATCACTTAATAAAAATTCGCCTGTACGTAAATCACATTCCCATGTGCCCACATTAGTTGCTTGAATAATGTTTTCTAATTTTGTTTTTTCCTCAATCACATTCGTTTTGCCATCCATCATATTAATCTTCTTTCTATATCAAAGTTGAAGGAATTTAAATATTTAACTTTTTAAATGAAAAGCTTACTCTTTTTATATATATTATAACATAAAAAGATTAAGAATATATACACCTTATTATCCATTTCAAATAATTGTCTTCTTTTTTAAATACTTTACTTTTCATAATTTATTAATATAAAACTTTTTTTCTATAATCTTTATTCTTTCTAATTATTATATCAATAAATTTTATGAAAGTAGTTTAACGTTAAAATATAATAAAACATGCACTTTATCAAATAAAGTGCATGTAAGTTTATATGTTATTTTATACTTTAATTAAGATATTTTTTTAGAAACCCTAATATAACACTTTAGCAATTACTTGTCGTATTCAAATTCTATATAATCTATAGCAACATAAGTATCCTCCATTAAAGCATATCCAACTGGCATTGAAATAAAAGTCATTTCTTGATTGTCACAACTTACTAACATGAGCACTAAAATAACACTTAAAAAAAACATACTTACTTTCTTCATACACGCCTCCGTAAATTTTATGGTTTATTGCATTAAAAACTGTAAAATTATAACCTGACGATAAAAAACAAAAACAGCCCCACTGTTTGTTAACAAATCATGGG
>Ga0172378_10002832_pt1 | contig 16269 bp, 17 predicted proteins | sample GrowelOW332metaG_FD_119755 | JGI IMG/M metagenome (GOLD analysis project Ga0172378, IMG submission 119755) | Groundwater microbial communities from an aquifer near a municipal landfill in Southern Ontario, Canada - Pumphouse #3_1 metaG | ecosystem: Environmental > Aquatic > Deep subsurface >... | reverse complement strand
TAAGGCTTCATAAAGTGGCAGCAATGCCCCTCCCGGATATCCAAAAATGAGATTTACCGATTCTCTTTCAAGACATTTGAGTATTAATTTTGATGCTAACATTATGATCCTCCAATCGTATTAGTTTTTCTTTTGAATCCCTTCTGTAACTTGTGTAATTCTGTGTTGTTTTAGCAAGGTTCCTAACGCCCGTTTAAAAGAGGCTTTACTCATATTAAAGACTTTGCGAATAACATCTGGTCGTGTGTGGTCATTATAGGGTAAAAAGCCCCCTTCTGCCTCAAGTTTTTTTAAGATCGTCAAGGCATCCACTGGAATATTTTTATATGCTTTATTGCCCGTATTTAAAATGAGTTTACCGTCTGCGCGGACTTGTGTGATGCGCGCTTTAATTTGGCTACCATTATAAATATCCTGGTCAAGATCTTTTTTAGGGATTAAGCCATGAAATTGATTTTCTACAGCCACTAATGCCCCTAAATCGGAACTCATTTGATAAACATAGCCTTCTACCCAATCATTGACTGCATAGGTGTTATTATTTTGAAGATAATCATAAATTTTGGTTGTCGCACATAGACGGTCACTTTTATCAATGTAAAGATACACTAAATAGCTTTGTCCTTTTTTTACTTCGACAATTTGTTCATGATAAGGTAATAATAAATCTTTTTCTAAACCCCAGTCTAAGAAAGCTCCGACTTTGGTGATTTGAAGGACTTGTAGTGGCGCTAATTGGCCGAGTAAAATTTTTGGGGTTCTGGTTGTCGCAATTAAGCGATCTCTGGAATCTCTATAGATAAAAACATCAATCAGATCGCCACATTTTGCGCCTGCTGGTTTTTCTTTGATCGGTAATAGAACACTTTCACGGTCCTTTTGAGGGTCTTTTTCATTTTTGTCCATCAGATAAAGCCCGAAATCGGTTTCTCTATCAATGGTTAAGCCCTGTATTTCTCCTAATTTTATCATATTATTGTATTGTTTTTAACTCCTTACGATTTTTTTCGATCTCTTCATTGAGCGTTTTCAGTTGAAGCTGTAAATTATACAACACTTTATCTGCATAATGTTGGGTTCCAACTCTCAGTTCTTTTGCGGATACTTGTGCCCCTGTGACAATGGTTTCCGCTTGCATTGTTGCATTCTTAGTGATGGCATTGGTATCAATGAGTTCTTTTAAGCGATATTCTGCATCTTTTTTAATGCGTTCTGCTTCGCTTTGAGCCTCATTAATTACGCTATCTTGGGTTTCGACAATCTTCTTTGCTTCTTCGATCTCTTTTGGTAATTGCGCACGAATTTCATCAACAATTTCTATAATCTCTTCAGGACTGACCAGTGCCTTTGAAGAAAAGGGCAAGGTATTTCCTTTTTCTACAATTTGTTCAATTTCTTTTAGAAGCTCAAAAACTTTCATTCACAATCATCCTTCCTATATTTTTCTTTTAAAGCTTTTTCAACATGTGGTGGTACAAATTCTGAAACATCGCCATCAAAGGTCATGACTTCCCGCACGACGCTGGAACTTAAATATGAATATCGGTGTCCGGTCATCATAAAAAAGGTTTCAATGTCTTTTGCCAAAACTTTGTTTGTTAAGGCCATTTGCATTTCATATTCGAAATCTTGTGTTGTGCGAAGCCCTTTGATAATCACATTGCAATGATTTTTTTTTGCAAAATTAACGAGCATCTCATCAGAACACATCACTTCTACGTTTTTTAGATGGTTGATACTTTCTTGAACGAATCCACGGCGTTCTTCTTCTGTAAAAACATATTGCTTTTTATAATTAACCATGACACAAACCACGACATGATCAAAAATTTTAGCAGCACGTTCAATCACATTGATGTGCCCTTTCGTTATGGGATCAAAACTCCCTGGAAAAACTGCTTTACTCACTGTCTTCTTCTTTCTGACAATAATATGAGATACATATTCTGCCGTAGTTTTTTTCTTTATATTGAATCATCGAATCGATTGTCTTTGGAAAGGGTGTTTGTTTATCGTGTTCAATGACGATTTTACCGGTTTTCGACAAGATCTTTTTTTCAATAATTTGTTGTACTAAAAAAAGGGTATCCAAACTTTTTTTGTAGGGTGGATCCATAAATATTATATCACAAATTTCATTATTTTGATACAAATAATTTATTCCTTCTTTTGCCGATTGTTGTTGAACAATGGATTGCGATTGAAAGGCTGTTTTTTGAATGTTTTTTTTGATAATTTCAATACTTGGCTTGGCAATATCAAAATAATAAGCCTTCTTGACGCCTCTACTAAGGGCTTCTATCCCCATTGCACCGGTTCCACCAAAAAGATCAACAAAAACATTTGCTTTTCTTAAATCATTTTGGAGACTACTGAAAATAGCCCCTTTGACTTTGTCAGATGTGGGTCTAATGGCATCACCTTGAAGCGTTGCTAAAAGTGTCCCTCGCTTTATGCCTGCAATAACACGCATCGTTCCTCCTATGTAAATGAAATTTCTGTAATATCGTGCTCAAATTCATCGAGCAAAAATGCTTTGCATTGCATCATTTCAGATTCTCCGGATTCAAAGATCTCCGCTGCTACCTGCCGTGTCTGCTTAAGCAAGGCTAAATCCTCATAGGGATTTAAAAGTTGCGTAGAGGGATATCCGTGTTGATTAAAGCCAAAATAATCACCTGGCCCTCTTAATTGATAATCTGCTCCTGCAATTTTTTTACCATCGGTATTGTTGACAACCACCTCTAACCGCTCTAAAGCACTTTCGCTGGTTGTTTCTGAAACCAGAAAACAATACGATTGATGTTGGCCACGACCAACCCGTCCGCGCAATTGATGCAATTGGGATAATCCAAAACGTTCCGCACTCATAATCACCATGGCACTGACATTAGGGACATCGATCCCTACTTCAATAATACTGGTGGCAATGAGGATTTGGATGGCACCTTGATTAAAAGCTTCCACCATTTTTTTGCGTTGATCGGCAGGCATTTTGCCAGTTAAAACGGCCACCTTTAATTTCTTTTGGTAATAGGTATTCACGGTTTGATACACTCTTTGTGTATCATTGACCGTATTAAGGCCTTCTGATTCTTCGATGAATGGGCAAATAATAAAGGCTTGTCGCCCTTTTTGCACTTCTCCCTTAACAAAGTCCAGCACTTTAGGTAAGGTTTTTTCTCGGTAGAAATAGGTCTTAATCGGTTTTCGCCCTTGCGGTAAGGTATCAATATAAGAAACATTGAGATCGCCGTATAAAATTAAGGATAAAGTTCGTGGAATAGGGGTCGCTGACATGACAAGGGTATGCGGGGTTGTACCTTTATGGGTTAAGCGGCTGCGTTGTTTAACCCCAAACCGATGTTGTTCGTCTGTAATCACCAATCCTAAATTATAATACTGCACCTTGTCTTGAATTAAGGCATGGGTCCCTATAATCACCATGGCCTCGCCTTCTTCAATTTTTTTAAGGGTTGTGCGGCGCGCCTTGGTTTTTAAACTGCCGGTCAAAAGTACCGTTTTGATGTTAAAAGGCCTTAAGAGCGCTTCAAAGTTTTTAGCGTGTTGTTCTGCCAAAATTTCTGTCGGCGCCATATAAGCAGTTTGATAGCCGTTAGAGGCCATCAGACAAGCACATGCAATGGCAATGACTGTTTTGCCAGAGCCCACATCGCCTTGCACTAATCGGTTCATCATTTTACCGGTTTTTAAGTCGGCTTGAATTTCTTGAAGCACTTGCTGCTGGGCGTCCGTTAAGGTATAGGGTAAACTCTTCACCAATCGTCTCATCATCTCAAAATGACTTAAATGAATCGTTGAGGTGGCTTCTTTATATCTTTCGGATTGAATGCCAAGATTAATTTTTAAGGCTTCATTAAATTTAAGGCGTTCGGTACTTTTTTCAAGGGAACCTTGTTTTTTAGGCTGATGAATTTCTACAAGTGCTTCTTTTAAAGGCATCAGGTGATATTTTTCGCAGATACACTTTGGCAAAAAATCTTTGAGTGGCTTTTCTAACGCACAGGCAATGCTTTTGCGAAGGGTCGCTTGGGGAAAGTTTTCAATCTTACCATAAATAGGTTCGATTTGAAAAAAGGCTTTGGCCTGGGCTTGCACTGCAAAATGTGGATTTTGCATTTGGGTTTGCCCATTTTTTTGAACAATTCGACCATAGAAATAATACACCGCATCTTTTTTAAATTGTCTTAAAAGATACGGTTGATTATACCAAACAATGGTGCCTTTGATCAGCCGGTCATCTGCTGTCATTTCTTCCACTTGTAAAACAAGCATCGAAAAATTATGTTTGATTCTTCTCAGAACGGGACGCTTGTGAATAATGGCTTTGATTGTCACGGGATCCTTTGATGGTGTTTCAAAACTGCCTCGATGACTGCGGTCTTCATAGCGTATGGGAAAATAGTAAATCAAATCTTTGATTTGCGTGATCCCTTTATTGTTTAAAGCTTCAGCACGTTTTGGTCCGATCCCGGATAACGTCTGAATCGTATCACAAAGTGACATTATTCTACAGCAAGAATATAATAGTAAAGTGGTTGTCCCCCATCGTTCACTTCAATATCACAATCTTCGAATAAAACTTCGACACTTTCTGATAATGAATCGGCAACGTCTTGGGTGACTTCCTTTCCATAATAGATGGAAATCAATTCTGAGTCTTCATCTGCCATTTTTTCGAGCAAGGCTTTGGCGACAATTTGAATATCATCTCCTTTGGCCACAATTTCACTATTATAGATGCCAATGATGTCATCTTTGACAATTTTAAGGCCATTAATCTTTGTATCACGTACCGCATAGGTCACTTCGCCTGTTTTGACTTCTTGAATGGCTTCGCTCATGACATCTAAATTTTCGCTTGCATCACTTTCTTGATTAAAGCTTAAGATTGCTGTCACACATTGAGGAATGGTTTTGGTTGGGACAACATGAATGTTTTTTTCTGAAATGGCTTTTGCCTGATTGGCTGCCATAATAATATTGCCGTTATTTGGGAAAAGAAAAATATCTTCTGCATTGATTTTTTCGATTTCTTCCAGAAAATCCTGCGTACTTGGGTTCATTGTTTGTCCCCCAGAGATCACGCAATCAACATTGAATTTTTTAAACATTTTTGTGAGGCCTTCTCCTGGAGAGACGGTCACAAATCCAAATTTTTTCTTTTCTGTTTCTACTTTAGGATCTAAAACCCCCAGCATTTCACGCATGTTATCAATTTTCATATTGATTAACGGCCCATAACTTAAGCCTTTTTCGAAGGCTTTCCCTGGATGATCAGTGTGGACATGGACTTTAATGATATTTTCATCTTTTATGACAAGAACACAATCCCCGATCCCATTTAAATAGCTTTTAAATTCTTCGTCGTCGGCGTCTTGGGCATCACGGACAATAAATTCTGTACAATAGCCAAAGGTGATATCTTCTGGACGCATATGCGAATCATCGACAAATTTATCTTTGTTTCCAGTATTCAAGGTCACTTCTTTCTCCAATTCTTTACCGGTTAATGCTGCATACGCCCCTTCTAGGATATAAATTAAACCTTGTCCACCTGAATCGACAACATTGGCTTCTTTAAGCACAGGCAACATGTCTGGGGTTCTTCTTAAGGCATCTTGTCCCTGTTCAATCACTGCTTTAGCAAAGGACTCTAAATGGTCATAGTCCAAATAATTTTTTTCGGCAAATTCGGCCATTTCTCTTGCCACTGTTAAGATGGTGCCTTCTGTTGGTTTCATGACGGCTTTATAAGCAGCTTCTGATGAGGCTTGAAGTGCTTTGGTTAATCCTTCAATTGTGAGTTCTTGTTGGTCTTTACACGCTTTTGCAAAGCCCCTTAAGAGCTGTGAAAGAATAACGCCAGAGTTTCCTCTTGCTCCAACAAGGGCTCCGCCTGAAGCGGTTTTAGCTACTGCATAAAGATCATCGCTGTCAAGTTTTTCAATTTCTTTTGCACAATTTGTAAAAGTCATTGACATATTGGTTCCTGTATCCCCATCTGGAACGGGGAATACATTAAGTTCGTCTACTATTTTCTTATGGATTTCAAGATTCTTTGCACCACTTATGATGGTCTTTTTTAATAGCTTACCATTTATTGAATTATTCATATTATTTTAACTGCCTCCATTAAACTCTGACGCTAACAACATTGACACTGATGGTCTTAACTTTCAGTGACGTTTCTTTTTCAACACAATACTTAACCGTGCTGATAATATTTTCTGCAACCACGGAAATCTTAACCGCCTGCTCGATAATCACATAGAGTTCAATCACTAATCGGTCATCGTCTGTTAGATTAATGCTAACCCCTTTGCTCGCATCGGTTCGATTTAAGATTTCAATTAACCCATCTCTTCCTCTTTGATGCGCCATACCCACTAAACCATAGCAACTCATCGCGGCATTACCAACGATATCTGCAATAGCTTTACGGGATATTTCTATATTTCCCAATTCATTTTCTATTTTCATGATTTTCTCCTTTTGTTTACTCTTTAGACGTTCGACTCTATTTTACATAATTTTAACGAAAAAGTCAAAATTCTTATTGCATTATTTTGAATTTTTATGTTATAATAAATAATGTTTTAATGAACCACTATACAAGGGAGGTCTGAGAATGTCTAAAGAATGTTATGTTTGTAAAAAAAGCGTTACAGCTGGCAACACCGTGAGCCATGCTAACAACCATACAAAAAGAGTATTTAAACCAAATTTGCAAAAAGTGAGAATTGTAGAAAACGGTACTCCTAAAAAAGTTTTGGTTTGTACTAAATGTTTACGTTCTGACAAAGTAGAACGTGCTTAAGCTTTTTTAAAGAAAGCAAAAGCTCATAAAAAGGAAGCTGTTGCATTTCAAATGATGCGTAATGAATCATTTGAAATACAGCAGCTTCCTTTTTTTTGCTATTTTTCGTCAATAATATCGATTAATAGAATGCCCTCTTTAACGCTAATGGTTTGTTTTGGCGATACGGTAACATTTGAAATCCCATAGCCTGGTTGATAATGATTCATGGTCCCTGCTTCTACGGGATATTTAAATCCTTCTAAGGTTATCCCTTTGGCTTCATCGGTAAAGGCCATAATGGAAAGGGTTGTGCCTGGTTTTTTTTGAAGGTTTAAAACCGCATTGGTTAATTGGATTTGATTATATTCATTGATCATCTGCGCTTCAATGCCGGCTTTTAGCAGGCAATTTAATAAATACAGATTGCCAAAGCTATGGTCAAACCTTGTGCCTAAAGCGCCTAAAAGGGTCACTTTGGTATAATTTTGTTGAATACAATACTGAACGGCGAGTTCGGTATCGGTTTCATCTTTTTGGCATGGATATTTTGCAATGGCAACGCCTGCTTTTTGATATTGCTTAAGAAGGCTTTGATCAATAGAGTCTAAATCCCCCATAATATAATCCGGTATTCTGTGGAGAGAATGGAGCACATTGGTTCCCCCATCTACCCCAATAACAGTAGCGGATGGATGGTTTTTAAGATAATTTTCATAAAAACTTAAATCATCATAGGTACCATTTATAAAAATAATCGCATGCATTAATATTTCTTCTTCCTACTCTTTAAATTCTGCCAAAGATGGCAATAATTTTGATAGCGGACAGGATGAATCTGTCCATTTTCGACCGCTTCTTTGACTTTGCAACCGGGTTCATTGATGTGCTGACAATTCGCAAACTTACAAGATACAGCTGAAAATTCTGGATAATATTGTGTTAAAAGTTCTGGCGTCATCTGATCATTTAAGTCAAGCGCTGAAAATCCCGGGGTATCTAAAAGGGATCCCCCATTGCTTAATTCCAGCAATTGGATGTGCCTTGTTGTATGTTTTCCACGTTCTGTTTTGTGACTGATTGTCCCAATTTCCATGACTTGATCTTGGCAAATATGATTGGTGAGTGTCGATTTTCCAACCCCGGATGGCCCTGCCATAAAGGTTGTTTTCCCTTGCATTTTTTGAACCAAAGGTGTTATTTCTGAATCTTTGCTTAAAAATAGCAAAGAATATCCGGTGTTTTTATAGATTTCCTGAAGTTTTTCAATCTCTTTTTGGTCTACTAAATCTTTTTTTGTAAAGATGATCAACGGTTCAATGGATCGCCACTCCGCTTCAATCACCATTTTATCTAAAAGGACTAAATTGGGTTCTGGCGCCGTTAATGAAAACACAATAAGGGCTAAGTCAACATTGGCAACCGGTGGTCGCTCAAACGCATTTTTGCGTTTTAAGATGCGTCGAATTTGGGCTTCTCCAAATTCTTTGATCTCAATTTCGACGATATCCCCAATCATGGGTACCATTTTTTTATACCGAAAATTACCACGCGCTTTACAACAAATCACCGTATCAGAATCGGCGGTTTTAATATAATAAAAACCACCGATTCCCTTAATTATTTTACCTTGTTTTTGTATCATTCTTTCCTTAATTAGACGATGAACTATCGGAAGTCCCATCGTCTGTATCTGAAGAATCTGAGGCAGAACTATTATCTGAACTGATACTTAAATCAACTTTACTGCCTTCTTCAACTTGCGTTCCTGCACCCATGCCTTGTGAAATGACATAGCCTGGTTGATAAACATCACTATCTTCTGTTGTCACACTCCCCACACTTAACCCCACACTTTCTAACTTGGCTTCTGCGGAGACTTGTGTTAAACCCACAACATTTGGAACTGAAATTTTGGTTGTTCCTGAACTTACCACATAATTAATAGCGGTATTTTTTTCAGTTTCTGTTCCCGATTCTGGTGATTGGCTAATAATGGTCCCTTCTGGGGTATCATCACTGTCTTTTTCAGTAGCGCTCCCAACCGTTAAACCGGCTGCTTCAATCGCACTTTTGGCTTCACTTTCGCTTAAGCCAACGATTTTAGGAACCGTTACCGTTTCGGTCCCCTTGCTAACATAGATCGTAATTTCGGCATCCATGCTCACTTGTGTGTCTTCTGCTGGATCAATATTATAAACAATCCCTGGGTCGTAACTGGAATTGTATTCGCGTTCGACCTTATTCACCACTAACCCGAGGGCTTCGATAGCATCTATCGCATCATTTTCGCTTTCACCAATAACACTTGGAATGGTGACATTTTCTTTACCTTTGCTGATTTCAACTTTAACGGTTCGGCCTTTTTGAGACACTTCATCTTTTTCCGGATTTTGCGTCACAACGTTTCCGGCAACAATATCATCGTCATAAACTTCTCGTTGTACTTCAAGTTTTAAGCCAACTTCTTCTAATGCCGTTTCGGCATCTGCTTCACTCATATCCACAATATCGGGCACAACGACTTTTTGAGAATTCGCATAATAAATGGCTGAAACGGTTCCACCAATCAGTAATAGTGCGACGATAATAATGGCAATCATTCTTTTTTTATGTTTGCGTTTGACCGCTGGAACTCGGACAATTTCATCGGCTTCATCGGGCTCTACATAAGCATCTTCCTCTTCTAAAGGTTCTTCCTCATCCATTGATTCAACCCGAAACAGACCGGTATCTGCATCGCTATAATCATCCGTTAAATCCGCCTCTTTTTCGGTCCCATCCAAATTTAATTTACGAATTTCTTCGATTAATTCTTCCATCGATTGATAGCGATTTTCTGGCTTTTTCTCTGTTAATTTGATGATAATATCATTAATCTTTTGAGGTAATTCTGGGATCACCTCTTTCGGCGGTATAATGTCTTCTTGAATATGTTTGATGGCAATAGAAACGGAATTTTCTTCATCAAAAGGTACGCTGCCCGTCACCAATTCATAAAACAAAATCCCTAAGGAATACAAATCAGAGCGTTCGTCCACAAACCCGCCTCGAGCTTGTTCTGGTGAAATATAATGAACGGACCCCATGGTTTGATTCGTCATCGTAATGGTCGAACTGGTAATAGCTCTTGCAATGCCAAAATCGCCGACTTTTGGAACCAATTCTTTATTTAATAAAATATTGTGTGGTTTAACATCCCGGTGGATAATCTGATGTGCATGCGCACATTTTAACGCTTCTGCAATATCAAGCACAAAATGGGTTGCTTCGCGATAGTCTAGCTTCCCTTTTGTATCTAAATATTGTTTAAGAGTAATCCCATCGACATATTCCATGACAATATAATAAATATGTTCTTCTGCCCCAACATCATAAACAGATACAATGTTTGGATGGGTGAGTCCTGCGGCTGCTTGAGACTCACGATCAAATTTTTTAATAAATTGTTCGTCTTCTGAATATTCTGCACGTAAAATTTTAACAGCAACAAATCGATTGAGCTTTCGATCTTTTGCTTTATATACATGCGCCATTCCACCTCGACCGATGAGCTCTAGTAACTCATATCGATCATTTAAAACCTTTCCTATCATATTGTGTGATTCTCCTCTTCTTCTGGTTTGAAAAGCACAACAGTGATATTATCATTACCACCATTTTCATTTGCTCGGTTAATTAATATTTTTGCGGCCTCTTCTAAGGACTTTTCTTGAATGATTTGATAAATTTCTGGTTCATCAACCATATTATATAACCCATCCGAACAAATCAGAAAAATATCATTTGGCTGAATATCATAACTGTACAAACTCGTTTGAACCACTTCATCGGATCCAATCGCACGGGTAATGATATTTTTTTGTGGGTGATTAAGCGCCTCTGCTGAGGTGAGTTTGCCTTCATCTAAAAGCACTTGTACTAGGGAATGATCTTTTGTCAATTGTTCTAATCCTAGGTCATTAATCCGATATGCACGTGAGTCTCCAACATGCACAACAACTATTTTTTTGTGGTTGACAATGCATAAAGTAAGCGTCGTTGCCATTCCCTTACACGTTTCTTTTTCTCTACCAATTTTTAACAAACATTGATTAATGTCGTTAACCATGGCATTCATCTCTTTATAATTACTATAATCATGAATGGCTGTAATATTTTTTTTAATATACTCAATCGTCATATTACTCGCAATTTCACCGGACAAATGTCCACCTAAACCGTCTGCCACTGCAAACATGTAATAATGCTCGCCTTTGTTTTTAATGGTTGCTGCTAAGTAGGCGTCTTGATTTTTTTTGCGTTTGACCCCTACATTTGTTGAATACGCACATTTCATCTTTACACCTCGTTTATGGTCTCTTTGATGGCATTTTGTCTCAATTGTCCACAAGCTGCATTAATACTTCTACCCATATGTCTTCTTATTGTACAATTAATTCCACTTTTTTTCAATGCATCTTCGAAAACTTTTACAAATTTGCTACCTTTATAATCATTTTCTGTTACAGGATTGAGCGCAATTAAATTGACGTGGACCGGTTTTCCTTTCAGTAATTGCACCAATTTATCGACATCTTTCATACGGTCATTTACGCCCGCAATTAAAGCATATTCGAAGGTGACACGTCTTTTTGTTTTCATGAAATATTCGTTACAAACCTTAAAAAGTTCTTTAAGTGTATTCTTCTCTGCAATTGGCATCAATTTCTCCCGATCGACTTGGAACGGGGAGTGTAAAGAAATCGCCAGATTAATCTGTAGATTAAGATCTGCAAGCTTTCTGATTTGATTAACTAATCCGCAGGTGGAAAGGGTTATTTTGCGTTGACTAATTTCAAACCCTTCGTTGGCTAGGTGGATAAATTTAATGACTTGATCAAAATTATCTAAAGGTTCGCCGATGCCCATAATGACAACACTGGCAACACGAACGCCCGCATCTTTTTGTACAAGATAAATTTGATCTAAAATTTCACCGGCTGTTAGATTTCTTTCTTTACCGCCAATGGTTGATGCACAAAAATCACATCCCATATTACAGCCTGCTTGGCTGGATACACAAAGGGATGCGCCATATTTATAATACATAATAACGGTTTCTATACATACCCCATCTGAAAATTGAATAAGGTATTTTGTGGTTGAATCTTTAGGATCTTTTTGGGTCATGACGATTTCACCATGATCAATGACCACTATTTCTTTAAGCTTTTCTCTTAATTGTTTTGAAAAGCTTGTGCATTCGTCGAGATGATCAACTGGATGGGCATAAAGCCATTCATACAATTGCTTGCCTCTAAATGCGGGTTCTCCAAGCGACTGCATTAATGCCGTACACTCTTTAAGATTATATCCAAATATATTTTTCATGTTACTCCTTAATTAGCTTACAGATATAAAATCCGTCCGCGCCAGCCATCAATGGACTGGTTATTTTTTCTTCCACTTTTTTCATTGTTTGAAAATGGGCTAATAGCCAATCGATTTGACCGCTATTTTCTTCTTTTGCAACCGTACACGTTGAATAAACCAAGGTGCCGCCTTTTTTTAAGTAGGCTATTGCATTTTCAATTAATTTTTGTTGAATGCCACGAATGGCTTTGCGTTCTTGTTTGGTGCTATGATAGCGAATTTCTGGTTTTCTTCGAATGATCCCAAGACCTGTGCAGGGCACATCTAATAAGATGCGATCATATTTTTCGACTTCTGCCTCTTTAAACAAAGTCCCATCCGCTGCTTCTGTCTCGATGATTTGAATGCCTAAACGTGCGGCATTTTTTTCAACTAAGGTCACTCTTTGTGGATACAAATCTTGTGCAATGATCTGTCCTTGATTTTGCATCTTTTGAGCCAAGTGCGTTGTTTTACCGCCTGGCGCTGCACAAAGGTCTAGAACACGCTCTCCTGGTTTTGGATCAAGCATGTCGGCAACCAACATTGCGGCTTGGTCTTGAATTGTAAAATAGCCGGCTTTATAAAGCGCATTATTTTGAATCCCATTTTTAAAGCCATGGCCAAGCATAATGCCATCCGCGCTGAGAGGGCTTTCTTGTGGATCCATGTCTATTAATTTTTCCATTAACTCGGGTCTCGAAATTTTGAGCGTATTGACCCGTAGCGTGAGCGGTGGGCGTTCATTTAATAAGGGAATGATTGCTTCTGCCGCTTCTTTTCCAAAGGTTTCATAGTATTTATAAATAATCCACAAAGGAATCGAATATCTGACGGAAAGCATGGCTTTTTCATTATCAAAATCTTTGACTTCACAGGAGCGTGCGGGATTTCTTAAAAAGTTTCTTAACACGCCATTGACAAACCCTTTTGCTTTTGGCTGAAATTTGCCGGTTATATTCACGGCTTCATTGACAGCAGCATAGGTTGGCACTTTTTCTAAAAAAAGGAGTTGATAAAGGGTTACTCTTAAAATCATCCGTACAGGAGCATGAAGATGATGCTCCCCTCTCGTATAGGGTTCCATTAAATAATCTAAATAGGTTTGATTCTGTAAGGTTCCATAAACCAAATTGACATATAGATTCTTATCTTCTTCTTTGATGCTTCGGTCTTTATACAATGTTTGAATTTCTAAATTTGAAAAAGCTCCCTGCTTTGTAATGTTTAAAAGGGAGCTTATTGCTTGTTCACGAATATTCATCGGCGATCTCTCAAAGCTAATAATCGGATGAGTTGTAAAATAGCCATCAGAGCAGACGCTAAGTAAGTCATCGCTGCAGCGGTTAAAACTTTTTTAACGGCTTTTTCTTCTTCTGGGGAAACCATTCCATCCTCATGTAACATTACAAGTGCTCGGTGGCTGGCATTGAATTCAACGGGTAAGGTGATTAAATAAAAGAAAATCACGACCACGTATAATAAAATACCAATATTCATCAAAGTTCCGCCAAAAGCATTACTCCCAAAGATTAAACCAATAAAGAATAGTGGCCAAGCGGCTTTGGAGGCAAATCCACACGCGGGATAAATCAGATTTCTAAGCGTTAGCGGAAAATAATGTTCATCATCTTGTATGGCATGGCCTGTTTCATGTGCTGCAACGCCAACGGCGGCAACCGTCGCCTGATTCGCCACATTTTGGGAAAGGCTGATGCTCTTATTGCGTGGATCATAATGATCTGTCAAATTACCGCTAACACTTTTAATGGGTAAATTTAACCCATGGAGTGAGAGTAATCGTCTAGAGGCATCGCTTCCCGTTAGTCCGTTTTCAATCCGAACTTTATTGTATTTTGCAAAAGTTGTACTGACTTTATATTGCGCGAAGGCGGAAAAAATTAATCCTGGTATAAGCAGGATAATTGTGTAATCTAAAAAAAACATGGTCTACCTCTTTCTCTTTTTGGGATTCATTATACGCATTTTTGCTAAAACTAACCTTAAAACTGATTGACCTTTAAGGAATGGCCTTTGAAAAATTCGCAAGCAGGCATTTTCTTTTTCCCTGCCACTTGAATCACCTTAATTTTAATGGCGCCATCAGCGGTTTTTATGATCAGGCCTTTTTTGTTATCTGCATATAATAGTGTTCCTGGTGTTTCTTCACCAACATAGTCAATGATTTCTGGCTGGAATAATTTAAGCTTTTCCTGCCCAGAGCCACACCATGCGCCTGGGTAAGGGTCTGTTCCGTTAATGCGTCTTAAGACGTTAAAAGAGGTTTCTGAAAAATCAATTTTACCTGTATAACGGTCCACTTTATCGGCATAGGTCGCTTTAGAAGCATCTTGTGCTTCTGGTGTAATTTGTCCTTTGCGTAGCTTTTCAATCGTTGTGATTAAAAGATCGGCACCTGCTTCTGCTAACCGGTCATGTAATTGTCCAACGGTTGTGGTCGGCGTGATGGGTTCTTCATGCTTGGCTAGCATATCCCCTTCGTCCATGCCAAGGGAAACTTGCATAATGGTCACTCCTGTGGTCATTTTACCATCAATAATGGCGTGATGAATGGGCGCTGCTCCCCGATAGTCTGGCAAAAGGGATCCATGAATATTAAGACATCCCATAGGGGGCATATCTAAGATTTCTTGACTTAAGATTTGTCCATAGGCCGCAACAATAAAAAGGTCTGCTTCATAGGCCCGTAATTGATCGCAGGCGTCTTGCGTTTTGATTTTTTCTGGTTGGAAAACCGGAATGTCGTGGGCAAGGACAACCTTTTTCATTTCAACGTATTCAATTTTCTTTCCGCGTTTATTGGGGCGATCCGGTTGAATCACAACCGCACGGAGGTCATAGTCTTTTTGGGCAATCAAATTTTTTAAGGTTGGAACGGCAAAATCCGACGTTCCTAATAAAACAATTTTAAGCTTTTTCACTTTCCGGACTCCATTCCCCTTCGTATAAACGATCTAAGAAAACAACGCCGTCTAAATGATCTAATTCATGACAAACGGCTCTTGCCATTAAGTTACTGCATTGCATTTGATAGCGTTCGCCTTCGATGGTTGTATATTCCACTTTGATGGTTTCTGGTCGTTCCACAGGACCCGATTGATCTGGAAAGCTTAAGCATGCTTCTTCTTCAATAATGCTGCCGTCTTTTTCGGTAATCACTGGGTTGATGAACGTCGTAGGCCCTTCTCCAATATCAATCACACACATGCGCTTTAAAATACCCACTTGTGGTGCGGCTAAACCAACGCCTTCTTCTTTATACATGGTTTCTAGCATATCGTCGTTGAGTTGTTTGATGCGATCATCAATCTTTTCAATTTTTCTTGTTTTTTTATGCAAAATCGGGTCTTCATTAAATCTTAATTTTCTAATAGCCATTTTTTCCTCCTATACTTTTTCTTAATTCTCTGGTGGATTAATTGCAATGGCAACATTGGCTGCTAATTTTTCTAGATAGCCTTTTGCAATAATTTGATGAAACGTTTCATGGAAACGCCCGTCTCTTTTTATTTTAATATTAATCCGAAACCCGTGTTTTTGATTAAAGCATCCGGCATATACTGGTTGGTATAAAATAATACCGGCAGCATTTTCTGCTAAGGCTTTATAAAGCTGTGTGGCATCTCTTTCGGCAAACGCATAGCGTTCATGCGAAATTTGCAACACACAGAGTTTCACAACGGGTGGATATTTCATCATTTTTCGATACTGTATTTCTTCTTGATAATAGTTTGAAAGATTGCCCGCCATTAAGGCTTTAGCCACAATGGTATCTGTTTCATAGGTTTGAAAAATACATAGGCCATCTTTGGTTGTTTTATCAAAAAAGCGGTCATAAAATTGCCAAACTTGTTCATCTGCATCGTAAGTCCCTGCATTGAGGTCATTATCGAGCAAGAGCCCTACAGCTAGGGTCGCTTTTTGAAAATGAAAGGGCCGATTGATCAGCCTGGTCCCAATCACGATATCCCATTGCCCATCTTGCAGGGTTTGGTCAACGGCTTGGTAACTTTCATAATCTTTGATGCTTTCTG
>Ga0172378_10002831_pt1 | contig 16272 bp, 15 predicted proteins | sample GrowelOW332metaG_FD_119755 | JGI IMG/M metagenome (GOLD analysis project Ga0172378, IMG submission 119755) | Groundwater microbial communities from an aquifer near a municipal landfill in Southern Ontario, Canada - Pumphouse #3_1 metaG | ecosystem: Environmental > Aquatic > Deep subsurface >... | reverse complement strand
GTTAAATTGCTATTTGATCCACCACAAGCAAGTACTGTAATGGATGCCCAAAAAGCGAAGATCGCCGAGATGGTATTCAGAATTTCTGTGGCCGTTGAATTAGGAGGTGAATCATGACAAATGCACATATTCTTACGGATTCTGATCGTATTGAGCATTCTGGTGTTCGAGGTATGAAATGGGGCCGTAGAAAAGCCCGGCCTGCGAAAACGAGGTCTACAACTGGCCGAACGAAATTCCGAGGCAATTCAAAAATTAAAGACATGTCAAATGAAGAACTTAAAAACAGAGTTGCTCGTCTTAATATGGAGCAGCAATATAAAAAACTTAATTCTTCTGTTACCCAGACTGGCAAAAAAATTGTTTTGGGAATTCTTATCGGTTCGGCAACTGCTATTGGATCTAAATATGCTCAGAAGGGCATCGAGACAGGGATCAGCTCTATTGGCCATCTAATTAAGAATCGATAAATGGGGTTATCGAATAAAGCCGTTTAATAAGGAGACAAATCATGACAAATGTACATATTCTTACAGATTCTGATCGTATTGAGCATTCTGGTGTTCGAGGAATGAAGTGGGGTCATAGAAGGGCACGGTCTACGCAAACGAGGTCTACGCAAACGAGGTCTACGCAAACGAGGTCTACAACTGGCCGAACGAAATTCCGCGGCAATTCAAAAATTAAAGGCATGTCAAACGGAGAACTTAAAAACAGAGTTGCTCGTCTTAATATGGAGCAGAAATATAAAAAACTTAAGTCTTCTGCTACCCAGACTGGCAAAAAAGTTGTTTTGGGAATTCTTATCGGATCGGCAACTGCTGTTGCATCTATACATGCTCAGAGGGGACTCGAGGCCGGGCTCAACTCAATTGACAAGATAATTAAGAATCGATAAATGGGGTTCACTCATGGCGTTATCGAACAAAGCCGTACCAAAATATTATGGGGAATTTCGCGATGCCGTGCTTAGAGGTGAGATCCCGATTTCTGAAGAAATTTCTTTGGAAATGAATCGAATTGATGGGTGGATAAAAAATCCAAATATTTACCATGATGATGAAGCTATTGATGGATGGATCAAATTCTGTGAAAATGAATTGACACTTACTGATGGTAGCGATCTTCATTTACTTCCAACTTTTAAGTTGTGGGCTGAGGAAATATTTGGTTGGTGGTATTTTGTTGAAAAAAGTATTTATGTTCCTGGAAAAAAAGGTTCCAGTGGGCATTATGAACAAAAAATGGTTAAGAAAAGGCTTATAAATAAACAATATATAATTGTGGCAAGAGGCGGGGCCAAATCTATGTACGCCTCTTTTATCCAGGCATATTTTCTTAATGTTGATTTAAATACCACCCATCAAATTACTACCGCGCCTACTATGAAGCAGGCCGAAGAAGTAATGTCTCCAATCAGAACCGCAATAACAAGATCCCGGGGTCCTTTATTCACCTTTCTTACAGAAGGATCTCTGCAAAATACTACTGGGAATCGGTTTGCAAGACAAAAACTGGCGGCAACTAAAAAAGGAATTGAAAATTTCCTTACTGGGTCTCTCCTAGAAGTCCGCCCAATGTCAATCGATAAACTGCAGGGTCTTCGCCCTAAGGTTTCAACAATCGATGAGTGGCTTTCTGGTGATATTAGAGAAGATGTTGTCGGTGCAGTAGAGCAGGGGGCTTCAAAGGAAGATGATTATTTAATTATCGCAATAAGTTCCGAAGGGACAGTAAGAAATAGTAGTGGCGACACTATTAAGATGGAACTTTTAAAGATTTTAAAAGGGGAATATGTCAATCCCCATGCCTCTATTTGGTATTACAGACTTGATAAGATCGAGGAAGTATCAAATCCGGATATGTGGCCAAAAGCAAACCCAAACATTGGGATAACTGTATCTTATGAGACATACGGTCTAGATGTTGAACGAGCCGAGCAAGCGCCTGCTGCCCGGAATGATATCTTGGCTAAGAGATTTGGTATTCCAATGGAAGGGTATACATATTTCTTTACTTATGAAGAAACCCTCCCTCACAGAATTCAGAATTTTTGGGGATTGCCCTGCTCTATGGGGGCTGATCTTTCTCAAGGTGATGACTTTTGTGCATTTACATTTCTGTTTCCATTGTCCGGGGATCGATTTGGAATAAAAACAAGATGTTATATTTCCGAATTAACTTTAATGAAGTTGCCGGGGGCTGCTCGAGCAAAATATGAGGAATTTATAAAAGAGGGGTCTCTTCAAGTTCTAGACGGAACCGTTTTAGATATGATGGTCGTTTATGATGATCTTAATAAATTCATAGAGTCCTCAGAGTATATTGTTGAGAGTTTTGGGTTTGACCCATACAATGCTAAAGATTTTGTTAACAGATGGACTCAAGAAAATGGCCCATTTGGTATTGAAAAAGTAATTCAAGGGGCTCGGACAGAATCTGTTCCCCTTGGTGAGCTTAAAAAAATGAGTGAGTCCCGTCTTCTTTTATTTGATGAGCAATTGATGTCATATGCCATGTCAAATGCTGTAACTTTGGAAGATACCAATGGAAATAGAAAACTTATGAAGATGCGCAGAGATCAAAAGATTGATAGCGTTTCTGCATTGGTTGATGCATGGGTAGCTTATAAAATTAATAGAGAGCAATTTGATTAGGGGGTTTTATTATGAGTTTTGCACATATTCTTACGGATTCTGATCGTATTGAGCATTCCAGTGTTCGAGAAATGAAGTGGGGCCATAGCGTAGCTGGAAAATCTAAGGGATCCCAAAAAGTTATTCGCCGGTAAGGAGAAATAATGCCTATGTCATTCGGCGATAGAATACGGCACGCCTGGAATGCGTTTAATGGAAAAGATAAGAATAATCCTCAAGATTTTGGGTCCAGCTATTCAGTAAGGCCTGACCATCTCCGTTTGACAAGAGGTAATAGTCAATCATTAATAAATTCGGTATATACCAGAATTGCCAATGATGTAGCTTCTGTCACAATAAGGCATGTTCGCCAAGATAAAAACGAGAGATTTCTTGAGACTATTCAAGACGGATTAGATAATTGTCTATTCACTGAAGCAAATTTGGATCAATCTTCTAGAAGCTTTATTATTGATCTTGTTCTATCAGTATTTGATTCTGGAGTTGCGGCTATTGTCCCGATTGATACAACAACGGATATCAGGACATCAAGCTTCGATATCAATACAATGCGTATTGGGGAGATCATTCAATGGTATCCTAAATATGTAAGAGTTCGGGTATATAATGAGAATAGTGGTCAAAAGGAAGAACTAACACTTCCAAAAAAGTCAGTGGCTATTGTTGAAAATCCATTTTATTCAATAATGAACGAACCAAATTCTACTTTGAGGCGTTTGATTAGAAAGATGGATTTGGCTGATAGACTGGATGACCAAATCGGTAGTGGAAAACTCGATTTGATTTTTCAGTTGCCTTTTACAGTAAAAACCGAGACAAGGCGGCAACAAGCTGAACATCGTAGAAAAGAACTTGAAAATCAACTAACTTCTGGTCAATATGGCATCGCCTATACTGATGCCTCCGAGCATGTTGTTCAGTTGAATCGCCCAGTTGAAAACAATTTTCAAAAGCAGATTGAGTATCTGACAAATAATTTGTATTCTCAACTTGGGCTTACGCAAGCCGTTTTTAACGGTTCGGCAAACGAAGCAGAAATGCTAAACTATTTTAATAGAACTGTTGAACCAGTCCTATCAACGATCGTTAATGAGCTTGATAGAAAATTCTTGACAAAAACTGCAAGAGCCCAAAATCAAGCCATTATGTTCTTTAAGGACCCATTCAAACTTGTTCCTGTTTCACAGCTCGCCGAGATCGCTGACAAGTTCACGAGGAATGCTATTCTTTCCTCTAATGATGTTCGTTCCTTTATAGGAATGCAACCATCAGACTCCCCTGATGCCCAGGCTCTAAGAAATAAGAATCTAATGCCTGCAGATTCTGGAATCCCGCGACTTACAACGGGTTCTTCTAATGTAGAATAGGATAATTCAAAATGGAATATGATTTTAGCGGATGGGCCACAAAGAGTAATATTCGTTGCTCTGATGGTCGAACAATTGCACAAGATGCTTTCCGTGATAATGATGGTATTACGGTTCCTCTCGTTTGGATGCATGAGCATCAAGATCCTGCCAATGTGCTTGGAAAAGCTCGTTTGGAAGCCCGGGAGGATGGCGTATATGCTAGGTGCTCTCTTAACCATACTGAGGCCGCCGACAATTGCCGAGAGCTAATTAAGCATGGCGATATTACGGCGCTTTCAATCTTTGCGAATGGGCTTTCTAATAGAGACAGCACAGTTGTCCATGGAAATATTCGTGAAGTAAGTGTTGTTTTGTCGGGTGCAAACCCGGGAGCCTTGATTGATGATATTACTATCGAGCATGGAGAGGTTCTTGACTCCGACTCGGCGATCATTTACTCGGGGGAATCTGATATCAATCTAACAAATAATACAAAGGATGAAAAAATGGATGTCGATGATAATGAGGGTGTCAAGTATCTTCAACATGATTCTGTTGAGGATCCGGAAGAACCCCAAAAGACCCCAGAGACCCAAGAGGATTCCGGGGACGACGAAACGATCAAGGAAATTTTTGATACGTTTAATGAAAAGCAGAAGCAAGTTGTCTTTTATCTGGTTGGGGAGGCAATTAAGGATGCTGGTATTGCGCCAGAAGGAAAAGGTTCAGAAGAGCCTTCCAATGATGTAGAACACTCACAAGAATTTGAAGAAGGAGATAGTCTTATGCACACCAATCTTTTTGAGTCGAATGGATCCATTGACATCAATAAGCCCGTCCGTTTTGATAAGGATGAGGTTCGCGAAATTGTGCATGATGCTATGCACAGCGGCAATGGTTCTTTGAGGGATGCTGTAATTGCTCATGCTGATACTTATGGGATTCAGAATATCGATATTCTTTTCCCGGATGCTAAGAATGTCCTAGAGAGTCCCGAGTTTATTTCTCGCCGGATGGACTGGGTTTCCGAGGTTTTGGGAAAGACTCATCATTCGCCGTTCTCCCGGATTAAGTCTACTGCGGCTGATGTTACAGCTCCTGAAGCTCGAGCTCGAGGTTATGTTAAGGGTAATCTTAAGAAGGAAGAGATTATCAAGCTTCTTAAGCGACAGACGACTCCTACCACAATTTATAAGAAGCAGAAGCTCGACCGTGATGATATTGTTGATATCACCGATCTTGACGTTGTTGCTTTCCTTCGGGCAGAAATGCGTATGATGCTTGATGAGGAAATCGCTCGCGCAATTCTTATTGGCGATGGTCGAGAGATCGATGATGCTGATAAGATTAATGAAGATAATATTCGCCCAATTTTGACGGACGATGATCTTTATGCTTATCATACTATTGCGTCGGTGGATCCCTCAGATGCAACCTTCGTCGATACGGTTACTCGTTCCATGGAGAACTATAAGGGGACTGGTTCCCCAACCTTCTTCACCTCTCGTAAGTTCTACAACGACATGATTCTTACTCGGGGAAGTTTGGATAATCGTAGGATTTATGCTAATGAGTCTGAACTTGTTTCGGCTCTTGGCGTCTCAGGTATTGTTCGAGTGGATCTCTTTGAGAACGCGTATCGAAAGGTTGACGACACAACCAATCCTTATCGTATTCCTTATGGTATTCTGGTTAATCTTTCCGATTACTATGTGGGTACTGATAAGGGCGGTGACGTATCGATGTTCGATGATTTCGACATTGATTACAACCAGTTCAAGTACCTTATGGAGACTCGTATGTCCGGAGCTCTTGTTCGTCCTCTTTCTGCTATCATCATTGAGTCGAAGGCAGCTTCTCTCCCGACTGTTTCGGGGAAGACTGCCAGCGCTCCGATTTCTGATACCTCAAGCACCACGACGTCTGGTACCACAAGTACTAAGTAATTGAGAAATTCAAAATGGCGAAGTTCTATGGCAAAGTTGGGTTTTCGAAAGCCAAAGAAACTGGGCCAGGTATTGTCCAGATGATTTCTGAAGAGAGAGAATATACTGGTGATTTGATTAGGAATAATAAAAAAGTAACCTCAACAGATAAGGTTAATGATAATATTTCTATATCTAATCAAATTAGTATAATCGCGGATCAATTCATCAATGACAATTTATTCGCCATTTCATATGTAGAATGGATGGGGTCTTTGTGGAAGGTTACTGATATCGAAGTGCAAAGGCCCCGTCTTCTACTTACCTTGGGAGGTGTTTACAATGGGATCACGAGTGAATCTTCAGATTCTTCTTGAATCTATACTTCCCCAAGGTAAAAAGGCGTATTATCAACCACCCAGTAATATTACTCTCAATTACCCATGTATCATCTATGAAAGAAGCAGAATAGATACCGATTTTGCGGATGATACATCATATAAATTGGATTTAAGATATGATGTGATGGTAATAACAAAGAATCCGGATGATCCTCTGCCATTGTTAATGGCAAGACTCCCAAGATGCACTTTTAATAGGCATTTTGTTCAAGATAATTTATACCATGACGTCTTCACTATATATTTTTAGGAGAAAAAAATGCCAACGCTAACGTGGGATCAAGACAGCGATCGTAAGTATGAAACCGGTGTACAAAAGGGTGTTTTGTATCCCGGAGAAGGGAATGGTTACGCCACTGGTGTTGCCTGGAATGGCCTTACCACCATCACGGAAAGCCCCTCAGGTGCGGAATCAAATCCTCAGTATGCCGACAATATCAAGTACCTCGATCTTATGTCTGCTGAGGAATTTGGTGCGACCATTGAGGCATTCACATACCCCGAGGAATTTGGAAAGTGCGACGGATCTGCAGAACTTTCGCCTGGGGTTACCATTGGGCAGCAGAAGCGTATTCGATTTGCTCTTTGCTATCGGACTGTCCTAGGTGACAGTATTGATAATAACGATCACGCGTACAAGCTCCATATTGTTTATGGATGCAAGGCCGCGCCTTCCGAAAAGGCCTATGCTACGGTGAATGATTCTCCGGAGCCGATTACCTTTAGTTGGGAAGTAACTACAACCCCGACTCCAGTAGAAGGTTATGAGCCTACTTCGACCATGATCCTTAATTCGGAAAAGATTGACGTTTTGAAGATGAAGGCTATTGAAGATATTCTTTATGGAACGAGCGACTTGGAACCTCGTGTCCCACTTCCCGATGAGATTATCAGTATTCTTAGTTCGGGAGCTCCGGTAGTTCCGTAGGTCTAAAAAATAATAGGATTGGGAGGGTGGGAGTTTAAAAAGCTTCTGCCCTCCCTTTCTTTTTACAAGGAGGACATTTGCCATTAGAAGTCTCTGTTCAGGAATCGGAATTATATGATGAAAAGAATGAACAATTTGTGACAATCCCTGGTGGGAAATTGAAACTTGAGCACTCACTTCTCTCAATTTCAAAATGGGAGTCAAAATGGCATGTTCCCTTTCTTAATGATGATAAAAAGACTAATGAGAAAACTTTAGACTATATACGCTGTATGACAATTAACAATGTCAACCCAAGCATATATGGTATATTGTCTCCCGGGAACATTGAGGACATCCAGTCATATATTTCAAACCCGATGACAGCAACAACAATTAAGGAAATCCATAATAAGAGCTCTCATAATAGAGAAATTGTAACTTCTGAGTTAATCTATTATTGGATGGTCGCCAATGGAATTCCTTTTGAATGTGAGAAGTGGCATATTAATAGATTGATTATGCTAATCCGGATTTGCAATGTAAAGAATACCCCACCAAAAAAGATGTCTCAAGCCGAGATCCTGAGGCGAAATAGGGAACTTAATCGTTCTAGAAGAGCCTCATCAAATAGCCAAGGATAATTTTAGGAGAATGAAATGAAGAGTTGGATTAATGTAATTGCCGATGAAGATCGGATTCTTGATAAGCATTTTACTCCCGGGCGTGCAGGTAAGCCGATTAGGATGATCGCCCTTCATCATAATGCAGGAAATTTGTCTATTGAACAGTGTTATAATGTTTGGCAAACCCGAGAGGCAAGCGCGCATTATCAGGTTGATATCAATGGGCGTATTGGGCAGCTTGTGAACGATGTTGATACTGCTTGGGCCGTTGGCGATCAAGCCGCTAATGAGCAGTCAATTAGTATCGAGCATGCCGATGCCCGATTTGCCCCAGACTGGACGATTTCCGATCCGACTCTTGATAACGGAGCGCATTTGGTGGCTGCTCTTTGCGTCGTCTATAATCTTGGTCGTCCTCAGTGGATGGGTAACGTCTTTCCGCATAGCTACTTCAGTCAGACGAGTTGCCCTGGGGCACTTGCAGGATCTCAAAATGGAGCCTATATGCAGAGGGCTCAGGAGTGGTATGATGCTATGGTAAATGGACCTGTAGGCCCTCCTGGCCTGGTCAACGCTCCCTCGGAGAATTCAGGGAAGCCTGGTCTTCCGGCGAATTATCCGTTGCCCTATCCTCTTGCTAATGGCGACTATTATGGGGATATCAATGGAAATGAGCATTCCCATGGAGGATTTTATGAGAATGAAAGGCCTCAGGTCCGGGCGATTCAGCAAGCACTAATCGTTCAGGGTTTCGTTCCTGGAATTTCTGATCCGAATAGCTCTTGGGCGGATGGTCTTTTTGAGCAGCCCACTATTGATGCTGCGACGGCATTTCAGAAGAAGTATCGTCCCAATTCCACCCAGTATTTCGGGCAGATGTGGGCCGATGATCTTGAGACTTTGAGGTCTCTTTTTGCATAAGTAAATGACCGGAGGAAATTGTGATTAGCTTAGAATCAAGTGGAAGTTTTAAAAATACCGATGCCTTTCTTAGAAGAATGTCTAAAGGAGATATTTTCTCTGTTCTTAATGATTATGGATCAAAAGGTGTAAGTGCGCTTGCTTCTGCTACTCCAGTTTCCTCCGGTCTTACTGCCTCTTCTTGGAATTACGAAGTTAAAAAGAAGGGGCAAAACTATTCAATAATTTGGACAAATTCAAATTTGAAGGCCGGAGTTCCTTTAGTAATACTTTTGCAATATGGCCATGGAACAAGAAATGGCGGATATGTGCAAGGAAGAGATTTTATAAATCCGGCAATCAAACCTATATTTGACGAAATAGCAGAAGGCGTATGGAGGGTGGTGACTAGTTCATGAGCAGTATTGACGAGCGCGTTGTTAATATGAAGTTTAACAATGGGCAATTTCAGAAGGGTGTAAGCCAAACGACTTCCGCCCTTGATAAGCTTAAGCAGGGTCTTAATCTCGGTGGATCAGCAAAAAGTTTGAACGATCTTAATGAAGCCGGGAAATCTTTCTCACTCGCGGGCCTCTCCAACGGAGTTGAGAATATCTCTAGTAAATTCTCAGCGCTTGGAGTAATGGGCGTTACTGCCCTCGCCAACATAACTAACAAAGCGGTTACGGCCGGCGCCTCCTTGATTAAAAGTTTGACTCTTGACCCGATTATGTCAGGATATGCCGAATATGAGACGAAGCTGAACTCTATTCAGACGATCCTGGCAAATACATCGTCTAAGGGTACAAATCTATCGCAGGTTAATGCCGCCTTGGCCGAACTAAACACCTACGCAGATAAAACTATTTATAGTTTTGAAGAAATGACCAGGAATATCGGCACATTCACTGCGGCCGGTGTTGATTTGAATACCTCGGTATCAGCAATTAAGGGTATTGCGAACGTCGCCGCAATTTCTGGTTCAAATTCTCAGCAGGCTTCAACGGCAATGTATCAGCTTTCGCAGGCTCTTGCTACGGGCACTGTAAAACTGATGGATTGGAATTCTGTTGTAAATGCCGGAATGGGCGGCGAGGTATTCCAAAACGCAATCAAGGATACTGCTCGTGTACATGGAGTGGCCATTGATGATATTATTAAGAAGAACGGGTCTTTTAGGGACTCTCTTCAAGAAGGTTGGCTTACTTCTGAAATCCTGACAGAAACCCTTAAGAAATTTACGGGTGAATTGAGTAATGAGCAGCTCAAGTCAATGGGATATACCGACGAGCAAATCAAGGGTATCCAAGAAATGGCCAAGCAGGCCGTAGACGCTGCTACAAAAGTAAAGTCTATGAGCCAACTAATGGGGACTCTTAGAGAAGCTGCCCAATCTGGTTGGGCAACAACTTGGGAGATTATTTCTGGTGATTTTGAGCAGGCTAAAGTTCTGTTTACCAATGTTTCTAATGTAATTGGTGGAATGATTCAAAATTCTGCCGATGCTAGAAACAATATGCTCAAGGTTTGGAAAGATCTTGGTGGCCGAGATAAGATTATTACGGCTATTGGCAATGCTTTTAGTGGGGCGATGAAGATCGTCACGGTATTTAAGCAGGCTGTATCTGAGATCTTTCCGCCGATGACCGGGCAGAGGCTTGCCGAGATTTCAGAAGGCATAAAGAATTTCTCGACTTCTCTAATTCCTTCGGAAAAGACTCTTTCAAATTTGAAAGATACTTTTAAGGGTTTCTTTTCCATCTTGCATATTGGTGTTAGTCTATTTTCATCTCTTTTGAAGGGGATTTCGCCACTATTTTCTGGTTTATCTGCCGGTAGCGGAGGACTTCTTGAAATAACGGCAACAATTGGTCGTTTTATAACAAAGATTGATAAGGCTGTCGAATCAACTAAGGTATTTACTAAAATAGGGAATGCCTTAGCCTTTGTTTTCGGTACAATTGTGCATTACAGTGGCCTAGCTTTGAAGGGTATCGGGAATTTCTTTGGTGGTATGGCCGCATCAGTGGCTGGAGTATCTACATTTAACCAAGTTCTTCCAGCAATTGGTAAAGGATTTGAAAAGATTGGGGATCTCGCTGCAGAGGCTGCAAAAACTGTTAGCGAAGCATTTAAGAAATTTGCCCCGGCTCTTTCTTCATTTGGAAATGCGATTTCGGAAGCCTTTGGAAATATAGCAACCGGATTTTCAAACTTTATGAAGAATCTCACCTTTGAGGATATCCTCAAGGTTATCCAAGGCGGGCTTATCGTCGGTATTCTTGGCCAAATTAAGAAGTTCGTCTCCGGACTCGCAAGCATCACAGACAATGGTGGAGGTATGCTCTCCTCCATCAAGGACCTAATTGGAGGAGTTACTGAAACTTTCAGTGCTTTGCAAACTCAATTGAAGGCCGGGGCTCTTCTTAAGATTGCCGCCGCGATTGGGCTTCTTGCTTTGTCTTTGATTGTTCTGTCTTCTATTCCTGAAGATAAATTGGCTTCCAGTCTTGGAGCAATTACTGTCCTATTTGGAAATCTAATTGCTACTCTCCTTGTCTTTGAGAAGACCATGACACCTGAGTCGATGGCAAAGGTTTCCGTTCTGGCTGCTAATATGATCCTCTTAGCGATTGCCGTTGATATTCTTGCTTCGGCGGTGAAGAAGCTTTCGAATATCAGTTGGCCAGACATGATTAAGGGGCTTGCGGGCCTTATACTCATTCTCCGCGAGTTGTCCATGTTTATGAATGCTACGGATCTTAGCGGAGTGGCATCGATGAAGGGCGCGGGGATGATTATCTTCGCGACTTCTCTTGTTATTCTTGCTCAGGCAGTCAAGTCATTTGGCAGTATACCAGTTTCGGGACTCGCCAAGGGATTGGTCACTATCCGTCTCATTCTTGGAGAGGTTTCTGTTTTTCAAAAGCTGGCAAAGAATTCCGAGGGACTTATTTCTACGGCAGCGGGGATGACAATTCTTGGTGTTGCCCTAAATATATTTGCAATGGCAATCGGTAAAATCGGTAGCCTTTCTATGTCAGAAATTGGAAAGGGCCTACTTGGTATTGCTGCTTCATTGGCAATTGTTGCCGGGGCTATGCATATAATGCCTGATGATATGATTGTCAAGGCCGCAGCTTTAACAATTGTTTCCGCATCTTTGCTGCTTATTGGGGATGCAATTTCTCAAATTGGTAGTCTTGATATGATGACACTAGCTAAGGGGATAATTGCTTTGGCTCTTTCATTAGCAATTATTGCTGGTGCTATGCAGATAATGCCCCTTGATATGATTGTCAAGGCCGCAGCTTTAACAATTGTTGCTGGATCTTTGCTGCTTATTGGGGATGCACTTGCTCAAATTGGTGGTCTTGATATTGAGACACTAGTTAAGGGGATAATTGCTTTGGCTCTTTCATTAGCAATTATTGCTGGTGCTATGGCTCTAATGACTGGGGCCATTCCTGGAGCATTGGCTTTGCTCGTTGTTGCTGCTGCTCTTGCTATATTTGTTCCAGCTTTGGCGGCTTTGGGGTCTCTTGATACCGGAACCATTGTTAAGGGACTTATTGCAATGGCTGCGGCTTTTGCGATTATTGGTATCGCGGGTTATCTTATTACCCCGGTAATTATACCAATCATTGCACTTAGCGCTGCTCTGTTGCTTCTTGGCGTTGCATGTCTAGCTACAGGCGTCGGTGTATTGGCCCTTGGTATTGGGCTCACATTGCTCGCTGCTGCAGGTGCTGCGGGCGTTGCTGTCCTTATTTCCGCGGTTACTGGACTTATTGGGCTAATCCCCATGTTTCTCCAGCAAGTAGCTGTCGGAATTCTGGCATTCGCGTTAGTAATTGCTCAGGGCGGTCCTGCAATAACGGCCGCTTTGACAACTGTGCTTTTGTCTCTTGTAACAGCAATTACAAATACCACTCCCCAAATTGTCGGCGCACTGTTGAACATGATTGTCCAGCTAATTAATAAGTTGTCCGAGTCTGTTCCTCAGATGGTCGACTCTGGATTAAAAATGATTCAGGGAATTCTTCAAGGAATTGCCGATAATATTGGCGGGATCGTTGATGCTGCTTCTAACATCATTACTAATTTCATAGATGGAATTGCAAGGCGTCTTCCTGACATTATCCAATCAGGATTCAACCTTATTCTTTCATTTATTCGGGGTTTGTCTGAGGCTGTTAAGAATAACAGTGGGCCAATGGCTGATGCCGGTCTAGATCTGGCGGAGAATCTTATTAAGGGGATGGTTAACGGCATTGGTAAGGGTGTCGACAGAGTCATGGAGGCTGCTAAGAACCTTGCCCAGGGAGCAGTGAATAAGGTTAAGGAAATTCTCCATATTGCATCTCCTTCAAAGGTGTTTATTGGAATTGGAGGATACGTTGCAGAGGGATTTGCAATCGGAATGGATCGGGGTCAAAATAGGGTAAATTCGTCGGCAGAGGATCTAGGGGTTTCCGCAATGGATAATCTCAAGGCAGCTCTTCGCGATATGCCAGATCTTTCTGATCTTGGCGACGACTTCAATCCGACAATAACACCTGTTCTTGATTTCTCGGAGCTCAAGAAGGGCGCCAATGAGATTTCTGGAATTCTCGATAGTCCAGTAAAAGAATTGTCTCTTGCTGCTGCAGGAGCACAAAAGACTCAGAATTTGTCTTCTGGAGGCTCGAGTTCACAAGTAAATATTAATTTCCAACAGACAAATACCTCACCAACGGCTTTGTCTGAGGTCGATATTTATAGGCAAACAAACAACCAGCTAAGAGCTGTTAAGGAGGCGTTGAAGAGGCCATGATTCATTCGGTCACGGTTAAGAACTATCTTAATGAGGAAAAAAAGATTGTTTTGGCCAATCCTGAAGAAACAGGCTTTGCCATTACTTCCATTGATGGCCTTGGACCGGTTAAATCATCTGTAAATATTTCTAGTGTAGCCACAATGGATGGGGGAATCTTTAATTCGGCACTTGTTGATGTACGGAACATTGTTATCGGCATGCGTTTTTTAGGTTCCCCCTCCGTTGAGGACGTTAGACAAGAAACTTATAGATATTTTCCGGTAAAGAAGCTTGTCACACTAACTATCGAGACGGATAATAGAACTCTTCAAACTTCTGGATATGTTGAAAGTAATGCACCAAACATCTTTAGCAGCGAAGAAGATACTCAAATTTCGATTCTTTGTCCGGATCCATATTTCTATTCAGCAGGAAGTAACTACCTTAATGAGATTAGGTTTGGCGGGGTAACTTCGCTATTTGAATTTCCCTTTTCAAATGAGTCGCTTTATGATGAAAAATTAGAATTCGGTGAAGTTAATAAGATTGTGCCTCTGTCTCTAATGTACAATGGCGATGCCGATATCGGCGTTTATATCACAATCCATGCACTAGGTCCTGCGAAAAACATTGCAATCTTTGATATTGATGGAAACAAAGAAATGAAATTGGACACGTCAAAGATTGAAAAGATTGCTGGAGGGGCGCTTAAAGCGGGAGACGATATTCTCATTAACACGATGGTTGGTCAAAAGTCAATTTATCTTTATAGGGACGGAAAGTATATAAATATTCTCAATGCCCTTGGCAAGGATATTACTTGGTTGTACCTTACAAAGGGCGATAATATTTTCGCTTTCTCAGCAGAGGCTGGATCTTCTAATTTGGAAATCCTTATTCAGGGCAAAGTCATTTATGAGGGTGTATAATGGAACTTATGGTTTTGAATAGGGATTTTGAAAGTTTCTACTACATCGATAACTTTAAATCTATAATTTGGACAGATAGGTATTCTGGATATGGCGATTTCAAGTTGATTGTTCCTGCTACTTCTGGCATTTTAGAGAAACTTCAAGAAGATCTATATTTGCAATTGGGATCATCTAATGATCTTATGATTATTGAAGATATAATTGTGAATACGGATTTGAATGGTGAGATCTATGCAGAAGTAACGGGTAGATCACTAGAATCCATACTAGATAGACGAATTATTTGGAGCATGACGAGTCTCAATGGGAATTTCCAAAATTCTGTTGAAAGGCTTCTTAATGAGAATGCTATTTCTCCATCTGACTCGAACAGGGCAATACCCAATCTGATATTTAAAAGGACTGAGCAATCAGACATAACCAAATTATCTTATGATGTTCAGTTTACAGGTGATAATTTATACACAGCGATAAAAGAAATGTGTGAATATCACGATATTGGATTCCAGATTCAAAGAAATTCTGATGGGAAACTTGAATTCTCATTATATACTGGAGTAAATAGGTCATATAATCAAGATATAAATACTTATGTTGTATTTTCTCCGACTTTTGAAAATCTTCTTAGTAGTAGATATGAGAAAAAGAAGTCCACTTATAAAACAATTACCCGAGTTGGTGGAGAGGGCCAAGACGATGTAAGAAAATATGAAGTAACCTCCATCGCCAAGGCGCCAATAAATGGACTAGATCGTCGAGAGATTTTTACAGATGCTCGCGATGTTCAATCAAAAGTTGATGACCGGGTATTGCCAGATTCTGAGTATCGCAGTCTTCTTCGCGATAGAGGTATGAAAAATCTTAATGAAAATTCATATTCTCAAACATTTGAGGGGGAAGCCGAAGCAACTCGAATGTATATTTACGGAAGAGATTTCTTTATCGGAGATATTGTTCAAATTAGAAATGAGTTTGGAATGGAGATGGTTGTTCGTGTAACTGAGTTTATTCAATCTCAGGACACTGGTGCTATTTCTTCATATCCGACATTTACGGCTTTGGCGGATCAGGAGATATCCACATGAGTTTGACTTATGGGTTTTACAACTCTGTAAAACATGACAGAGTATATGATGCTATTCAGATGTCTAGCATTTTCGATGGAATTATTCAAGATGGGGTTTATCAATCAATTGGTGATGCATTTTCAGTAAAACCGGGAGAAAAAAATGGGACTGTTACGGTTGGATCAGGTCGTGCCTGGTTTAATCATACATGGACGTTGAATGATGCTCGACTTTCTCTCGATATTCCTGCTTCAAGTGCGGCATATGATCGTATTGATAGTGTTGTAATTGAAGTTGATGCCTCTGACGAGGTTCGTGCAAACTCAATTAAGTATATTTTGGGGATCCCTTCAAATGAATCGCCAGCCGCTCCAACTTTGAAAAATACTGAGCTGGTTCATCAATATCCTTTGGCGAATATTTATAGAGCTGCTTCTACAACAGCGATCACACAAGATAAGATCTCGAATATGGTTGGGACATCCCAATGCCCATTCGTTATTGGAGTTCTTAAAACCTTGACAATTGTTATGTTTGTCGCTCAATGGAGCGAACAATGGAATCAATGGATTTCTGATAAAAAAACAGAAGCTAATAATGATTTGAATAATTTCTTGACTAATAAGCAACTCGAGTTCGACGACTGGTTTAAGAATTTGGAAGTCACTCTTTCTGGAGACGTAGCTGCCAATCTCGCAGCTCAAGTTGCT
>Ga0172378_10002830_pt1 | contig 16273 bp, 13 predicted proteins | sample GrowelOW332metaG_FD_119755 | JGI IMG/M metagenome (GOLD analysis project Ga0172378, IMG submission 119755) | Groundwater microbial communities from an aquifer near a municipal landfill in Southern Ontario, Canada - Pumphouse #3_1 metaG | ecosystem: Environmental > Aquatic > Deep subsurface >... | reverse complement strand
GTCTCCGGAAGAATTTTTCTGGCGGCAAAATTATATGCGGTCAGAGCAACACTCATATCCCAAGCCGGGTTTTCCGTCATTAGATAATCCTGTTTTGCATCTCCCTCGACACTGATCATCGGATGCGTCAAAGACAATGGCGTTTTCAACGGGCCGACCTGACTCCACCCCTCGTTGGAATGTTCATCTGGATGTTGTCGTATCAAGATCGAGCCATTGGGAGCGTCCTGCCAAACCATTGTCATCCCGGCACCATGACTGGCACAATCCTCCAGCCACAAAAAACGATTCCAGCCCTTTTCCAGCTTGATCTGCACAAAAAGGGGCGCATATTCATCCAAGCCCAGACGACGTTCTCCACGACATTTGGAGGCAGTATGCACCGGTGTTGGTTCGACGGCCTGTTCAGAAACCAGGACATCGTTCAGATACATTCGATAGGGCAAATCACAAAAACAATACACTCCCTGTTGGCAATCCGTATCAGAATGCAGAAAGGTCTCCGCAACGTAAACTCCCGCTCCATATTGCTTGGTCAACAGGCGAAAATTCACCCATAACGACTGACGAATCTGCCGGCAGCCACCCACAAACGCAATTTTCTTCCAAGTGCAGGTCTCAACAATATCATCTGGATTAGGGGCTGCTTCGAGCAATGCTTTGCTCTCCTCCACATTGGTAATAACCTGAGGACGATACCAGAGCGATTTTGGCGGTGCTTTCTCGTTACGCTCCCGCCCTTTTCCAGTCTCACCACGGCTGAAAGTCGCAATCTCCATGCGTTGCCAATCCTGCGGAAAATGCCGGAAATCCATAATTTCAACCGAAGGTGCCCCAATGCCCTGAATAATTCCAGGTGCGACATAGCAGTCCGGAATCAGGCATTTCCAGTCCTCATCCGTCCACACAAATGGCTGCCCGTCAATCTGCAGTTGAGCCCAAAAACCACCGGGTTTTTTCCGAGAATTGGTCAGTGAGTCATTGGCATTGAAAAGCTGTACGGCGATCTGGTTGTTGCCGACCTGGATCAGGTAATTGATGTCGACACAATAGACATAACTTTTTTCGCTTGGATTGGCGGTCGGGCCAATGGCACAAAGTTGCCCATTGATGTAAAGATGAAAACCGGTACGGGCAGTAATCCACATTTCACTGTTACCGGGCATCTCACTGACACAAAAATCGCGGCGAAAAAACAAATGCGTCTCCTGCCGGGTATCCGGTTCGCGCAACCAGATCCATTGACCAACCAGCGTTTCAGGCAATTTTAACTGATGCATTGTGTCCTCCGTACCAAAATTTATGTCTGCCTTGTCCGTTGGAAAGCACCCTTTCAGGAACACGGAAAATCAAAGTTACGAGCCAATAATGTCACCAGATCAGAACAGATCTTTTCTTCCTCTGGGCCATTGACCGCCAGAATAATTTCATCTCCAGATGCCAGCCCCAAGGACAGCAAGGACAGTATCGATTGCAAAGAAGCACGTTTTCCCTGCTTCGTACTAATTTCAATCGTACCAGAGTAACCTTGCACAGAAGCAACAATCACCCCCGCCGGGCGAACATGAATTCCCCTGGCATTCTGAATTGTTACTTTCCTGCTGACCAAACAACAATCCTCCCATGTACAAAAGTCTAGTGGCAAAGATCAGGCGAAATTAAAAGACATCAAATAGATAATAATCCTTTTTCCGCTCTCTGCAAACTGAATTAGCTATTTTCTTAGCAAAACTCAGAAAAAAAAGACAAAAAAAAGGAGGCAGAAAGAATTCTGCCTCTTTTTCAAGATAATGTCGGGTTGCTTTACTTCTCAACCGGGAGAACTTCTTCTTTTTCCGTCTCTGCGGTTTTTGGAACTGTTGTTTCTACTTTCTCTGCAGCGTTCTTGCTTTCTTCCGCCACAGCAGCGTCGGCAACCTGTTCGGCATTGGTAGCCGGAGCCTCTGCAGTAGCCGGAATAACATCGATTGGTTGAACCATTTCTCCTTCGGCTGCTGGGACATAGGTTTCCGCAACACTCTTTCTACTACGAACTCGCCCTGTCATCGTGGCCAGAAGCAAGGTTGACCCCATGAAAATCGCCGCCAGCCAAATCGTAATTTTCACCAGTACATTGCCCGCCGAGGCACCAAACATGGTTTCCGTGATTCCCCCACTGACGGCTCCTAACCCTCCTCCCCCTTTGTTATTCTGCAGCATGATCACAACAACCATTAAAATACCGGATAAAATCGCCAGGATCGTCAGCAGAACAGTAAAAAAAGTGACCATGTTTTCAGACTCCAGAATATGTTGCCCATACAGTAGCAAACCAAAACCAAAACCAGTCCGCAGACCGGCAAAACAGATAACCAATGAATATAAAGCGGATTCCTTGTTAAGCAAATCGGAAATCACAGAAAACGATGAAACTGTCACGAAACGCCCCTGCCCTGCCTGGGGGTAGGCAAGCGTCCGCAACCGAACCCATTCATCCGCCGATTACGCAGATTATCTGGATTTTTTCAACTTTTATCCGTTTTTGCGCTTATTTTTCGTCGGTTTCCGGATTACCAAAACCATAGTGTTCGATCACATAATCCAGGTCTTTATCCCCCCGTCCGGAAAGATTGATCAAGATGGCTCCCCGCTTCATCTCCTGAGCCAGTTTCATGGCATAGGCTACCGCATGGGCACTTTCCAGAGCCGGAATAATGCCTTCCAGGCGGGAAAGTTTAAAAAAGGCATCAATCGCTTCAGAATCCAAAGCAGTGACGTATTTCACCCGATTCTGATCTTTCAGATAGCAATGTTCCGGACCAACGCCGGGATAATCCAGACCACTGGCACAGGAATAAACCGGCGAGGGTTCGCCTTTTTCATCCTGCAAAAGATAACACTTGAAACCATGAATAATGCCCGGTGTACCATAGGTCATGGTGGCTGCGTGCTCTCCGGTTTTACTGCCTGTTCCAAGAGGTTCAACCCCATATAGCTCCACCGGATCATCCAGAAAGCCCCGGAAAATCCCCATCGCATTGCTGCCACCGCCGACGCAAGCCGTGATCGCTTCCGGTAAATTTCCGGTCAGCTCGAGAAATTGCTCTCGGGCTTCAATTCCGACCACTTCCTGAAAATCCCGAACCAGCATTGGGAAAGGATGCGGGCCAACCACTGAACCAATGCAGTAAATCGTATTCACCGGATCCTTCAAATATTCCATAAAGGCGGAATCCACGGCTTCCTTGAGCGTTCGCAAACCAAAAGAAACCGGAACAACCTTTGCTCCCAGCAGCTTCATGCGAGCCACATTGGGTGCCTGCTTGGCAATATCAACCTCCCCCATGTGAATCTCGCATTCCAAACCAAAATACGCAGCCGCGGTCGCCAAAGCAACCCCATGCTGGCCGGCACCGGTTTCCGCAATCACACGTTTCTTGCCCATGTACTTGGCCAGCAAAGCCTCACCCATGCAATGATTCAGCTTGTGCGCCCCACTGTGATTCAAATCCTCACGCTTCAAATAGATCCGAGCCCCACCAAGAAAATCCGATAAACGACGACAATAACTCACCGGCGTCGGACGTCCCTGAAAATGCTTCCGAATATACCGTAACTCCAAAATGAAATCCGCAGAACGACTGATCCGTTGATACGCTTCCGTGATCTCACGCAAAGGCTCAACCAAACACTCCGGAACATGAACACCACCATAAGGACCATAAAAACCTGAAGCATCCGGATTAACACGATAACTCATACAAATAATCCTCCATCTATTCCTTGATTTCCCTAAACAAAGACAAAAGCAGTGTTTCGATACAACGATACAATAACACAATATTACAGAAAAACAAATACCGGGAATTTTTATCTGTCGTAAATACGTCTGCTCTGGAGTTTCTGTCAAAGTTTGCCCAGAAAGGCGGTCGCAAGCGACCGCCAACAGGACAGAAACTTCAGACAGCGAAATGCGCCAACGCAAGAAAGTGAACACAACACCCATTACAAGGCAGGCAGTTTTATTGCAGGAGGATTTACTCTTTTTGCAGGACGATAACGGTGCGTGCCGGAAGATAGACGGAGATTCGGTTTTCCAGGCCGCCATTGCTGATTTCCGGTTTTGTGAAGAAGCGTTGCAGGGCTTTGATGCGTTGCCAACCGCCAAAACCATCCTGATCGCTGTCGAGTTGCAGTGAATAAGTTCCCGGCAGAAGGCTGAATGAATAATTCGGAAAGGACTTTTGCGGATTGAAATTGAAGATGAAAATCAGGCCTGCTCTTTCGAAGACCAGTATCTGCTCGGCATCGTTGCATACCAGCAATTGCGGTTTACAGAGAAAAAAATCTGCTGTCCTGTTGACTAAGCCCAACATTTCTTTTTCGAAGTTGAGTAGAAAATGGAATTTCAATTTCGGCTCTTCGCAGAGGTCCCATCGTCTGCGGGCATGTTCGAAGGACCAGTTGTTTCCGGGGCGTGGAAAATCAATCCATTCCGGATGTCCGAATTCATTGCCCATAAAGGTCAGATAGCCATGGCCAGCGCTGGCCAAAGTCGCCAAGCGGGACATTTTATGCAGGGCAATACCGCGATCAACGCAGGAATTGTGGCAGTCCACATGCATCGAATCATAGATGCGTTCGCCGAGGCAACGGAAAAGGAAGCTTTGGCCACCAACCAGGGACTGGTCATGACATTCAACGTAGCTGATTGTTTGCTCCTCTTTCCGCCGGTTACAGAGTTCATGCCATAAGGCAGACATCAACCAGGTACCATCCGGTTTATCCAGCAAAATGAACCAATAATCGGTCACTCCCATCGCCATCCGGTATCCGAAACCGCAACCTCCCTCCTGCAGAGACGCCGCCAGCCCGGGCATTCCGCTGACTTCTTCGGCAATGCTCCAGGCTCCGGGACGGCAAACCTGAATTAATTCATTGGCCAGCGCAAGATAGGAAAACGCCTCCAACTCGACATTTTCCCCAAAATATTCGTCATAGGAAGCGAAAATTCGTTGCAGGCCATGATCCCGGTAAAGCATACTGGTGACTCCGTCGAAACGAAAACCGTCCAGGTTAAATTCTTCGAGCCAGTAACGGCAGTTTGACAACAGGAAACGGCATACCATCTCCTTGCCATAGTCGAAGCAGTAGGAGCCCCAAGCCGGGTGTTCCCCTCGCTCGCCGGCATGAAAGAACTGGCTGCGGCAGCCGCACAGCTCGCTCAAGCCCTCCAGAACATTGCGCACTGAATGCGAATGCACCAAGTCCATGATCACTCTCAAGCCCAAACCGTGCGCCTGATCGATTAGCGCCTTGAATTCCTCTGGTGTGCCATATAAATCACACACCGCAAAATAGTTTGAAACCTGGTATCCGAAGGAAGCATAATACGGATGCTGTGCAATGGCCATCAGCTGTACGCAATTGTACCCCGTCTGCGCAATCCGGGGAAGCACCTTTTCGCTAAACTCTTGGAAAGTCCCGACTTTTCCTTCCTGCTGAGCCATCCCAATATGGGCTTCATAAATCAAGGGAGCAGCAACGGGAAACAGGACAGGATGGCGCCAGCAATAGGGTTTCGGCGCCCAAACCTGGGCATTGAAGACGGTCTCCCCGTTTGGCCCGGCCTGCCGAATGGTACGGACTGCCGAGCTGGGCAGACGCCAGCCTTCCCCGCCTGGCCAGCGAACTTTCAAGCGATACTGCTGTCCATGACTCAGGCTGTTTTCCGAAAAAACACCTTCCCAGATTCCATCGCCGATGGGATATAGCGCATAATCCTGGTTTTCCTGCCAGCTGGAAAATTCCCCAATCAACATCACATCGGTAGCATTCGGCAACCATTCCCGAATACACCAACGTCCACCTTCCCCTTTTTGAAGAGCAAAATACTCCTGCCAATCGGCAAATTCCAAGAGACTTTTCGATCCCAGCAGGCGTTTGCGCTGCTGAAAACAGAATTCCTGCCGAGCCTGCAAGGCCGGCCTGTAGTTTTCCGCCAACAAGGGGTCTTGCAAAAGACTTTCCGGTCTATTATTCCTTCTTACAAAAGGATACGGCATGAACCCCTCTTTCTCGAAATACCACGTTTTTTGACAATTAAACCATGAAGCAATTGATTTTTCCTATAAAATAAGCATATTATATATCTTTTCAACCATTACACCGACGGATCGATCAAAAGACCCCTCAGATGCATCCGCAACCAAATCACAAGGAAAGAACCATGTCCCAGAATAGTGCTGTAGGAACCGAATCTTTTGCCACCGAAGCCACGGTCAAAGTCGATAAAAAATTACGATGGGCGATTATTGGCTGCGGCGGCATCAGTGAAACGCACCTCGCCGCCATTGCCAAAATTCCGGAGATTGAAATTGTTGGTGGTTGTGATATTAAACCTGAGCGTCTGAAAGTAATGCGCGATAAATACGGTTTCACAGCCACCTATGAAAAATGGGATGACATGCTTGCTGAGCTCAAGCCCGACGTCGTCGATGTCTGCACCCCGAATGGAGTCCACAAACCCGCCGTCATCGCCGCCTTGGAAGCTGGCTGCCATGCCATCACCGAAAAACCCATGGCCATGGATCCGCAGGAATGTCAGGCCATGATCGATGCCGCCAAACAAAACAAGCGCAAGCTCTGTTGCGGTTTCCAGATGCGCTATCATCCCGCCTGTGACATGTTCATGCGGGCTCGCGAAGCTGGCGATATTGGCGATATCCTTTTCGTCAAATGCAAAGCCTTGCGCCGTCGCGGCATTCCAAACTGGGGCGTTTTTGGCCAAAAAGAACTCCAGGGCGGGGGACCGATGATCGACATCGGCGTGCACATCATCGAATCGGCACACTACTGCATCGGTGCACCTCGCCCCATTGCGGCTTCCGGCAACTGCTGGACCTTCATGGGGGATCGCCCCTCGGAAGTCGTCAGCGCCTGGCCCAACTGGGATTGGAAAACCTATACGGTCGAAGACCTCGCTGTCGGACAAATCCGTTTCGACAATGGAGCCATCATGCAGATCGAATCCTCATTCTGCAACCATATCGAAAAGGATATCATGAATTTTGAAGTCGTTGGCACCAAAGGCGGTTTCAACTTCAATGACGCCACCCTCTTTACCGATCATGCCGGCACCATGGTCAACAGCAAAGCCGCATATCTGCCATCCACCGACTTCGGTGCCCTCTTCGTCGCAAAATTCAAAAATTTTGCCAGTGCGATTTTGCATGGTACTCCGCTGCGTTCTCCCGGCGAAGCTGGGATCGCCGTACAAAAGATCATTGATGGCGTTTACCGGGCAGCGGCGGCAGGCAAAGAAGTAAGCATTGACTGATTCCCCTCAACTTTCTCTGCCCTGTTCAGGTAAAAAAAGCATGCCATCATCCATCCGTATTCTTGCTGAAGGCAATCCCGACGTCTTTACTCGAAGCCAGGCCGCAATGGCGGCCATTCCGGTAGACTTTCAGATTCCGTCGGATCCGAACGAGTTGCCCGGACGTTTCCAGACAACGCTCGCTGCGCCATTCAGCGTTAGTGGACCGGCGACCTACAGCAAAGGACTCCGCAGCACCCTGTATTTTGCCCCCGGAAATCAGGAAGGCTGGTGGCTGCGGCGCAGAGATTTACCGGAACAGTTTCCGATTCAGGTTTCTCCCCGCAACGTCTGGACTGCTCAGCGCAGCATTGTGCTGCGTTGCGGCAGCCCGGATAACTATGTCCGTATGACCGAACATATCATCGCACAACGCCTGGGGTTGGGGCTGGATAATGCGGAAATCACCTTAGGCACCGGGGATCCGCCACTCTTTGAAGTCGGCAGCATGCCGATTGTAGAAGCCATTCAAAAGGTCGGCATCGTCGAAGATCCCAAGCGTCCGCTGAAATACTGGACCGCCAAAGAACCGGTCGCGATCCTCAATCAAAGGGATGGCTTCCTGCTCTTCACACCTGCTGAAAAAGGCGACCGGCGCCTGTATTTTGATGTTTGCATCGATTTCCCTTCCGCAATCGGTCAGCAACGGATCCAATTTTGCCTGAACAATTCCATTTTTCAACATGGTGCACAGGCACGCACCAACTGCTCTTTCGGCATCATGCTTTACACCAAAACGGTCGGAAAATTGTTCGCCGATACACGTAATATGGGCTATCATTGGAAAAACATTCTGGTTGCCGGAAAAAAACGGTATCTGAATACACCGAATCTGCAGCATGAAGGAAAATCCCTTGAAGCAGTCTGGCACCGAGCCTGCCTGGATTTGATTGCCGCCCTTTCGATGCTTGAAATTGGGCGTCTGGCGGGTCATATTACTTCCTACAAAGCCGGCCATGCCCTGGATGCCCGATTAATGTCCAATCTCTACATCCACAACCTGCTCGAAGAAGTCTGCTGAAGCACTTGCATCTGCTCACCCCCGGGAAGCCATGTCAGTTCTGAAAGAACGCATCGAATTCTACCATACAATGACGACCCTGCTGGAAGCCGGAATCCCTCTTTCCCGGACACTGAACCACCGTTTTCAAGGTCGATTCCGCCGGGCAGCAGCCAGCCTGGCGGGACACATTGCAGCAGGAGCTACGCTGTATCAGGCAATGCAATGCGTATCTCTGTTCAGCCGTTTTGAATGCAGCCTGACCAGCGCCGGTGAAAGCACAGGCCGGCTTCCAGACGTCTTTCATACGCTGGAAGAGTGGTTTGAACAGAATTTGCGTTTGCGGAACAAAATTCGTTCCGGCCTGCTTTATCCGATTTTTCTGTATCTGACATCAATTTGTATCCTGGCTGTCATTGATCGGTTCACGAGTGACAAAACACCTGCTCTCATTGTTGCAGAAACCCTTGTCCGGCTGCTGGCTCCGTTCCTCTTGTATTTTCTCGGCAAGCGTTTGGCCGGCTTCCTGTTTCATCGTGCTCTGATGGGACACCTACTGGACTGCCTGCCGATTTTAGGCGCCTTGCAACATCAGCAGGAGACCGGGCGATTCTTCAAGGCCTTTGGACTGGCTCTGTCAAGCGGTCTCAGCATGGAACAAAGCATCCAGCTTTCCGCTGACTGCTGCCGTAACCAAGCTTTTCGCAACCGCTACCTGCGCCTGAAAGAAATTCTGCAACGCACACGCTGCCCATTCAGCGAAGCCTTTGAACAAATTCAGACACGTCGCGACTTGGCCGCTGCCATCCCGGAAATGCTGCAAACCGGGGAACAAAGCGGCAATCTGGATGTCTATGCAAATAGAATTTCGCGACTGCTTAACGATGAAGCAGCGCTGCTGCTGGACAAAATCAGCAAACTGCTGCCGCTGTTCATTTACCTGCTAATGGTTGTTTTCATCGCCATGAAAATCATCAATCTGGCCAGAGACTACGTTGAAACACTGAACAACCTGATGTAAAACAGCCTTGGGATGGACTGATGCCCACAACCTAAACAATTTATCCGGAGCTTTGGGATCTTTTGTCATGCGCCTCAGAACGGGCGCGAGCTATGGAGCGCCGGCGTCCTCGCCGGCATCCCCTGACCGCGGTTCGTTTTCATCCTGAAAACGGAGGCGCAAAAAACGTGGTGCTGCAGCGGTTGGCGATGGCGCCGCCGCTTGTTCTGCTGGCGGTCGCTTGCGCCCGCCCATGATCCCGTCGCTACTTTTAAAATCGCTCTCAACTGCAAAGTAAACAACCGATGTCTGATCCGCAACAATCCTGGCGCAAGTTATATCCCTTTTCCTCTCATTATCTGACGACCACGGATGGGGGGCACCAGCTACATTACCTCGACGAAGGCAGCGGGCGCCCAGTCGTCATGCTGCACGGCAATCCAACCTGGTCTTTCATGTACCGGGAGTTGATCAAGGCAGGTAAACAAGCCGGCTTCCGTTGCATCGTACCGGATCACCTCGGTTGCGGCCTTTCTGACAAACCCCAAGATTGGCCTTACCACCTAGAACAGCATATCCGTAATCTGGAACAGCTGCTCGATCAGGAACTGCAACTGCCAGAAATGGACCTGGTACTGCATGACTGGGGCGGCGGCATCGGCATGGGATATGCCACCAGGCATCCGGAAAAAATTCGCCGCATCATTCTGATGAATACGGCCGCCTTCCTATCAAAGGACTGCCCAAAACGTATTCATCTGGCTCGCTGCCCCTGGTTGGGTGCCTGTTTGGTTCGCGGACTGAACGCATTTGTCGAGCTGGCTCTGCGCATGGCTCCGGCTTCCAAACTGCCCGAAAACGTGAAAAACGGATACCGTTTTCCCTATCAGAACTGGAAAGACCGCATCGCCACGCAGCGCTTCGTCCAGGACATCCCCTTGAAACGCAAGCATCCCAGCTGGCAAACCTTGGCCGAAATCGAACAAAGACTGCCACTGCTCAAAGAGCGTAAAATCCTGCTCTGTTGGGGCGAACAGGATTTCTGCTTCCATATGCGCTTCTTCCGACGCTGGAAAGAAGAATTCTTTCCCCAAGCCGAAAGCCGCAGCTTCCCGGATGCATCACACTATCTGCTCGAAGATAAACCAAAGGAAATCATTCCCATCCTGCTGAATTTTCTAAAGGAAAACGGGACAAGCACACCGCCTCCCGCTACCGGCAATTCTTGATTAAAAAGGAGATCACAATATGCTTTACATGGACCCTCTCTATTGGGCATTTTTATTGCCTGGAATGCTGTTGGCTATGCTGGCCTCACTGTATGTCAAATCGACCTTTGCGCGGTACTCCAAAGTCCGGGCTCGCAGCGGTATGACCGGTGCTCAGGCCGCTGCAGCAATGTTGAGCCGTTCCGGCGTGAATGATGTCAGCATCGAGCGCGCTAGGGGATTTCTAAGCGACCATTATGATCCCAGAGCAAAAGTGTTGCGTCTGTCTGCAGATGTCTATGATCAAGCTTCCCTGTCAGCAATTGGGGTCGCCTGTCATGAAGCTGGGCACGCCCTGCAAGATGCCCAGTCGTATTACTGGCTGGGCTTACGCACGACCCTGGTTCCGGTGGCCAGTATCGGCAGCAATTTTTCCTATATCGTTTTCTTCCTCGGGCTCCTGGTCGGTAGTATGGCCATGATTAAAGTCGGGATTGTGCTTTTTTCTGCGGCAGTATTGTTTTCGATTGTCACCTTACCGGTAGAATGGAATGCCAGTGCTCGAGCCAAACAAGCCATGCTGACTTATGGCATCGTCAGTCCCGCCGAAGGCGAAGCCGCCGGCAGCGTCCTCAATGCCGCATTCCTGACTTATGTGGCCAGCGCCATCAGCGCCATCCTCACCCTACTCTATTTCCTGCTCCGATCCGGACTGCTCGGCGGACGACGCGACTAAAAGCGACCCAGCATGACGACGCCTACTCAACAAAATATTCTGCCCTGGTTGAAAACTCGCTCTTTCGGGCAACGCCTGATCTACGAAAGAAGCCTTTCTTCCAGCAACCGTACCGCCATGGAACTAGCCGAGCTCGGCGAGCCGGAAGGCCTGCTGGTCGTGGCGGAATCGCAAAGCGCCGGGCGCGGACGACAGAACCATACCTGGTTCTCACCGCCAGACAAAAATCTTTATTTTTCTCTAATCCTGCGCCCTCAAATACCGCCCGTGCGCCTGCCGGAACTCGCCCTGCTAGCAGCGTTGAGCCTGCGCAAAGCCATTGAAACGCTGTTGCCCGCTGTCCGGATTGGCTTGAAATGGCCCAATGACCTCTGGATCGAAAAACGTAAAATCAGCGGGATCCTCTGCGAAAGCGCCCAGCATCTACAGCATGGCCTGCAGGTCATTGTCGGAATCGGGCTCAATGTCAACTGTAGCCTCGAAGATTTTCCTGCTGAGCTGCAGCAAAGTGCTTCCTCCCTGCAGATTGCAGCGGGTTCCCCCCAGAACCGGGCTCGCCTGCTGGCCGTAATTCTCAATTGCATGGAAGAGTATTACCAAGCCTGGCACCAGCAAAGCAATCTGGCGGCCTTTCTTCCGGAATGGGAGCAGGCCGACATCCTGTTAGGTAAAACGATCACCCTCCACCAGCCCAACCGCACGCTTACCGGCACTGCGCTTGGCCTCGCCAAAGATGGCCGGCTGAAAATGCGGCTTGCGGATGCTTCGCAAATCCTCGTCTCCTGCGGCGACACCTCTCTTTCCGGATGACAACAGCAATGTTCACCCTTGAATTTCAGGACGGCACTCTGCTCCTATCACAATCCGGCGCTCAGATTGAATTACCCGCCGAACTGGCGCAGTATTGCCGTCATGACCCACGAGTGGGCTGCTGGCGGGCAGAAGCTTTCCACTATGCCGAAATTCTGACCTACTTGTACCAAAATAAACTCCCTTACCAGGATTTGGCCAGAGCGTATCAGAAGCTGACGCTTCAGTTTTCCGAACAGCGCACAGCACGTCCCTATCAGCAGGCCGCACTCCAGGCCTGGATGAAGGCTCGACGCCGGGGCATTGTTGTCCTGCCGACCGGTACTGGAAAATCGTTCTTGGCACTGCTGGCCATCCTGCGCTCTGCCCGTTCGACGCTGGTCGTTGTCCCGACCTTGGATCTGATGGCGCAATGGGCTTCCCAGCTGGAACACGCTTTCCAATGCCCGATCGGACTGTTGGGCGGCGGCAGCCATGACCTGCAGGAAATCTGCGTCTCCACTTATGATTCAGCAGTACTGCAAATGAACCATATCGGCAACCGCTTCGGACTGATGATCGTCGATGAATGCCATCACCTTCCCGGGGAAACCTATCAGCAACTCGCCCGTCTCTGCCTGGCACCCTATCGGCTCGGATTGACCGCAACTCCGGATTCACCGCAACAGGGCAATAATATCCTGGAACCCCTGCTGGGCAATATCTGTTACCGGATTGAGATCGATGAACTGGAAGGCAAAGTCCTCGCTCCCTATCAGACCGTGACTCTGCCTGTCGAATTGGAAGAGGATGAACTGCAGGAATATCAGAAAAACCGGGAGACCTATCTCAATTTCCTGCACCGTAATCAACTGCGCCTGGACTCCCAACAAGGCTGGAGCCTCTTTCTGCGCGCCTGCGCCCAGCAACCCGATGGCCGAGCCGCCTTTGAAGCATGTCTCAAACAACGCCGAATCGCCCGCAACGGACGTGGAAAAATCCAAAAAATCTGGGAGCTGATCCAGCAGCATCGTGGCGACCGTATCCTGATTTTCACCGCTGAAAATGCGACTGCATATCAGATCGGTGAACAGTTCGTTCTGCCGGTGCTGACACATCACAGCAAAATTGCCGAACGTCGGCAGATGCTGGATGCCTTCCGGGATGGCACCTATCCGATTCTGGTCACCAGCAAAGTTTTGAATGAAGGGGTGGATGTACCGGAAGCTAATGTCGGCATCGTCGTTTCCGGCAGTGGCAGCATCCGGGAACATGTCCAGCGGCTGGGACGAATCTTGCGCCCCTCTCCCGGCAAAAAAGCGATCCTCTATGAATTGGTCAGTTCCGGAACCAGTGAACGTTATGTAAGTGAGCGGAGAAGGCAACATCGTGCTTACGAAAAACCTGATTCAATGCCGACTTAAAGGCGATAAAATTCAGCCGATCCTGTTGGACACCAACCATCCGGAACGGCTGGCCGAAGCCGAAGAACTGCTGGCCATCTTCCGCCAGGGTCAGGGCATGCGTAAAAGCGAATTGAGCAGCCTGCTGACCCCATTGTTGAACAATATCCGCCCGCTCGCCCTCGGTAAGGGCTTGTATAAATTATTGGAAGATCGCAGCATATTCAGTAATCCGGCTGAACTGGATTACCCGGAAGAACGCCGTAAACTGCTAACACTTTCCGCCAAACTTCTGCAAAACCGGCAGTGGGATTCCCCGGATGAGTTCCGCCAGGCCTTACTGCAGAATGCCGGAGAGGAAAATCCCCTGCTGGCCCAAGATGGACTTTATGCCGATCTCCCGGAAAATGACAGCCTGGTATCGTTTAAGGATCTGAATGCCCGGCAATTGCTGGAACGTTATAATATCGGCCAGGTGCAGGCCTTACTACTCAGCGCAGAATGCTTGGAACTGCGGGTAAATTCCAGCGAACCGGCCAAGTTGCGCCGCCTTTGCAAATACTTGCGCTTTTTTCGCTTGCTCTGCCAAATCGAGGCCGGGAAAAAAGGAAGCGACCAGGAGAAGCTTTTGCGCCTGCAGATCGATGGCCCGGCGAGTTTATTTGAGCATGCCCGAAGCTACGGCCTGCAACTGGCTACCTTCTTTCCGGCTGTCTGCACTCTGGAAACCTGGCAACTCCGGGCTGAAGTTCAATGGAAAGAAAAAAAACGGATCCTAACCCTGGAGCAAAGCAGCGAACTGGTCTGTCCCTATCATATTTTCGGCGCTTATGTCCCCGAGGAAATTAAGCTTTTTCAGAGCCATTTCAAAGAGACTGTTCCAGATTGGCAGATCGTCAACGAAAGCCCATTTATCCGGGGCGAAGGCAGCGAGATTATCTTTCCAGATCTGAGCTTCAAAAATGCTGCAGGAGAATTGCGGCATCTGGAATTGTTTCATCGCTGGCATGCCAAGCGTCTGCCTGCCCGGCTGACTTGGCTGGAAAAGCATCCAAAAATCCCACTGATCCTCGGCGTCGACCGGGTCCTGCTACGCAACCCGGAACTCGAAGAACGACTGCAAAACAGCATATGGTTTGCAAAATCCGGCTTTTTCTTCCGGGATTACCCCAGCTGTGAAAAAACACGTCAGTGCCTCAACCAGAATAAATAAACCCGCCCCCTTATGGAGTGCAAATAGGCGGTATGAGTCCATCAGCGGATAGGCGTTATGTGTGTCGACGGATTATGGAGTGCGGGAGCTTTGCTCCCGCACTCCATAGAAGGCCATCCGTTTACATAGCGGGTTTGACGGGGATTCCGCCCTGATCCATCGATTCATTGATGGCTAACGTGAAAGCCAGCGTTTTGCAGGCATCCGCATAGGGTGAAAGAATTTCATCGGCTGGAATTTCGCCGCGCACGGCATCAATGAAGGTCTCGTCACATTCCTGACCATAGTCATTCGATGGCTTGCCTTCAATATTCATATTTGGTGAAGTTGCCTTGTAGGTGCCACCCAGTCCATATTCCAATTTGTGGCCGTCAGCGGCAAAGAAATTAAAATCGCCGGGGAAAGCACCGAAGCATCCCGTTGTAAAGGTGCCGATCACTCCGCTTTTGAAGGTGATCAGGGTTGATGACGCATCATCGACATCGTAATTTTCTATATCTTTGACGATGCCTTGCCGGCGGGCAGCCTGCACCTGTTCGACTTCGCCAAACAGATAACGGCAGATATCAAAATTATGGATGGTCTGTTCAACGACCTGGCCGCCGGATTCCTTCATCTGACGCCACCACCAGACCATCGGCACTCCCCCAAACCGATAGCAGCTGATTGTAGCAATCTGATGATGGTCGACCCAGTTCTTGACAAAAGGAAGCGTATCGACATAACGGCATTGCAAACCAACCGCACTGATCAGCTTCTTTTTCTTGATCGCATTCATGACCTTGCGGGCATATTTTATATCCAGAGTCATCGGCTTCTGCACAAACAGGGGAATTCCCTTTTCAATGGCGATGAATTCCATCCCGTCATGCGCTCCGGGATGCACACAGACATGCAATGCATCCAGCTTCTCGCGCTCCAACATCTCCCGATAATCCGCATAAGGAGTCGCAGCAAAGCGTTCCGCCGTCTTCTGCCGGCGATCTTCGAGCAAATCACAGCAGGCCACAATCTGAGCCTTGTCCTGCATTTTCTCATAATGCCCAAAATGATACTGCGCAATCCCACCGCAACCAATAAAACCGACCCGTACCTTGTCCATCTCTGTCCCTTTGCTTTGATCGTTTAACTAAAAAAGACACCGCTATAGTATAACACAACTGCAGGATTTTGAAAATACAACTGGAAAAACAAACAAGCCAGTCAGCAGCTGACTGGCTTGAAAATAAAAACTGGGTCACGCATACATCAGGGAGACCATGCTCCTAACTCCCACTCAAATTTACTCATGAAAAAATTCCCGGCATAGGAGACATTCAATGCAGGACGAGCATTACGCCAAGTTTTTTTACCATTTTCCACTTCTGTTCCTTTCTGATAATGGCAGAAACAGCGAACTACAGGAAAGAGTGTGGGATCATATCCTCCATCGATTCCTTCTTTAAGTTGATAGTCTTTCAATTCTGCCCAAGTATAATCCTTTTCAGAAAATCCAGAAAGTTCCCAATCACATTTCGCATCACTCATTTCATAAAAATAACTGACCCCCCCAACATCCGTGGGGGAG
>Ga0172378_10002829_pt1 | contig 16285 bp, 14 predicted proteins | sample GrowelOW332metaG_FD_119755 | JGI IMG/M metagenome (GOLD analysis project Ga0172378, IMG submission 119755) | Groundwater microbial communities from an aquifer near a municipal landfill in Southern Ontario, Canada - Pumphouse #3_1 metaG | ecosystem: Environmental > Aquatic > Deep subsurface >... | reverse complement strand
TGTCACCATTCTCCAAACTAACTACGACAAGAATCTTCCTATCAAACGAATGATGCTAGCTGATATCGTAGTGGTGGCAGATTTCAGTCTCTCTGCAGAATCATTTAAGATTCTGTTAGATGCCGGAAAACGAGTTATTTGGCTCGACCACCATATTGACAATGTGAACAAGATCGAACAAGATCTTCGTAATCTTGGAGTGGATCCTTCTGTTATCGAAGGTATTCGCGATGCTCAGCATTGCGGTGCTTTACTTTGTTGGAAATACTTCTTCGCTGATTACGAAGTTCCTCGGGCATTGGTTCTGATCGATGATTTCGATCGGTGGCAATGGAAGTACCGTGAAGATACCACTGCGTTCTTTTACGGTATTGATCTCTTCGATAATCGTCCTGGCACTAAACTAGGAAATGTGCTTTGGAACCAATTACTTGAAACCCCGAATCGAAGGCTTGCTGTTGTCATCTCTACTGGACGAATGGTGGCAGATTATTCTGCTCGTCAGAATAAAGTCTGGGTGGATGATTTAGCATTCTCTGCTAAGTTGGATGGATTCAATGTACTTGCTGTCAATCTTCGGTTGGTCACTAGCTTGGTCTTTGATAATGCCAAAGATAGGAATAGTGTAGATGCTTTGACCCTGTTCGGATGGGCGGCTGATACTGGAAGATATCGCTACTCGATCTATTCTCCGGATAACAAAAAAGAAGTTCTTCCTATTGCCAGATCTCATGGTGGTGGTGGGCAGCCTTATGCATCCGGCTGGTCCGCTGATACAATCGAAGTTGACCTTCCCAATGAAGTAGCACCTGCACTGGAAGAAGCAATTGCTCCTTATCGTGCTCTTGCCGATGAAGTGAAACAAAATCAACTGTTGCAACAATGTGTTGCAAAACGCGATACTATCGCACTGCGATCGATGGCATATTTTACTGAATTTGATGCACTGAAAGTTCCGGCAATTGGACTTAATACTCCTTATCTGCCGAATCAATTGGATGGAATCAAATATCATCTTGGTGTCATATCCAGTACTGGATATGTCGCACAAGTTGCAGTAGGATACAATATTGTCAAATGCGGCAAGTATCGTGTCTGTGTCGCTCCATTGCTTCCGACTGTGGATATCGACAGACTTCGTAAATCAGTACCCAATGGTAAGATCATCGATGGTTGTGTTTGGTATTACACCGACAAATGTCCTGTACTTCAACTATGTCGTGAAAACTGAAAAGAGACAAACGTATGACAAATCCATGTACGTTGCAACGTAGAGAAAATAGAGAGATTCGCGATCTAGTACAGCATATTCATCAACTTAAATTTCCAGAATTGGCAGTCGTTCGATATATAGTTGATGAATTTAACAGGGATCGGCAACTGCCGATCGAACTAGTCGTAGTGCCGAATGACGATGACATCCGATGCACTTGTTGGCTTCGTATTTATCTGAATCACGAAGCTACCGCACGCTACACCGAGCATTTCCTTGGAAAATTTTAGTAGTTTGTTCTTGTTCCGCCGGTATGCACACGAATCTAACAACTAGACTACTGTGCATACCTTTATTATTAATCCATCCAAATTCAGGAGAACTACGATGGAAAAGAAATCACCCCGTCCCGTCGATGCCGCCGTCAATCTCTATCTGGGAACTCTGTATCGTAAGTTGCGAACGACCACGACACTTGTTTCAAAGGCAGATATTGACAAATGTAAAAAATCCATTATACAAGCAAATGGTGCCGATTGTGAAAATATCGATGCATCCGCCTTGTATTACTCTAACTTTCAGGATATTATTGTGGAAGTTGGAGGAAACTATTTCGACAAGTTGTCATTAGGTAATATCTATTCGATAGAATTAAGTCTGCACAGCATATTTTCCATTATGCAAGCACTCGCAACCCCTTCAGTCACGGTGTCAGAAAAAGATATAAGCATTAGAATGGGAAACACTCTGTTTTCCTCCAATGTAAATGGAATTAATACCTGTATCGGAGAACGAATTATTCATAAGAATCGGAAGTCTGACGATTCCTTCGTAGCTAATTCGAGATTACACGGGCTGATCGTGCGGACTGGTAGTGAAAAATACGTTGTTGATCTCGATTGCAACTCTGTCATGAATTGCACACATTCGATATCAAAGATGAATTTACTTTCGATGATATGTGTTGCGCAATGTTCGAAGAAAGCAACCGAACTCGTACTAAGTGCAATTGGCACACACAGTAGCGTAAAAGAATTGACACGAGTTACCTTTAGTGATAAAATCATTTGGAGGCGGATAAAGACCGAGCAAACTTCTAAGGATTCACTCAGTAAGACATCTATCTTAAGTTGGGAGCGTGCAATTCGTGAACCTTTTGAAATGGATTTGCGATTCTCTAATTAACCAACAATAACTGAAAAGATAACTACATCTGTGCATCACGCACAGATGTAGTTATTACTTTTTTTGTTTAGATTACTTGGCAGGAGCAACCATAGTTTCAAAGATGAACTTGGTGACCATACCAGTGAGCACACCTGCTTCAATGATATCGATAGTCTTGCTATCCAGGTTACCACCTTCAGTCAGCTTGTTTGTATAAGCCGCACCAAAGGATTTCCACAGCACAACAGAGAATTCATTCTGACACGAATCCATCACCAGAGTAAGTGCAGCATCCTCGAAAGTCATATTGTTAATACGAATTCGAGTTGCAAGCGAATCCACGGTGGTACTATTTGGAGTACATCCATCTGCGGCGCAGAACTTCACCACAGCATACTTGAATGCGTCTTCACGATAAGCATTCACAGCAAGAGTGAGTTTCTGCTCCAGGTTCGTAAGAGACTGCTTATACAGTTCTTCTGCACGAGTTGCTTCTGAAGCAATAACGTCCGCAGCAACACCTGGCATCGGAATTGCATCAAGACTTCCACCGAACCGAACAAAGATATACGTTGCAATCTTCGCAACATCGCCGCCAGCATCTCCAAAGGCTTTGTCGTTGTCACGGTTGATATATCCACCACGTGCGAGGTACACATCCTTAAGGAAGAAAGTACGCATCGCGATGGCGTAATATGCTTGAATTTCCATGACTTTTCTGAGCAAAGCGATGTTATTCAGAATAACAGTCTGCGTTGCTTCAGACAGTGCGAGTTCCGGCATCACTTGATCGAGCACCGTGAGAACTGCATCCATATCATCAATAAACTGCAATCCACTCACTAGATCGCTGACAGTAGTTTCCGGATTCTGGCGATAATGTGCAGCAACCGTCAGTCTAGTCAGAAATGCCATATTGTCAAAGATGTTAATCATCAGCTGGTTGACACGACCCGCAGAAACAGTATCGCCAAGAGCACTGGCGACCATTTCAATTGTACGAGCTTTCGCATCTGCAGACATGACTTCATCGGTCACCTGAACAAATGCCGCACTATCGATCTTGTTGATTGCCAGAGCAAGCAGCGACATATCAACAACACCAGCTCGTCCTGAATTTTCACCAATCAGAACACTAGCATTCACATTAGAGATAATCATTTCAACGGGAGCAACAATCTCAATTGCACCCCACGGAATATCTTTGAGTTCGACATTTGCCTTAGAACGATCAATACCGAAATGCTCACGAGTAAACGGATTGTTCGCAATGAGTGCGTCGAACCTCTCAGTCATATCTGCAACCAAAGTCTTGGATTTTTCCTGAGCAGCAGAAAGATCAGTAATACCTGCCGTAATCTTGTTTGCAAAAGCATCTACGATTGCAGCATAGAGTTTGGCAAGAGGAGCATCCGGCTCTTCAATCGCTGTTGAAATTGCACCGGTGATAGATTGAAGAGTAGCTTGCGGAGCAGCATTCTCCTGAATTGCTACACTAGCCACCAGATCGTTGATTAGCATGTTGAATTCATTATTTCCATTCAATTCAACTTCGCTCAGACCAAGCTTTTCGATGGAAGCAATTCTATCATCAATCAGCCTTTTGAAAACTGTAAGATCAGCCATTCTAATCTTCTCCTTAGCAAGTTCCATTGCCAACGGCAATCGTGGTATTAAACACTTGGGCAGAAAGAGTTTCACTCTCAGCAAGTTGCGGTTTGACCTTGGCAACCACATCTCTTGCAATCGCATAAGCAATTGCATGCGCCACATACGCATTCAGGTCAGTTTTGTTCATGATGTAAAATCTCCTAATCGGTTAAAACACTACCTATAAATAGTTGGTTTTTATTGTGTGAACCCATACGATGGTGGAATGCTATTCAACGAACTAAAGGTATATATTACAAACGTGATAACTATTTAAAGAGAATGGCAAATACAGAAACTTGTCAAAATACATAGTACAGATAGTAGCGTAATGCTACTATCTGTACTATGTCAGAAGGACTTCTTTTTTTAGTAAACGTCATAAACTCCAGAAGCAATTTCATCAGCTATCTGACTAGCTTCAGCTTTCAGATGATCCAAGGAAGCATCATTGCTAATTCTGAGATCGAGATCCATCCTATCGATTTCATATTCAGAACGATGCGCCATTTCCATGTGAATACCAATCTTTGCAAGTAGTTTGCAAAGCAACCGACCAAGTACCGGAATATGCTGCAGAAGCATCGCGATTCTCGCACGCCTTACTTTTGCATAAAATGCCGCTTCCACCTCTTCACGAAAAATACCAATCAAAAGACCGTGCATTTTCTCAATGAAATTAGCTTCATTTGTAAAGCGGATGTCGGCAATAATGAAGACATCTGCATCATTGATATTTTCCAGAATTCGTCGTTCCAACTGATGAATCCAAACATCTTGCCGAAACAGATTACGAAACATTTCAGTTCCAACAATCTGCAAGAACTTTCTTGGAGTAATTCCCCAGAATTCATCAGTAACGCATTTTAGTTTCTGATCGTTGAGCTGTTCATGGGTAAATCCAAACACACCAGCAACTTGCTTGAGTGCATCGGACATATGAACAATCTCAATCTTCTTGCCAGACAACTGTTTGATGAATTGTGCTAGAGTATCTTTACCCGAACACATTCTTCCTGCGATTCCAATCACCAACGGTTTTTTACGCATTTACTTCACTCCAGTGGATCCGAATCCGCCGAGACCACGATCGCCCTTCGGACGTCTTTCCCATTCGATGACATCGGCCGGATTATTGGCTTTAAGCGTTCTGGCAGGAACAAGCACCACAAGAGCAGGAACTCCCTGAGCAATTCGGTCTCCACGTTTCACCTGAAAAGGTTCTTTTCCAAGGTTGTGCAAAATGACACCAATTTCATTGTCATCTCCACAATCGACAGTACCCGGAGCATTGAGAACAAAGATGTTATTTTTCAGTGCAAGCCCAGAACGGGAACGAACCTGCAATTCAATTGCATAATCTTTGTTGTCTGAGGGAAGAGACGTAAAGATACCGGTGGGAATGCAAACAGTTTCTCCAGGATTCACAACCGTATCGATAGCAGCCTTCAGATCATAGCCTGAATCATGAAAGTGCTTCTTTACCGGAAGAAGATCCTCACAACCTTCTTTAGCAAAGAACACAATTTCTTCTTTGTAATCAATTACACGTTCGTCAATAGCGACAGAGGGAGCTTGTGTGATACTCATTTTGATCGTCTTTCTTATTTGTGTTATTTGCCTAATCGTTTCAGGATTTTTCCTGCAACACGATTTGCTTCATTAGTAACAATCTCGTCGATGCATTCATCGATTCTAGTTTTAACAGCATGTTTTGCACACATCTGTTGAAATGGAGTTTCTTCATCATCCTCATCGTCAGAAGAGGAATTAACCGGCTCGATTGATGCTACGGGTTTTGCAGGATATGTATTAGGATGATTAAAATGAGCTTCCGCCGTGTTCATCACATGTGACTCAGTGATCATCTTGTGAATTGCAATAATTGTTTGTAATACTTTCAATACCTTCATAACAGGTTTCCAGAAGTTGTATTATGCAAGAAACGAACCCAATTGGCTCTTACATAAGGATAAACAATTCCAGTTTGGTACAAATGTTCAATATCCGATACTTTCAAATCAGTTGCTTCTGCGATTTCCGTTGCACTGATACACATCTCTTCAATTAAATATTTGCAATTAGATACGATAGAACAAGAGGTTTGACGGTTGGAAATAATATTTCGGATTCGAGCGGCTTTGTGTCTAAGTTCTTTGTGATCTTCTAGCTCCACACGCCACTTCTTAAGTCCTTTATCTTCCATGATCAATTTCCTTTTATTTTCAGGTTTACTATACATTGGTACGAATTAGTAAAAAAATAACTACAAGTAGGAGTTACCCTACTTGTAGTTATCTACGTTGAGTTATGAAACGGAAACAACTTCCAAATTCAATCCTCTACTGATATCAATAGTTCCGTCTTCCAACAACTCAAGCTGATGCTTAAGGTGTGGTCTGGTAAAGGTGTCAGTAAAGATAAGAGTTTGAATATTGGAATCTCCGTTGATTCCAAGGATATCTACCATTTCGATTGTATCAGGCATTTTAGATTGCAAGAGTTTTGCAATTTCAATACAGCTAACTGTACCTTCACTAATCTGATCGTCGATAATAGAGATAATAGTAGATTTCACCAAATCAATTAGTTCTGAGTCTGATACCGAAGCTGCTGCAACATAAACACGGAATGCAATGGTAATATCCAAAGACATTTCCAATGATTGTCCTGCGGCATTCTTGTAAGTACCGTATCCAAGAGATCTCAGAGGTTCAAAGAACAATCTAGTTCTTTCCATCAATTGATTCGTGGCTACATCCATTGCAGTTGTGAAATACGATCTAAGCAGATCTCTTGTAGGTTCCGGATAATCACTGTAAGCAGAAATAGTTCCCATCATCAACTTGGCATCCAGATGAATCATCTGCACTAAGTAAACCACTTCAGCAATAGCTGCCGCATCGATAATTGGATTTCTATCAGCATCGAGTTTGATCTGGCCAGAGACGTATTCACAATATGGAGTGGCACTTGCACTAACAAGATTCAAGGTAACATTCGCATCGGTAGCAATAGCATACATTGTTTTAGTCAAGTTATCTGCAGTAAATTCACTTGCAACAAGGCTTGACCAAATCTCAGCATCCCACGGCCACTGATTAATGAAATTACTCCAACTAATCAGATCATCCGTTTCTGTCTTAGACTGAAAAGATGGATAATCAGTTTCAGTTCCTGCCAATGGGGCATCCAACTCAACTGCTGGCCGTTTTGTTAAGAAGCTAACATGCACCGGAACAGCTTCTCCTGCTACAGCAATACGATAAGCATAACCAAAATACTCACCAGCTGTATTCGCTGTAGTGATAGCAGATAACACATCTGCAACGGATGCGCCACCAACCATCGCCACCCAACCGTCTTCAGTTTTCAGATAAAGCCGACCATTCGTAACCGCTTCGCTATCAGTAACGACCATTCCATAAATGGGTATATCGATACTAACTTCTACGCCATCGGTGACTCGAGCATCGACAACCCAAACGAAAGTTCCTGACACGGCCGTAGTCGGCAAAGACGCTTTCCCTAGAATAGACGGACAATAATCCAATACTGTTTTCAATGCATCTTGTACGGCGATGGTCACAGTACCCAATGCGGTAATAGCAGTCCACACCACATTCACATTAGACAATCCTGTCATATCGGATGTATCCGCCGGATGATAAGTCCCACTCGTTTGATTAGTCGTGGAGCTGATCAATGTACAAGTTGGAGTAAGCCCGGCTGCTACCATAGACAGAGTACCAGCAGGATATGCTTCAGTCAACTGAACCTTATCTCCAACGATTTCATAACTAATCGAACCTGTTTCCGCATCTCTTGCATAGACAGGATCTTTGAGTGTTGAAAACTTGGTAGTCGCGTACTTGACGTATTCGTTACCCTTGAATGCTAAACTAACTTTGTTAAACAACGCTGAGATAGGTTCTCCCAGTTTGATTTCCATCGCTTGTTCGGCAACAGCAACATAATTCGTCCACCCGCCAGGTAGATCTGTTTTGATAATACGAGAAGTCCCTTCTTCCACCGTAAGAACAGAATCTCTTAGCACAAGGACAACTGCGAAATTAGAAGTCAAATAAATAGCATGATTGAGTTCATTGCTAGAATCTGTAAAAGTGTCTTTGATCCAGATAGCATGTACACCATCCACTTGAGTCATCTGATAATCGGATTCCAAGTGAAGTGTAAACACATCTTTATCATCAGACCTACCAATATATTCAGCTTCTGCCCAAATAGTTTTCTGGTAGATGTTAGTCGTTGCGATCAAAACACGAATGTTCTGAATACCACCTTCGGTTCGAGCAATCAGATCTTTGATGTTATCAGTTCTCGAAATAGCAAAGGTAAAGTCGAATCCTTTTGTTCCATTCTCATAAGGAGCAACACTGTAAGAATACAAAGATAGTTGGGTACCAACATCAGTATTCTCACCGATAAATTCGTTCACTACAACCTTGGGATCCATGAGATCATAAGCTGTAGCAAATGGTGTTGTACCACTTACGTCTAACTGAACGTGGAACGGCGAAATCGTAAGTGAACGAGAGTTGAATTCAGTCACTCTATCCAAAGCACTCAACTTGGAGATTCGAGTAAGTTCTGTAGTAGAAAGAATCGTGCACGCATTCTTGTCTTCATCGAACTCATAGATGGCTGATGGAAGGAAGGTATATAGAGATGTGCTATGTGCATTGACCCCAGGAGAATTTGCTGCACTAGAAGCGGTGAAATATGTATTCATTGCAGCAGCAGCAACCACTGAACCATTTCCGTCAGTAATCTTCTGGTGACAAAGAAACACACGATCTAACAGTCCATCGCGATACTTAGTAACTGTAAAACCGTTCTTCTTGAAGAATGCTTCAATATCACCAGGAGTGATTGGAGTATTGTCTCCAAAGGTGTCGTTGATGACATTGTAGCGGAGAGTCTCGAAGTCGTATCCATTCGATCCACCGGTTACCACTGTAGAAATAGGATAGACTGCCATAACAGGACTCTGCCGCAGAGGTGCCGAATAGGTCGCTTCATCGTCAGAAAGTTCTTCCAGTGAAAATGCCATAGAAGCAATGGTATCTGCATCTGTGATCGGAATGGTATATTCCAGAGCACCTTCCGTGGAATACACTTCAATCCAAATGGTACCTTGCACTTTACTTTCAGTCAGATATACCTGAGGGATCGTAACTCTAACTTGTTTGGTTTCTTCGAATACAGTAATCACTGCAGTTGGAGTTTCAGAATCATAGATAGAATTGGAGATTGCTTGCTGCAGTTCTCCCCAGACGTATACGCCTGTATCTGCATTAAGAATGTTAGCAAATACCCGAACAGCATAGAACCGATTTGCATAGGAATAACGTTTATCAAATCCAGCTGTCGCCGCAATCGCATCAGTGTATCGTGTTCTAACAAATTGATAAACCGGAACTGAAATAAAAATCAGTTCCATTGTTCCATCATGAACAAATCGATGTTCCAGTACATTTTGTGAAAGTGTCTTGAGAGGATTGTCAACAGAAGTATCCTGAATGACGGTAAATGTCTGCGCAGCTTTGTTGATTCTGACTTCAATCGGATAGTACAATCCGAACGTATAAATTCCGACTTTAAAAGTAGTCGTACGGGGGATGACTACTTTGCTATAGTTTTCATTGTAGTCGATTGCATTTTCCAAAAGATATGCTTTAGCAAGTACAATAGAAAGTTGGCAGGATGCTGGAGCTCCATACAAACCAACATATTCGTAATCGCTCATATGCTTGTACAGATCTTCCGAAGTCTGAGCTCTCACTGGATACAATCCCTCAGTTGTATTCAATACTTCATTGATCACAGCAGAATTAGTTTCTGACGACATATTAAGAAAATATGCAACTGTATTGTTAGGATCAACAATAACGTTTCCGCCGGTATCTTCCGTGTATTGATTAAGCATTGCACTTTGCAGTAGCAATGGATTTCTCAATATACTAGTTGTCAATTTTTCAGAAATGGACATAATTATTCCAACTTTCTAAGTTAAGAACATTTCAGATTCTTCTTTCAGTCTTCGAAATACCAGTTCAACACCATTTTTAGTTGTAACGATATAAGGAAGCCCGCAGAAGTTATTGATCGCTTGTAATGCATATGGACGTTCATCTTCTACCAGAAGATTTTTATCAGTATTCAACCACATGTCTTGCGCGTAGCGATCGCTCAGCTGATTGAATTCAGTGAGAATAATCGGGTCATTGTATTTTCCGATATGATTCGCTACAAATGGAACAGATAAAGTAGCTGAAGCTTCTGAGAACACTTCTCCTTGGTTGACATTGAAAACTGCACCGAATGGAACTGACTTTGGAAAGCATCCTGTCGCCTTAGCCCATTTGGTAACATATCGTCTGGTTGGATCTACCACGAACCGATAAATTGAAACTGTATAGTCCAGTCGATTTGCATCGATAGCATCTGCATATGGAATCATAGTTCCATCGCAACCATTTGCCATCCACTTGCACCAATAATCCATACAAGCCATGATGATACCACCTTGTATGTCTTTAAAGGTCAAGTTCAGATCATAAGTCTTGGATAGTTTGTCTCCACCAATTACAACTGTTTGATCTTCTTGGAACCAACCACCTTCAGAAGTTTCAGTATAGTTGGTAGGATCTGGCCAACCAGTGATGGAGGTCATTCCATTAATGATCGGAGTAAACCAAGGCGAATAATAGTTAAACAAAGGAGATTGAGTTGCAACTTTTTGATGATCATTCGCCCACTGTGAATCCAGATAGCAGCGAATCATAAAGGGAATCGATCTTGGATCTTCTGTGGCAAGTGGAGTAAAGCAACGATCCTGCGCGATCTGCATATCGGTGAGATTGAGTCTCGGTCTGGAAATAAAGGTGAATCCGTAATGTTCAGAATTAGCAGGGAGCATGCTTCGTTTGAATCGATCGATACCGCGACAGAAGTTAGCTATTTGATCATAATAACCACCTGCACCCGAAAGCATGAAAGCTGCACGTGTGACATAGGCTTCCAATCGCTCCTGTAGTGCGGGCATGGCTGCCTTGTTAACTGTATACTTACGAACGCCTTGGGCATATTCGGTTAGTAGCTGTTGCTCTGCTAATCTAAGAAAGGTAGCCTCAACTGCATCTTTATTTAATGTAGAAGAAGCGTCATTCTTTTCATCAAGCCACCTACTACTATCATTCTCAACTGGAGTAGGTGGAATCCAGGCTTTATCGTTCGCCATTTAAGAACTCCAATCGGCAAATATTTTGCTTGTAAAATGTGAAGGGTGAGCACAACATACTATGGTAAATTTAAGATATTTTCTTATTAAAATCAGCTATATAAGCAACCATCAACATATTTCAATGGAGTAGAAAATCATGCCTATGCCCAATATCGTGCCCGCCTCGGTCTCAGCTGGTGTCAAAGCTGCCGGTGATCTGTACAATATAGCTCAACAAGCGAAGGACAATAGTGTTGCTAGCTTGACTGAATGGATCAAAGATTCTAATATTCTCATGCGCATGTACATCGACCAAAATCTCGCAAATGATGAGATCATGGTTCCTCTTGTTGGATATATTAATCAGCTTGTTACCGCATTTATTCTCACCGCTATCGGTATGCAAGAAGCGATTCAGTCCGGAAAGACTGTTCGGCAACTAATGAAATCAGTTGGAACAGAATCCTTTGTTGATATCGTGAAAGTTGTTGATAACGGCTTTGGGTTGGACACTCCCGTCGGCGCCATGGAAGCAAGTGTTGTGTATCCGAATGTCGGTGCCTATAGTGATGTGTCGTCCGGTATGGAAGCCAAAATCGAAGAAGTCGATGCTGGCACTAGATTATATTCAGGAAGAGTTGTGGAACTCCGGATGTTTGATAAAAACGGCAACAACGGAGATACTGATAAAGATGGAAAATCAAAAGGTCCGTGCATTTACATGTACGTACAGCTGATTCCTTATCTGTTGCCTGCTGAAGTAATCGGTGGCTTCATCAAGATGAATTTCACTCCTGATTGGCGCCGCAGACTGCAAGCTTGGAAAGCAGGAGAAATCTCGTTTTGGGACGGTTTTATTAGAGAAACTGATCGAGTTGCCGAACGTGGGAAAATTCTCAAAGCTGACAAAGATGGTATCCTTCGTGAAATCGAAGACCATAAGATTAAACAGTTTGGAAAGAAGATCACTTCAACAATTGGTCTTTCGCCTGCACGGCATAATGCTGCTAACGTAATTATCGTTGCTGAAAAGTCTTCCTTCGAAGCTGCAGCAGTTGAAGCTGGTATCGATTTGAAGAATTTCAATACTCGTCAGACTTTCTTCAAATCCACGATGTCCACGATGCTTGTCGTTGTGGATACCAACTACGCCATGGTTGATCTATATCTCTGTGGTCTTGATTCTCGTGGCACTTATACTTTCTCGATGATTAAATCAACTGGAAAGTTCAAGGAGCAGGACAATCTGAAGGAACTCATGATGCTCATGGGCCAACAGGGTAAATTCTAATAATCAGTTCATATAAGGAATATCAATTATGGCTCTTCCTATCGATGAGTTGGACAAGGCAGTGACCACTCAGATCAATGATGAAACTACAAAGTTCAATGCTATCACCAAAGAACAGATTATGGCTTTTCTCGATCTGAGTAATCAGAATCTGTCCAGTGTGGATACTTTCTTCAAACAGCTGGAACCAAAACTTGGAGAAATCCTTGCGAAACTGAAAACGAATCCAGGCACCACAGCTGGATCGGTTTATCAGATGTTTACAAAGCAACTTTCCGGTACAGCTGCAAGACTCGAAGCAGCGAATCCTTTCGGTGCTATGCGCAATGGCATTGAAAACTATATGAGCATTCTGGAACAGCTTTCGGCTGGCATGAATGAGTTTGTTCCCGGAAAAACTCTCACGCTTTATTCTGCCAAGATTTCTCATGTCACAGTGCTTGGTCTTGCAAAAGAAGCTTCTGAGTACAGCCGATTCGTGATTAGTTTTGTTAACAGTATCGTTGGAGCACTTATTCCGGATACGGATAAGCTTGCGCCGTATATTGTCAACTATCTGAAGGCTGGCGTTGAAGGTTTTGCTACCAGCACCAATCAGGTTGTCAATTTCAATATGAGCAAAACTACTGTCAATCAGATCAAGAATCTGGTGAAGAGTGGAACAGATACTCTGTTGGTTGGACCTGAGAATCTCAGCAATGTGAAGTTGGTTCGTAATACCAACGAATCGACGATTTCACAGAATCTGCTTGCTTCTGGCGCATCTGGTCTCGGTATCTTTCGGTGGCTTGGCAATCGTAAGGCTGATAAGCTGGATCGTAAAATTCGCAAGATGGAAACTGAACGAAAGCTGCTACAGGCTCAAGTCGATTTGATGCAGCTCAAGCTCAGTAACATTGATGAGAATTCTCCAGAATATCAGAATCTCGTCAAGATCATCAACAACTATAATGGCATGCTTGCCAAGATGGAACGTGAGATCAACGAGTATTACGGGGAATAAGGAGAACACTCATGAGCTATGTATCTATTATCACCTCAGGAGAGAATTCTGATACAAAGCTAGTGGGTGCTAGTGAATTGCTACGGCATATCAAATGTATTGAACTTATCCGAAATTCCGTATTCAATTACGACACCACACTAGCTAGTGTGTTCTTCAGTAATATTCGTTGTGCTCCTCGTTTGTGTGATCAAGCTGATATGACAATTATCAATGAATTGAAGCAACACTATTACACTTGCTTGGAGAGACAGATCTCTATTTTAACTCGTATTATCTCTGATAACACTGGCATTCCGAGATCGTTCATTGTGCCTAAGGCAATCGAATCAGTTTTACTGAGTACTCGGTATGGCACCACAGATAGTACTGTACTTACTAGACTGAAAGTTCTTCTTAATCCTTGCATCAATGTCAATGGAGGATGGTCCAGGACCGATCTTCGGGAAAGTGGATGCATGTCCGTCTCAGGTAGAATATTCTCAAATCAACTTTATGCTCTCTTCGACCAATTGGCTGTCGCTTGTTCGTGGCACTTTAAATCGGAATTTATTTCGATTATGGAAGATGTGATTAAACGCAACCAATTGTGCGATTATCTGGAATGCATGTTGATTCTATTCTGTAGCGATTGTGATGTTGTTACGCTTGCTGAGTGCTTGCAAGAAGAGCAATGGGTACTTAACAATCGCGAAACAAGTCGAATGCGTTTTCTAGATGTGGCGTCTGCCGATATTGCTCCCTATGCGAATGTCAGTACTTGCGCTGCATTGTGTATTGATGGAAGAAAAGAGTATTGGACGATTGACAAGAATGATTGTGTTGTACAACCTACTGGTTCGCAGAGAGAAACCATCGGTCAATATCTGATACTGAATCGGTTGTGGGGTAAGGCTTTGCTGAGAAATCAAGACAAGAAGCCAGGTGCCTGTAATGAAGGAGATTGTCGCTATGAGTGAATCTTTCATTGCATCTTCTTTTCATTCAAGAATGCTTCGAATCAATGATCTGACTCAGCAATCGTTGAGTATCTTTGCCCAAATGGAACACTGCGCCAACTATCTCGATATTCTGTCGAGATTGGATGCTGCTGCTCCAGTGCCAGAAGCTATTGTCAAGTTCGTAAAGGATACGCAACCAGCCATGGAAGGACTTATCAACGTAAGTCTCGGAACTGGTTCGCTTATCTCCAACACGATCGAGGGACTAAAACGTCTATTGAACTTTCTGTGGAATTTGGCAGTGGATCTGTTCAAGTGGTTAACTGATCAGTATTATCGAGCACAGAGAAAATTCATTCGATACAATCGAATCATTCTCGATATTACAGAACCTAGCCGTATTGCGCAGATTGAGAAACAACATGTAAGTGTTGGTTCCTTCAATACTGTCAGTATACTGCTACATCAAGTCATTGCTATGAACAAAGAGATCCAAAGTGCTAGTGCAGTTTCTATTGCTGATCATATTGATCGGTTCGTAATAACTGCTACCACTGACTTTGGATGTAGGTACATCGATGGTAAAGTCGTTGAGGGCAAACCTTTTGTCGACATGCAGTCTAGTGGATTGATGATTGACTTAGGTTGGTCAGTTGACAATATCAAAGATATTATCTCTGGTGTGTTGACTGCTGCATCAGAGATGGTTGCAAGCAAAGTAACAGAAAAGAATACGTTAGGTGCAATTCGTGCATTGGAAAATGAAATCAATTCATTGGTTCGTAACAATACTGAACCTGTGCTGATTGAATCTGTTCAAAAACGAGTTGCCGATAGACGTAAAATTCACAACTTCATTCTTTCTAGCCTGAGCGTTGCAGCTATTCGCTATACGTGGATCGGTGCACAGCTGGATAAACTGATTGAAGTAGTTGATCGAACTAACTGACAACGTAAGATGAGCTACGCGGAATTCCGCGTAGCTCATCTTCTTTCAGATATACATTACTATATTGTCGAGTACTTCATATGAAGGCTTGATGCAACATTCCAACCAAAGGATTTTATGTTTGCATCCTTGCTCATTATGATTGCACTCGGTGGTATCGGAAACGGTGGCAGGTGAACCTCTGTTTATAGAGAACTGCCATAGGCTTATTAGCCATATTTAATCCGTATAGATACCGACCCAATCAAGGTACCTGACCTATCAGTCAGGTACCTTCTTTTTTTGAATATTTTGAGTAAAAGTTGTGGAGGATTCCAGGCGATTATTAGCCATATTATACCAAGTAATAAAACTATAGGAAATTCAATCTGAGGTAAAAATGCGATTTAACATAACTCCTGTTCCATCTATGGAAGCGATGGATTTTAAGATCAATACTAAGTTTGCACAATCGTTTACCGAATTGATGCAATCTGTTATTGATCAAAGAAGTGAACTGAAAAGTTATGGGTTCGAAAACCGTAGAAGTGAGTTGTTTCAATTTTTTTGTAACAATGTCGTAGACAAAATGCTGAAGATGCTCGAAGACTTCTGCGGTTACGATATAGAAGAATTTGGAACCGATACTTACGGATATTATTCATTTGCAACTGCATTCATTATATTGGATCCTAGAAAGACTTCTATTGTCTCCGTGATTGATGCGGGAACACAATATCCTCTTGCTAGAAAAGCGCAAGATAGTAAGGATCTAATTGCACTAGCAAAGAGTTTCAATGCCGCTGAAGGAAATATTTTTCCGAATGCATCTGAAAAAGTAAAACC
>Ga0172378_10002828_pt1 | contig 16290 bp, 12 predicted proteins | sample GrowelOW332metaG_FD_119755 | JGI IMG/M metagenome (GOLD analysis project Ga0172378, IMG submission 119755) | Groundwater microbial communities from an aquifer near a municipal landfill in Southern Ontario, Canada - Pumphouse #3_1 metaG | ecosystem: Environmental > Aquatic > Deep subsurface >... | reverse complement strand
ATTAAAACCACCGCCGCAATTGAAACGCACGCCGCCAGCAAGAAAATGACGCTCATAGTTTTTTCTTCAGCCTTGCTTTTCCTATTTGTACTTACCATGTCCACCTCCTTCTATTAAGAAATAAGAAAATGATTTATAAAAATATTTGAAATCTTTTTTAAGAAGTAAAAAAATGATTTACACTAATAGTAGAAATCATTTTATGAAGTAAATGGGCTGTTGATAACCGGTAGGGTGCCACAGATGCTTCGCATCGTTGCAAAGGAAATTTATTATACATCATCGCTAAAGCGATGTGGCAATCTCGCCCTGTTCAGCCCGCCATTTACCGCCAGGGCCGCGGCAGGACCCAACCGGTTATCAGCAGCACATGTCATTGTTTTTTCAAAAGTTGTTTTCTAATTTTCATGTCTGTTGAAATCATTTTATTTATTTCACATCGCCCCATTTTGTAATAGCGCCAGTGTAAATATTCTTTATAGATTCCGCTTCAACTCCTTCAAGTGGATTGCTGTTGTTAACAATAACCGCAATGCCGTCAAGAGCAATCTTTGTCCCCTTGATGTTCTTTGCAATTTCACTTTCCTTCAAATCACGGCTTGCCATGCCAATGTCAGACACACCGCTAATTGCGCTGTTCACGCCAGTTGTGCTGTCAGACATTTGAATCTCAATCTTCATGCCAGGGTTTAGCTCCTTGTAAGCTTCAGCAAGTTTTTCCATTACAGGAGTTACAGAAGAAGAGCCTGCCACTGTGATTTTTCCGCTCATGTTTTTTGCAATGTAAGAAGGATTCGCCACTGCGGAAATGTAGCCGTTCTTTTCAATAACAGCCTGTCCTTCCTTAGAAAGAATGTAGATTATAAAGTCAGCCGCTTCTTTAGAAACGCCGCTTGTTTTTGTAACAATTGTAAAAGGGCGTGCAATTTTGTAAGAGCCGTTCTTTATATTTGCAACAGATGCCGCTTCTCCGTCAATCTTCAAAGCCTTTACCGATTTATTCAAAGAGCCTAATGAAATGTAGCCAATCGCAGCCTTGTTCCCCGCAACAGATGTAAGCATAACTTCAGTGCTGTTTGTAATGTCAGCTGAGTCAATAGTGTAGTCAACTTTTTTCCCTTCAGCATTTTTCTGTTCAATCTTAAAAAGTTCAATGAAAGCGCCGCGTGTGCCACTTCCTTCCTCACGGCTAATAACAGTGACAGCCTTCTTTCCCAAATCTTCAGAACTGCCGTCCTTCTTTCCGTTAGCAAAAAGCGCAACAGCCCCAACAGCCAAAAGCGCAATCCCCATTCCTAACATCAAATTCTTTTTCATAAAGTACCTCCATAAGTACGCCTAGAAAATTAAACTGCAAATATGAAAAGACAGTTTTGAAAATGTTAGATTTTGGTTAAAACACAAATCGAAAATTATTGTTATATTTGTATCTTTTTACATCGAAAATCGTTATCATTATTATATGGACAAAGAACTTATTTTAAAAAAGGCGGCCGATGACAACCGCAATATATTAAACAGCGCCGACTCAATCTTAGACAGCGCCATGCAGTTCCAGCAGCTTCTAATGTTGTACGAAAGCGGCATAAAGCAAATCACAACAAAATTTGAAATCCTAGAAAATGAATTTCAAAGCAAGCATCAGCGCAACCCAATAGAAACAATCACAAGCAGAATAAAAGAGCCAATGAGCATAGCGGAAAAACTACAGCGCAAAGGTCTCTCTGTAACAATAGACAACATGGTCAACAAGCTCTACGACATTGCCGGCATAAGAGTGACTTGCCCGTTCATCAGCGATGTCTACCACGTAACTCAAATGCTGCTCGCGCAAGACGACATCACTCTAATTGAACTAAAGGACTACATAAAAAATCCAAAGCCAACCGGCTACAGAAGCCTTCACCTAATTGTAAAAGTAGACGTATTCTTCAGCGACCAAAAGCGCGCCATACCTGTAGAAGTTCAAATCAGAACAATCGCAATGGACTTCTGGGCAAGTTTGGAACATCAGCTGCACTACAAAAAAGATTACGAAATGCCAGCCAATATAAGCGAAGAGTTAAAAATGTGCGCCGACATAATAGCAAGCACAGACGCAAAAATGCAGAACCTCGCAAAAAATATTCCAACATTTGAAGTCTACACCTCGGACGATATTCCTGAAGACAAGTAATTGTGAATTGTTAAGGACGTTGCTTTTTTATTCTTGCCTGCCGGACACGCCGGTTTCTTTTTCTCATCGGGCTTTCCGCGGCTACGGCTTTCGCCTCCGGTGCTATCGCACTAGCTTTCAGCTACTGCTGCAATCCCGCGTAGGCAATGAATTAATTTTTCTTCAAGCGGACAACACTTTACATTTATAAGCCTGTAATAGTCAGTTGGCATTTCTCAATCAAAGTCAAAGCTCAAAGTAAAAGCCTCTGTTTTAGAAACTCTCATAATTATCAAGGTTGATTGTAAATTATCAATTGATAATTAATCATTGTTTATAAAACGAATGTTCCTATAAAAATCATCGCTTAGGCCAATATTAATCAGTATCTTTCCTCAATAAATTCTGCCCAATTTACAATTCTTAATTAAAACTGTGTCTTGTACCCCACGCATCCTTTAATAGCGCTCATCCAGTTAGACGTCAGGTCAAGGCAGCTAACAGAAACAGAACCGCTAAGTGTTCCGCTGAATAATGGCATTGAAGTAAAAGGTGTAAGGTAAACATTTCTGTCCCAGGTTAGAATATTAGCATAGTCCTGTACGCAGTCCATAAAGGTTTTGTCTGGAAAAGAAAGAGTAGTGTGAATACCAAATGTGAAAGTTGTGTTATCAATATAAAGCTTGTCTGTAAAGATGCAGACGTTTGCTCCAAGAGGATCATGAAGGTAAATCATTTCGTCAACACTTTCTTGAGGAATGCTGAATATAGAAAAGTTCAAATCAAATTTACGTGTAGAAATGCGAGGCTCTAAAAACAAATACATATCGTCAGAAGCAATTTTGAACTTGCTGCTAGACTCTGGATTTATATCAAGGTTGCTAAAACCCGCCTGCACAAATAAAGATGTTGAATATCTATTTCCAATAAGCATTGTCATGCCGGCGTGCAGTGTTTCTGTTCGTATAAGAAGAACAACATTTTCTCCTGTCTCTGAAATAGACTGCTCATGCGGGAAGGCAAAGCCTGCAGAAAAATCAAGTGTGAAATTTCTTACAGCGCAAGCAAACCTAATGTCTGCGTTGAAAACATTTTCATCAGTATCTTCATTATTGCAAGCAAATGCGTAAATTCCTAAAGCAAAAGGCTGTTCAAAGTGAAGTACATAAGAGCCGCCAGCTCCATAGAAAGGGTATACGCTAGAGCCAGAAATGCCATTCCAGCTTTCTGTAAGGTTAGATGTTATTGGTTTTATACCAAACTGCCTTTGCAAGAACAAGTCTGATCCAATTGATTCATAGTTGCCTAAGAAAAGGCTAAAGAAATGAGAAGATGCAACGCTTTTTGCATAATAGGTCATTGAAAGTTCGTTTATTCTGAATTGAGAGGTTGTATAATTAAAAAGACCTTTGTTTAGTATATCCTCAGTTTTTAGAGAAAGTTCTGTTCTAAGGAAGAAATTGCCATTTATGTCAAACTGACCTGCAAAAAAAGCCTGCGTTGTCATTTGAGGATCCAATGTGCTTGAAGAGCTGTCGCTTGTAATATCTCCAGAAATACCTGCGTAACCGCTAAAAAAAGGCATTTCCATAGCAAAAAGTGTTGAAACAGCAAGAGAAATTAAAATTATACATGAAACCTTTTTCAAAGTAGCCTCCAAGATAAAAAGGGTTATCCTATTACTTTATCGGCAAATAATGTAAAATTCTTGAAATATTTCCTCCTATATATTTTTAAAATGAAATCTTTTCACTTGACTTATATTTGTAAGCGGATAAAATATAGAATATGAGTGATTATCTTGATGCAAATAACGAGGAGCTTCTAAAAGATTTTTTTGCTGAAGCGGAACAGCAAGTTGACAATCTAGAAAGCAATATTCTCGTAATAGAAAATGATCCGTCAAACCATGACGCAATTGATGAAATATTCCGTGCGGCGCATACTCTTAAAGGTGGATCCGCCACAGTAGAAATGAATGAACTTTCTACATTTTGTCATGATGTTGAAGATCTGCTTGATGCTCTTAGAAGCGGAACAGTCGCCGTAAGCGAGCCTATTGTTGATGTTTTGTTAACAGCAATAGACACAATAAAAGCAATGCTTGACGCAAGAAATAACGGCTCTGTATATCAAGAAGATGTTACTCCTCTTGTTTCAAAAATAAAATCTTTTATTCCAGAAAAATCTGCTAAAAAACATACGCCTGTCCCAAAGCCAGCTTCTCTTATTTCAGAAAAGCCAGCTCCAATCGCAAAAGCTCCGTCTGCGCAAAACCAGGAAGCACCTACGGCTTCAACCGGAGCCGGACCTTCTATGCCGCCAGTTCCTCCTTTGTCAGAATATGAGCTTCTTGAATTAAAAGAGGCATGTCCAGAAGGAACTAAGCTTTGGACTATAAATGTTCTTTTTGATGAATCAAATCCAATGAACAGTGTTGGTGGAATTCAAGTTTTTGCGGCGTTAAAGCCATGTGGAAGTGTTTTAAAAACAGTCCCTGATTTTGACGCGCTTTATGAAGATGAATTCCATGCGCAGGTAATTTACTACATTGCAACATCTGCAACACAGGATCAGCTAGAGGATGCTTCTTTCTTAAACGATGTTACACTCTGCACAGACGCAAAATGTATTGAGCAGGAAGTTTCAACCGCTTTGAACGGTCCTTCACAAAAATCTGCTTCTTCTTTGCAAAATACGGCAAGCGGGCAGGCTCCTTCTCAAGAAGAAAATATCCAAGAGCCAGAAGTAAATGAACAGAATGCTCCTGTTGCAAAAGCAGAGAATGATTCAGAAGGCAAAACAGAAGGCGAGTCAGCCGAACAAGCCACAACAGCAAATGTAGCTCAGGCAAAGAAAAATCTTCCTGCCTCAGGACATCCTGTAAATCAGGCCGGCTCTATCTTGCGTGTTGACTCAAAGAGAATTGACTATCTTTTAAATCTTGTAAGCGAAACTGTAATTACAAAGGCTGCGTTCAATCAGATTGGACTTCACATGGGAGATTTGCAAGTTCAGCTTCAGAGTTTAAATTCTGGCTACAAAGAAAGAACACATCATCTTTTTGAAGAGATGCCAAAATATTTTGAAGAAATTAAAAACGGAGCTTCTGTAAAAGACATAAAGCAGAAGTTCCAGGAAGAATATTCAAGCGTTTCTAATTGGTTTGACGGCTTTGACACCGAGTTCAAGGGCATTGCAAGCAAGTACCGCTCTTCAACACAGAATTTGGCGCGTATTGCAAGCGAGCTTCAGGAAGGCGTAATGAAAATCCGCATGGTTCCAATCAGCCAGATTTTCAGCAGGTTCCCGCGTGTTGTGAGGGATTTGAGCCGCGACTTGAACAAAAAAGTCAATCTAGAAATAGAAGGTGAAGACACAGAGCTTGACAAGGCAGTTATAGAAGACTTGCTTGATCCAATTATGCACTGCGTAAGAAATTCTGTTGACCACGGAATAGAGTCGCCGGAAGAAAGAATTGCCGCTGGAAAACCAGAGACAGGAACTTTGCTGTTAAAGGCTTCTAATGAAGGCAACATGATTATCATTGACATTGTAGATGATGGCGCTGGTATAAATGTAGAAAAGGTTCGTCAAAAGGCAATTGACAAGGGTTTTATTCACCCTAACAAAGTTCTTACAAATCAGGAAGCATACAACCTTATATTCCTGCCAGGCTTTTCAACAAGCGACAAAATATCAAGCGTGTCTGGGCGCGGTGTAGGTCTTGATGTTGTAAAGACAATGATAGACAAGCTGAATGGAACAGTGAGTGTTACAAGTGAGCATAACAAAGGCTCAAAGTTCAGCATAAGGCTGCCGTTGACAATGGCAATCATTCAAGGACTTCTTGTTCGCGTTGGCAAGGAAGTTTATTCAATTCCAATTGCAAATGTTATTGAAAGCCAGCGTGTAAAGCAGGAAGACATAAGCACAATTGACAACTACGAAGTCTTAAATGTGCGCAATGAAGTAATTTCTGTTCTACGTTTAAGCCGCCTGTTTAACATTCGAAATGTTCAGACAAGCGATTATTCTTTCATAGTAATTGTTGGCTCTCAAGAAAAGAAAATCGGCGTAATGGTTGACGCTCTTATAGGCGAGGAAGATGTTGTAATTAAGCCTCTTCACGATCAGTTCACAAGCTCCCCTGGAATTGCAGGAGCTTCAATACTTGGTGACGGCTCAGTTTCTCTTATAATTGACGTTAGCCAGCTTCTTGAACTTGGTGTGCAGCAGGAAATTTCAGCACAGCATTATCGTGAACAGGAAGCTATAAATGCGGGAAGGGGAAGATAAAATGGAAACACAGACTATTCAACAGGCATTAGTAGCTCAGATGGGTCTTGCAGAAGATGAAGACAATGTGGGTCTAACTCCTGAAGAAATTGAAGCACGTAAAAAAGAAAAAGCTTCTGTAATTGACTACAAAATGGTGACATTCTCTCTTGCTGGAAAAGACTATGCAGTTGATATTATGAAGGTAAAGGAAATTGCAAAGGCTGGACGTTTCACTTATGTTCCAAACACGTTGCCTTTTGTTCTTGGCGTTTATAATCTTCGCGGCGAAATTATTCCTATTATCGATTTGCGCTTGTTCTTTAATATTGATGTTCCTGAAAGAAAAGACAACGACATTGAGAACATGCTCATTGTCACAGTTGGCGAACAGACTTTTGGTGTTGTAGTTGATGCAATTGACAAGGTTGTTGGCATACAGAAAAGCACAATTCAGCCACCTCACCCTTTGTTTGGCGACATCAATATAAAATACATTTACGGTGTTGTTGAAGCGAACAAACATCTTTACATTCTTCTTGACATAGATAAAATCTTTGGCGCGCGTAACGCAGAAGAAGAAAAGGAACTTGTGGAGCAGGCATCTTTGCAGATTCACGACCCTATGACTAATGATAATAATTCAAACGTTGCTTCAAACGTTCCATCATCAGTGGCAGCTACAGCAAGGCAGAGCGAAAAGCCTTCTGTTAAAAAGCCAGAGCCTGTTAAAGAAAATAAATCAGAAATTGACTACGGCTTTATAGTTGACTCTCTTAAAAACCTTTGTAAATTCTATGTTAATTCAATAACAGAAAATTGGACAAAAAAGCGTTATGCTGAATGGCAGAAACTTCGTGGCGTGGACAAGACTCAGCTTCAAAATGAAGAAGATGCTCAAGAATTTTTAAGACCTTTCTATTCATCATGCACAAGCGGCTGGTGGACAGAATCTTATGCATCATCAGTTTCAAAAGCACTTCCTGACAACAGCGCAAAAACAATTGTTGTTTGGAATCCAGGCTGCGGCAAAGGCTACGAGTCTTATTCACTTGCTTGTCTTTTAAAGAAGCGTTATCCAGATGCCCATATAAGAATCTATGCGCACGACATAGACTTGCTGAATGTTTCTAACGCGCCTCTTATGACAATAAATGATGAAGCTGCAAATGACTGGTACGCGCCTTATGTTACAAAAACCGTCACCGGCGACTACACATTCAATAAAGAAATAAAAGACATGATACTCTTTGAATATCATGACTGTGTAAATACAAACGCGCTTCCTGACTTGGACATAATATTTGCACGTGATGTAATATCATTTATTCCTCCAGAGTCTCAGACTTCTTTTATTGAGGATTTTGATGAAAGAGTAAAAGGCAACGGAATTATTATAGTCGGAGAAAATGAAGAGCCTTCAATTCAAGGCTGGTCTAAAAAAATAATTGGTACACTTCCTGTGTATACAAAGTAAAAAAAAGTGATATAATAGAATATCACAGGGGGAAAAATGAGAGTAGAATACATTAACCCATTCGTAGAAACTTCTTATAAAGTTTTAAAAGAAGTGCTGGGTGGTGCAGAAGTAACAAGAGGCGATTTGTACTTAAAGTCAACAGCAATGCCTGTTATGGGTGTAGCGGCGCTTGTTGGTTTGGCTGGAGATGTAGAAGGTCGTGTTCTTTTTGATATGACATTTGACACAGCGTTAAAAATTGCTTCTAAAATGAATAATGAGGACTTGCCTGAATTTGATGATTTGGCAAAAGCTACAATTAGCGAGCTTGCAAACCTTATTACAGCCCAGGCAGTAACAAAATTGCATGAGCTTGGCTTTAAATTTGACTTAACTCCACCTGCTCTTTTTGTTGGTGAAAAAATGGAAATTGCGGCTTTAGGCGGAACAGAAGAAAACGTTGAAGCTTTGATTGTTCCTCTTATTACTGAATATGGCAAAATAGAAGTTAACGTTGCAGTTCGCGAACGTAATTAAAGTAAGGAGAATAAAATGAAAACTAAACAAGATTTTCCGTCAATTAACGAGCGTCCGCCAGAAGGAATAAAAGAAGATGGCACAAAATTTCGTGTGCTTATAGTTGATGATTCAATGTTTGTTGCAAAACAGCTTGGTCAGATTCTAACAAGCGAAGGCTATGAAATCATAGCAACAGCTGTAGACGGCAAAGACGGTGTAGATAAATATAAAGAGCTTTGTCCAAATGTTGACCTTGTTACAATGGACATTACTATGCCTAGAATGGATGGAATAACAGCTCTTGAGCAAATTATGGCTTTTGATAAGAACGCAAAAGTTGTAATGGTAAGCGCGCTTGGTAAAGAGGAGCTTGTAAAAAAATCTTTGCTTGATGGAGCAAAGAACTACATTGTAAAACCTCTTGACCGCAAGAAGGTTCTTGACCGCATAGGTGCTGCTTTAAAATAGATTTTTATTTTTTGTTAAATAAAACCGGTTGGAAATATCTGACCGGCTTTTTATTTAGTCCGATGTATTGACCAAGATACTTTCTTTTTGTAATATAACAACATCATTTTTTAGCGCGACTAGCTCAGTTGGTTAGAGTACAAGCATGACACGCTTGGGGTCTCTGGTTCGATCCCAGAGCCGCGCAATTTGTTTAAGCTGTTTTGGGGTTCCAAGCAGCTTTTTTTATTTTAAAAGACTTTGAAAATATTTTTATAAGGGACAGCCTGTGTCCCACTTGTGGTGTATAATGGTTGATATGATGTGATGATGTGAAAAGGACGGGAGAAGAAATGATTGGAAGAAAAACTGAAGAGAAAAACGATGAATGTTCTGATATTTTATTTCGTACAATAAGCAAAACTGTAACACTTGAAAATGGCACCGTTGTTCCAGGCGTTGATGTAGAAACTCACTGCAAGATAACTGGCTATGTTGCGGAAGCTCTTCTTAAGACATTATCAAATGCAAATAAAATTTCATTGCTAGCAAAAAATTCTGATTTCATTGCGGCAATACATGATGTTGGAAAAGACTCTCCATGTTTTCAAAGGATGATTTATAAAAATATAAATGGATTTGACATTGATAAATATTCTGAACTTAAATCATTCAATCCTGAAAATGCTAAACGAAAAAATAAAGCGTTTCACGGGACAGTTACCGAAGCTGTTGTAAAGGATAATGATAAAAATAAATATCTTCATCTAATAGAAGGTATGCACCACGGGTTTAGGCCATGCTCTCCTGAAAGTTCAAACTCTGAAATCTATGGTGGAAGCGCATGGGCATTATTGCGTCAAAAGTTACTTAAGGACCTTGAAAAAATATTTCTTAATGGTAAAGAAGATTGGCCTGTGTTAAATACATGGGAGCAGTCTTGTGTCGAAGGCGGCTTTATAACTGTTTGCGACTGGATTGCTTCTGGCGGAGATTTTGCTTCAATTACTTTAGATGATGTAAAGACAGATGAAGAATTAAGGACAATGGCACAAGATGCTGTGGAAAAGGCAGGCTTTAATTCCTTCAATATAGTAAAGAATCTTTCATTTGCAGACATATTCGGATTTAAACCACGTGATGTTCAGACTGATTTTTTTGATTCTGTTAATGGACCTGGTGTTTATGTTCTTGAAGCGCCAATGGGCATTGGTAAAACAGAGGCGGCACTTTTTGTGGCATATAAAATGCTTCAGAGAGGTTTAGCTTCTGGAATATATTTTGGGCTGCCAACTCAGCTTACTTCAAATAAAATTTATGAACGTGTTGAGTCTTTTATTGAAAAAATTTGTGGTAAGAAAAAAGAAGATGTTGACCTGAAATTGCTTCACAGCTCAGCATGGCTTGAAGAAAAGTCATTTGGTGAAGACGGCGATGTTGGAAAGAGCTGGTTTAATTCAAGCAAGCGGGGAATACTTGCGCCTTTTGCAGTTGGTACAGTTGACCAGGCTCTTATGGCTGTTATGAATGTAAAGCATGGAATGGTGAGGGCGTTTGGTCTTGCAGGAAAAGTTGTGATTCTTGATGAAGTGCATAGCTACGATTCTTATACTGGAACAATTTTGAATGAGCTTGTAGATGCACTTAGAAAAGATAACTGCACTGTGATTATTTTAAGCGCCACACTTACGTCATTTCAAAAAGCTAATATTTTGCATGTTGATAACTTGGAAAATGTGCATTTTAAAAATGATTATCCTCTTATAACATCGCTGCCTAAAGACGAAAAGATGTTTTCTGAAAAATCAGAAGCCATTTCTGAAAAGCATAAAGTTTCTGTTTCTGTAACAGATGATTTTATAACAACAGTGGAAACTGTTCTTGCAAAGGCAGATGAAGGAGAGCAGGTTCTTTGGATAGAGAACACTGTTTCTGAGGCGCAGTCTGTTTACAAAATAATTACATCCCGATCCGGTGGCATGAATATAGAGTGTGGCCTTATTCACTCACGGTTTATTAAAACGGCTAGAAATACAAATGAATCTTACTGGGTTTCTTTATATGGAAAAGAGGCTGGTGATAAAAGAAAAAAATGTGGACGTATATTAGTTGGAACTCAGGTTCTTGAGCAGTCAATAGATATAGACGCGGACTTCCTTGTAACTAGAATATGCCCAACAGATATGCTTTTGCAAAGAATGGGAAGGCTTTATAGGCATAGAACAAATGATGTTTTGCGTCCAAAGACTGCCGAATGTTCTGCGGTTATTCTTTCTCCAAAATATGAAGATTCAACAAAAAAAGAAAACTGCTTTGGGCTTTCATCTTATGTATACAGCGAATATGTTTTATGCAGAACACTCGAAATCTGGCAGAATAAAAAAGATGTTGAGCTTCCTTCTGATATAAGAACGCTTCTAGAGTCAACGTATGAAGAACATAAGGAAATTGGAAGGCTTGCGTCTCTTAAAACGGCGACCTTAAACAAGAAATCAATTTTACAACGTGCCGCAATGATAGGACTTTCGACTGCTGTGAATACTTTGCCGGAGAGCGCAGCTCAAACTCGTTATTCTGAAATAGAAAGTATTTCGGTTTTGCTGATGAAATCGTTTCGTAGAACAGATGAAAGTTATGAAATAATTTTTTATAACAACGATAAAATTTCCATACCTAAAAAATGCTATTCTTATTCGCGGAAAAAGATGATTTCAAAAAAAATAATGGAAAACTGCGTTGTTGTTTCTGAGAAAAATGCTCCACCTGCAGACAGAGAAATTCAGCTGTTTTCGCCTTATGTGTATATCGGTGATTCGGAAAATGATGAAAGCCCGTTTAGAGCGGCTGTTGTTGGCGATGATGAAATTCTTCGATCGCTGATGAATGTTAGAATTGTAAATGATGGAAAAGAGTTTTTGTATAACAGTAAACTTGGGTATCAAGTGAATAAAAAGGAGGAGGTGCTATGACATTGGAAAAAGTGTCTAGATTCAATTTAATTGATGAGCAATGGATTCCTGTTGCGGGCGTGGGCAATGTAAGTTTGAAGCAAATATTTTCAGACTCATCACTTACTGCGTTAGGCGGAAATCCTGTTCAAAAAATTTCTGTGTTCAAACTTCTGCTTGCAATTGCACAAAGCGCTTGCACACCAAAGGATGAAGCTGAGTGGGAAGAACTTGGTTGCGAGGGCATGAAGAAAAAAGTTCTTGCATATCTTGAGCATTACCATGACTGCTTCTTTCTTTACGGGGAAAAGCCGTTCTTGCAAATGCCGGAGATTGAAAAGGCAGCAAAGACTTCTTTTGGCAGTTTGCAAATGCAAGTTGCTACAGGAAATACATCTGTAGTTACTCAAATACAAGCTGAAAAAAAACTTTCTGATGCGGAAAAGGCAATGCTTGTTTTGAATTTAATGGGGTTCGCATTGGGTGGTAAGAAAGTAGATAACTCTGTTGTTCTGACTGCAGGTTATACTCAGAAATCAAATGCAAAAGGAAAGCCTGCTACAGGTAAGCCAGGTCCTGCAGTTGGCTTTATGGGACTGTTACATTCATTTTTTTTTTACAAGAACATAATTCAGTCTGTCTATAATAATTTATTTACAGAAGAACAAATTATGAAAATTAAAATATATTCTGGAGGAGTTGGAACAGCGCCGTGGATATGTATGCCAAAAGGAGAGGATGATGATATTGCAAAAAAGCTAAAGCAAACATATATGGGCAGACTTGTTCCTGTTAACAGATTTGTTCTTCTTGCAGAAGATGGAGTACATTATTCAGAAGGAATTTTTTATCCGGGATACGCAGAAAATGTTGTAGATGCTTCTGTTTCTGTTGACTTTGCTGCAAAACCTAAGCCTAAAGTGCTATGGGTGGATCCTGAAAGAAAACCTTGGAGGCAAATAACATCACTTTTGTCATTCCTTAATTCAGAACAGTCGTCTGGATTTGTTTGCTATCAGTTAAAAGAATTATGTGAACGCTGTAAAAAAACAGATTCATTTTCTGTATGGTCAGGAGGCGTAAAAATTAGCAATAATGCTGGTGAACAGTTTTTGAAAGGAAATGATGATTTTGTTGAATCTGAAGTGCAGCTTTCATCCGATATTTTTGGTTCAACTTTTTTTGAAAATCTTTCACTTCAAATGGGAGAATTGGAAATTAAAAAAAATATTCTTTATGGATGCGTAATGAAATATTTTTCAACTTTGCTTACTGAAGGAAAAAATTTTGCTGAACAGGCGACAGGCTTGTACTGGCAGCTTGCGGAATCATCTTTCCAGCAGCTTGTTAATGCCTGCGAATGCCCTGAAGGTGAAGATGTTGAAAAACGTCTTGAGCCGATGATAAAAAAATTCAACGGGTATGTGTTGCAAATTTATAATCAGTATTGCCCTAATCAGACTGCACGTCAGCTTGAGTCATGGGCTAAAAATAAACCGTTTTCTAATGAAAATAAGAAAATTTCCAAGGAGGAGAATTAAATGGATGTTTGTAGTTCCCAAACAGGAGGGAGCGTTTCTGAAAAAAAGCCTGAGCAGAACTTGATGTCAAAAGTTTTGTTGCGGTGTAAATCAGACACTGCTTTTTGTGCTGCGTTAAAAAGAGCTGACAATGCCGATACCGAATACCAAAGCTGGGAGTATCTTGCTGACTATGGTGTAAACCTTGAATATGAAGACCAGCGGTTGCCTTTTACAACAGTATTTGCGGCGGCGGCTCGCTCATCAAATAGCACAGACGGCTTTATAACATTAGGGCAGGCTTTGCTTATGGCTTATGACGGTGACAGAGATAGCGCTCCTGCTCGTTCAAGGCTTAGGAGAATTCTTGCTTGCGACACAACAGAAGAAGTGTGCGATGTTCTTCATTCTATGCTACGGCTGATTGGAAGCAAAGGCGTTCCAATATCTTACGGACTTCTGCTTAGGGATTTAAAATACTTTGAGAGAAGTTCTGAAGAAACAAAAGCTCGGTGGGCGCAAGAGTTTTTTGGCAAAAAGACAGATGACACGGAGGAGGATAATTCATGATACTTTCTGTACTCCGCCTTAGCCGCTCTGACTTTGAGATAATCAGCAAAAGAAATCAGGGCGTGTTTGACGCGTATACAATTCATAAAGTTGTCTACTCTTTATTTCCAAAAGAAAATAATCAGCAGAGGAATTTTTTGTATGCGTACAAAGGCGGTGATTTTAATGAAAAGTGCATCTTAATGCTTTCAGAAAATATGCCATTAAAATCCGATGTTGGTGAAATTGAATCAAAAGAAATACCAACTGAATTTTTAGAGCAGAATTACTACGGCTTTGAAGTGCAGGTTAATCCTGTGCATAAAGAAAGCAGGACTGGCAGAATAATACCAATCCGTGGCTCTGATAAAGATGCGCTTATAAAATGGTTCACTGAAAAAGCTCCTGAATATGGATTTGAAATTCAAGAAGGCTCCCTTTCTGTAGGAGACACAGACATAGTTTCCTTTTCAAAAGAAGGAAAAAAAGTTGTATTGGGAAAAGCAATCTTCACCGGAAAACTAAAAGTTACCGACAGAGAGCTTTTTATCAAATCATTTAAAAATGGACTTGGAAAAGGCAAGGCATTTGGCTTTGGGCTTCTTCAACTTGTTCCATTAACAAAAGCATCAGCTGATGCTTAAATAAAATCAAATTATTTTAGGAGAAAATATTATGAATACAATTAACAATTCTTACAAAAACAAACGTATTGAGTTCCACATCTTGCAGTCATTTCCTGTAACATGCTTGAATCGTGATGATGTTGGAGCACCAAAAACAGCCGTTGTTGGAGGCGTTACACGCGCAAGAGTTTCTAGCCAATGTTGGAAGCGTGCTGTTCGTCTTGCAATGCACGACATAAGCGGTGTGGAGCTTGGTGTAAGAACAAAACTTTTGTCAGATTTAATTGCAAAAGAATGCGTTTCTATTGGAGCAACAGATGTTCAGGCAAAATCTTGTGGAGATAAGATTGAGAAAATATTTATAAAGGATTCAGATACAAAAAAGTCTGAAGGTGACGAAGCTCAAGATACAAAATCAGATACACTTCTTTTTCTTGCAAATACGGAAGTAAAACTAATTGCATCAAAATTCAAGGAAAATGGATTTGTTCCAGAAAAAGTTATCACTCAGACCGATGCAAAAAAACAGGCTAAAGAGCTTTCTGATATTATTGGTAAATCAAAATATGCACAGACAGAAAACCTTGACGGGCTTGATATTGCTTTGTTTGGAAGAATGGTGGCTCAGGCGCCTTCTATGGACGTGGAAGCAGCGTCTTCTTTTAGCCATGCAATTTCAACGCATAAAGTAACTAATGAAGTTGAGTTCTTTACAGCTGTTGCTGACTTTTCAAAAGACCAGGGGTCGGCTCATATGGGAAGCCTTGAATTCAACGCGGCGACATACTACCGCTATGTTTCACTTGATTTAGGTCAGTTGTATGATTCTCTTGGTGGAGATGAATTTTTCCCACAGGCAATCACTGCTTTTATAAAGGCTTTGTATACAGCTGTACCTTCTGCACGACAAACGTCACAGTCTGGAGCATGTTTGTGGGATTATGCAGAAGTCTTTGTACGTAAAGGACAGGGACTGCAGCTTTCATTTGAAACACCTGTAAAGGCAAAAGAAGGCGGCTATCTTGTGCCTAGCGAAGAATATATGAAATCAGAGCTTGCAAAAAAAGAAAAACTTTCTGGCTCTTTGTTTGGTAAGATTGCTGAATTTGAATTTGGAAAAGATGAGAATTTCTCAATTGACAATCTTATTGATTCAGTTGTTAAAGCTGCAAAGGCGTAATGAATGGAAACAAAAACAATACTTCTTTGGCTAGAGGCGCCTCTTCAGTCATGGGGATATGATTCAAAGTTCAACAGAAGGGACACTCTTGAGTTTCCTACAAAATCAGGTGTGCTAGGGCTTGTGCTTTGTGCAATGGGCTATTCTGGTGAACAAAAGGAATTGCTGGCTCGTTTTGCTTCGCTAAAGCAGACAGTGATTTCTTTTAGATATGTTGACAAAAACGGTAATGCTGAAGAAAAGCAGCCTCTGCTTCATGACTTCCAGATGATAGGCTCTGGATATGATGAAAAAGACGAGTGGCAGAAAAATCTTATACCAAAAACATCAGAAGGGAAGCCTCCCGTAGGTGGTGGCACAAAACTGACGCACAGATATTATCTGCAGAACGCTGTATTTGCAGTGATGCTTGAGACTCCTTGCGACTTAGTAGATAAAGTTGCTGAATCGCTTAAAAATCCTGTTTTCCCAATTTACCTAGGAAGACGGTGCTGTGTTCCAACAGATTATGTTTTTCAAGGAATATTCAATGATGAAAAAGATGCCGAAGATTCTGTATTAAAGAAAGCGACTGCAAAAGGTGAATCAAGAGACTCTTTAGAAAAATAT
>Ga0172378_10002827_pt1 | contig 16294 bp, 13 predicted proteins | sample GrowelOW332metaG_FD_119755 | JGI IMG/M metagenome (GOLD analysis project Ga0172378, IMG submission 119755) | Groundwater microbial communities from an aquifer near a municipal landfill in Southern Ontario, Canada - Pumphouse #3_1 metaG | ecosystem: Environmental > Aquatic > Deep subsurface >... | reverse complement strand
GTCTATGTGCGGACCGACGGAACAGTCACCGGCGTATATGTGGCGGTCGGTCAGGAGGTCAAGCAGGGTGATCTGTTGTTCTCGGTGGACGATACTTCCCAACGGTACGGTCTTGCTTCGATCCAGGCAGATATCGACTCCGCGAATCTGTCGGGGAACAAGCGTCAGCTGGAACTGCTCGAACTGCAGAAAGCGGCTGCGGAGAAAACCCTCGAGTATACCAAAGCCTATGCCAATTTCGATGGCGTGGTCGCGAGCGTGGATATCGACGAAGGGGACTGGTTCGAAGCCGGGACTACCGTCATGACGGTCATAGACAGGAGCAAGCTGAAGGCTACCGTCGATATCGACGAAATCGACATGCAGTATGTCGAGGAGGGGATGGAAGCGAAGTTGACATTCGATTCGCTGCCCGGAGAGACGGTGGTCGCCTATATCTCGTACATCCCGATGGTCGGCACATATACCGACGAAGGTATCGGCATCAAGGAAGTGGAACTGACGATCGACGATCCTCCCGCATCGCTATCGCCCGGCTATACGTTCGACGGATCGATTACCGTGGAAGGCGAGGTCGAGCTGACCTTGATTCCCCAGGCGGCCGTGTCGAGTACCAGAGGTGTCACCACCGTGCAGAAGAAGAACGATGACGGAACCTATACGACCGTGCAGGTGTCCGTAAAATATCTGGGAGAAGGTGTCAGCCAACTGGTCAGCGGGGATCTTGAGGTCGGGGATACCGTGAAATTGAACAATGCAACCACCGAAAGCACGCAGACTCAGTCGATGGGAATGGGCGGCGCTCCTTCTGGTGGCGGGACTCCTCCTTCCGGAGGCGGACCTGGCGGTGGTTCCGGCGGACCGGGACGATAGGCGACATGAGAGGTATTGATATGGAACATGAGGACATCGGACAGGCTGTAGTGCGGCTGGATGCGGTCAAGAAATATTATATGGTCGGAGAATTTGTCGTGAAGGCGGTGGATGGGGTATCCCTGGCCATCGCCCAGGGAGAATTCACCGCGATCATGGGGCCTTCGGGTTCCGGAAAATCGACGATGATGAACCTCATCGGGTGTCTGGACGTGCCCACTGGCGGAACGATCTATATCGATGGAGAGGCTACGTCCGGTATGGATGAGGAAGAACTGGCGTATTTGCGGAACCGCAAGGTCGGGTTCGTGTTCCAGCAGTTCAATTTGCTGGGTAAACTTACCGCACTGGAGAATGTGATGACTCCGTTGCTTTATCGCGGCATGCCCTCGGGAGAGCGGAAGGAGCGGGCTGCATCGGCTCTGGAGCGCGTCGGTCTGCGGGACCGGATGCTGCATCGGCCGAACGAACTGTCCGGAGGACAGAAGCAGCGAGTGGCGATCGCCCGCGCACTGGTTACTGGCCCTTCGCTGTTGCTGGCCGACGAACCGACTGGAGCACTGGATTCCTCCACCGGTTTGCAGATCATGGAAGAGTTCGAGAATCTGAACAATGATGGGCTGACCGTGGTGCTCGTTACTCATGACCAAAGCCTCGGCATGCGGTGCCGGCGTCAGATCCGGGTACGGGACGGGCATTTGGAAGGAGGAGGCGAAGATGTTCTTTGAAGATATCAAGCTGGCGGTTTCTTCATTGCTGGCGAATAAACTGCGTACGTTGCTTTCCTTGCTTGGAATGATGATCGGCGTCGCCGCGGTAGTGACGATCTTGACGCTGGGCGACAGCGCGTCGAGCAGTATCACAGCGTCGATCGCTTCCGGCGGGTTGGATACGGTTACCGTGTTTCCGACGACCGGAGAGGCCACCACCGAAGAATTTACTGAACAATTTGGCGTGACGTTGCAGAACGAGATATCCGGTCTAGCGACTGTCCTGCCGATCAACAGAAGTACCGCGTTGGTCAGGCATGAGCATGAGAGCGGAACCTATACCGTCATGGGAGTGCCTTCCACCTATGCCGAGACGAACAACTACGATGTCGCCGTTGGCTCGTTCTTTTCTTCGCTGGACAATATGAATCGGCAGCAAGTCATCGTTTTGGGCGCCGATGTCGCCGCGGACCTGTTTCCCGACGGGAACGCCGTGGGCCAGGTCGTGAGTCTGTACCGGAACAAGGCGAAAAGCTATACGGTCGTCGGTGTGATGGATGCGAAAGATGCCGGATATACGGCATCGTACGACAGCAGCGTTTTCATTCCGTACAACACGTATGTGCAGCGGTTCAGCAAGCCGCGGGTTGTGAGCCAATACTTGGTCAAGATCGCCGATGGCTATGATACGCTGCAGGTGAGCGATGATATTTCTGCCTATCTGGATAGCATCGTCGGTAGCGATGGCTATACAGTGTTTTCTCCCGCTACCCTCGCCGAGATGGCGGAGGAGATTACCGGGACCTTCAGTTCGTTCCTCGCCGCGATCGCGGCTATTTCGCTTCTTGTCGGCGGAATCGGCATCATGAACATCATGCTGGTATCGGTGGCCGAACGAACAAGGGAGATCGGTGTCCGCAAGGCGCTGGGCGCATCCCCGCAGGTCATTCGAGGGCAGTTTCTCACCGAGGCCTTTACGCTGACATTGCTCGGCGGCCTGGTCGGCATCGCGCTGGGAACCGTCCTGAGCGTAATCGTGACGAACGTAGTGGGATGGTCGCTGGATATTTCCTATACGGGATATGCCGTCGCTTTGGGATTCTCGATGGCGATCGGTATCTTTTTCGGCTGGTATCCTGCCATGAAGGCTTCCCGCCTCAACCCGATCGACGCTTTGAACTGGGAGTAGCCGCTAAAACAGATTCACCAAGAGTTGCTAAGGAAATGCGGAGAGGATTTTACACACCTGCTGGTTTATTTTTGTCGCTCGTGGTATATTCATTTGCGTAGGTACTGATCCACAGGAAGGAACAGGTGTTTTTTGCCTGCTTTCCATGTCTCCGGTGGTCATGTGGAACATGCTGATGAGGAGGTGCGCAGATGGAGATCATTTCATTCGATCCTGAACGGCAGGGAAGCGAGAAAAGTTTCATCCATCGATACTCGTTACCATGCGTTTCGCTTCGTGATGGAATCGATTCGGCGCATACGATCGTCGTTTTCGACAACCAGATGGCGGTCATTGAAGCGGACGGAACCGTCTGTGATTTTCTCGGACCTGGACGATATCCGGTTTCGGCCGAGTTCTTCCCCCTGCTGGCCGAAGCGTCCAGAAAGTCTGGGCTTGATGTGTCTGTCGACCTATTCTTTCTCCAGACCGATATCAGTTGGTCCATGTATTTCGGCACGAGCAACGGACCAATGTACATCATCGATCCCGTATGTCTTGTGGAGTATCGGCTATACCTGTTCGGCCGGTTCACGCTTGTGCCCGCGGATCTTCCGGTGTTCTTCCAGAAAGTCCGCGAGAATGGTTCCTGCGATGCCGCCGCCGTTGAGCGGGCGCTGACATCATGTCTGAATATGATCAATGTGCGACTGAAGCAGAATGTCGCGCGAACAATCAAGGAGCAAGGCATATCGGTGCAGGCGCTCTCGTACCCGTTGCTGTCCAGGTATATCCGGACGACGATCGAAGACGACGTCAAGGAGTATGGACTTTCTGTCGATTTCTTCTATCTCGATACGTTGCGCGTCGACAATCGGGACATGGCGCGTTGCCTGAAAGTCCTGGGAGAGTATTCGTCCAGCGGGCCTTTTTTGGAACACTATTCGCTCGGGATCGTCCGTCAGCCGGTTCGCTCCCTCGCTTTCCAGTCGCAGCCGGATTCAATCGCTTGCAGCAATTGCGGCATAGTGATATCGGCGACATGTCGATTCTGCCCGAACTGCGGCAAACCGGTGTCGCCTGACGACGGCAAAGCCTGAAAGGTTCGGCCGTCCGGCGACACCTTCTCTGGAAAGGGATTGGGCGCTAGCCGATGATACCTATGGAACGAAGATACTCGAGGTTTCGTTTCCCGGCAGCGAAAGCTTGCCCGGGTTTCGCCTTGGGCATATCCATCTCTATGACGCCGATTCCGTGGTATCCGATATCGTCGAGGATCTGTTTCAGCTCCCGGAAGTCGATGATTCCTGCGTCGAGGTCGCACATCACGTCCATGTCGAACGCTTGTCGGGACGTGAGGCGTTCGTTTCTGACTCGCGCCAGCACGGTCTCGTCGACGTTCTTGAAATGAAGATAGGCGATCTTGTCGGCATGCGTCTTGATGAAGTCTCCGGCGCTGTGGTCGCTGGTTGTCGACGGGCTGTTCACGTAGGCGTGGTGACCGGTGTCGAAACAGAGATTCAGGCCGCTACTGTCCATCATCCGGATAATTTCCGCTTCGGTTTCGATCAGTGAACGGATATGCGGATGGAATACCGTTTCGATACCGAACTCTTCTTTCGTGAAATGTCCCATTTCCTTGAACATGCCGAAGTATTTGTCCCACTGCGAAGTCGTGAAAGTCTGTTTTTTCTCGCCGTACTCGCCGACATCCGATTCGTCCATCGTCACCAGATACGGAGCATTGAACAGGTTCAGGCGTTTGCAGAGCGTTTTTACTTGCGGCATGAAATCGGAAAACCGGGCATAGCGGTCGAATCGATAGCATGCGGTTCCCGCGCATACGGCAAGGTTCCGTCGGGACAGTTCTTCTGATAGGACGGCCGCATCGGCTGGTAGATATCCGTCCGGTCCAAGTTCCAGCGAAACATAGCCGGCCTGCGAGGCTTCGTCGAGAAAAACGTCCCATGGTGTTCCCGCAGGTCCTCCGTCTGCATACCAGACGCCCCAGGAACAGGGCGCCGTGGCGATCGTTACATTGCTCTTTCTCTGTTGGATTTTCATTGCATGTTCCTCGATGTGGCTATGATTTGTGTAAACAGACGCAGGTCCTCCAAGGCGTCTTCCAAGCCGGTCTTCGGCTGGCGCTTTTGTTCGATGCAGTCGAAGAATGTTTCCATTTCGACTTTGAACGGATCGGTATAGGTGGGACCGTAGATTGTGGTCTTCGTGCTGTGCCTGTCCGACTCGATGACTTCGAGATGAAGCGGTTGATTGCGGATGTATGGCGTTTCATACTTGATCTTCAGTTTGCGATCGCGCTGGAAGATTTCGATCGCGGCATCGAATTGGACGATATCCTGGTCGTTGACCAATTCATAGACACCGATGAAGTCGCCGTAGTCGAAGGTGATGACTAGATGTCTGCCGTCCTGCGATGTGGTCACGCTTCGGATCTTCTTGGGAAGCCCGAACAGCTCCCGGACCGCCGACAGGGTATGGCAGCCGAGGCCTGTCAGCGCCTGATAGGTCGTCCGCTCGCTATCGGTCGACTGCGCTCCGATGGCTTGGTCGATCTGTTCTTTCCGCCGTTGACGGCCGGCCAGGAGTACTTCGGGGGGAATGTCCGTGGGAACATACGCCTTTCGTGCCTGGCCGCTATAGAACGGAGCTTCGCAGATGATGTCCCTGAACCGAAGGTATTCGGTTTTCTTGGGCTGGGCGGCCATGATTTCCTTCGCGGTGAGAAACGGCGCCGCGAAACGTCGCATATAGCCTACCATGACGATGCTCGCCGGATGCCGCTTGTGGACTTCGACCAGGTCTTCAAGCTCTTCGGCGGTCAGTGTCGCCGGTTTTTCCACGAAGACATGCTTGTCGGCCTCCAGCGCCTGCCGGACGTATTGTCCGTGGTACTGATCGGGCGAAAGAATGACCACCGCGTCGATGGATGGGTCGATGATGACATCGCTTCCGTTCGTCGATCCGAAGGGAATGCCGTACTTGGTCGTGATGTGTTCGACGAGGTTCCCCGACACGTCCGAGACCGCCGAGATGGAGCAGCGCTCCGTCATGTCCGAGAGAATAGGAAGATGCATCAGCTGCGCGACTTCCCCTAGACCGATGATTCCGATGTTCATGACTCAGATCTCCTTTGGGCAGGTTTCCATGTAATGGAGAACCGGCTTCTTCCGTCTTGTTCGTACCACATGGGGAAGTTCGTTCCCCAAAGATTGTTGCAGAGCGCGAAATGAAAGGCTCCGGTGCAAATTCCCCCCGTCCGATCGTCCATGTACAGCAAGTGCCGCTCGTCGATGGACACCAGCGGGGAGTCGATGGGCGTGACTTCCGTTGCCACTCCCAACTCAGTGCGGTTGCGCAGCGCTTCGACGGCATGGACATACCGGGCTCCGCCTGCGACCGAATCGAGCAGGGGCAGTTCCGTGCCGAGCTTGACCATCCGCCATGCCGTGTTGTCCTTGGCGCCGGGACAGATGGACATCCACAATGCCTCCGGTAGACGCGTGGCCTGCTTGTCGAACCAATCCAGATCGATGGAAAGTCTGGTTCCGTCAAGGGAAAAGACATAGCGGACGACGATGGTCCGCGGCGCTCCGTAGGGGGCACTCGGGGATCTTTCCAGCTGTGCCGTGACTTGATAGCCCCCGGATGTCTTTCTCAGCGTCAGGGATTGGAGATCTGCTCCGTAGAGTCTGTGTTCTACGGGAGGCTGGACGCGTTCCATGCCCGGTTTTCCTGCATCGGGGAGAAGCCATGGTTTGTTTTCCTCGAAGTCCCTGTTGTACGCCTTATGCCACGCTTCATAATAGGCGCAGTCGAACGTTTCGTAGCTATAGCGTCCGATCGCTTCTCCTGGGACGACCAGTTCCCGGCCGGCGGCTCCTGTCAGGGATACGATCGCTCCATCGTCGGCGAAGACGACTGTCCACGGGGGCAGCAAAACGGTGGTTCCGCTTTCAATGGGCTGCGCTTCGCCCGGCTCCATCGGGTCCTGACGGCGGGGGACGAGTTCGCGTTGCGCTTCGTCTGCCTGTCGTTGAAGCTCGGAGGGAAGCGCCTCGTAGGCGGTATCGAGATACGCACGCTGTTCGGTGTGCGAGGATTCGAAGAACGAGTAGGTGCGGTGGTCTCTTCGCCGGGCGTTGCCCGGCAGCAGCATGTCGTACTCTTTCTTGACGAAATCTTCTATGAACTGGTATTCGGGAGGAACTGCGTCGGCGGTGATCGTATCCCGCTTTCGGGCCTCGACGAAGTCTTCCGGCGCCCAGTTTCTGTAGTCCGCAAGATACTTCTTCGTGTCCAGGCCCCATGTGTGCTCTGGGACCATCAGCAGGGCTTCCATGAAATGTCGGTACGCTACGCTTGACTGGTCGAGCGTTCCGGTTCTCACCCATGTATCCGCAAGCCGGAGGAACATGCGGAGCCTCGCTACTTTCGCAGGGTCGGAACCGACGCCGTGGATCCACGTATCGCCGATCTCCGATGTGACGACCGGTAGCCGGTCTCTGTGCCGGAGCAACGCGTTCGCGTAGGCATCCAGCGTTGACGGAACGATTTCGGCGCCGGGGAATTTCTTCGCTATGCGTTCGTAGGCACGATGTACTTCCGAGACGGAAGGCGGTCCCATGTTGTCCGCGCCATGTTCGATGACCAGCGCATCCTCCATGCCTTCGACGGCATGTTCCGAGCCGTAGGTTCCGTCGTACTGTACGATGACTTCGGAACCATCGGGGGCTTTCCATCTGAATATCGGAGGAACCGACGGAACTCTTGACCCTCCGTTCACCCCGATATGGAGATACTGGATTCCGTAGGAGGCAAGCAACGGAACGAGGGCGATCGTATGGCCCGGAACGTCGGTCATCTTGGCGGCGATCGTGGTATGGGAGAATCGTTCGTCGAGCCGTTTCGACAGGGACATGCCGAACCTGAACAGATGTGCGTCCATGAGTTCCGTGTGGGTTGTGAAGGGGAGTGCGTGCCAGGTGATGTCACCTTCTTCGATGGCCTGTTCAAGCTTCTTTCTATCGTTTTCTGCGGCATGTTCGAGATAGTGAGCTATCAGCCAGGATCCTGTGGTCCACACCATTCGCTCATTGGAGCCGTTGCTTCTCAGCGTTTCGGATGTCTTGATGGCCGACGGGATGAACTGCGTCATGTATCGCTGCGTCACTGCGGCCGCCAGATCGGTGAAGCCGATGTCGAGATGTGTCTTGAAGACCAGATGGACCCGCTTGATCATAGATACTCCTTGATATATCTTCTTCCCGCTCCGATCCGTCCTCTTGCATGAATGGCTTCCGGCAGGCATACTGCTTGCAGAGGTTTCATGATGGATTACGAACTGATTCAGGCGTCCCGTCGCCTTTCCGAGCTGGATATCGTTCTGGATATCAATGGATGCACCATAGACGTCCATTGGTTCCGTGTCATGAAGAAAAGCGGGAGCTGGCAGATTCCCCGCCATTCCCATTCTTCTTTCGAATTCCATTTCCTTGCCCATGGATGCTGTACGGTGCAGACCGATACCGACTCCTTTTCCATAGGCGAAGGTTCCTTCTATTTGACAGCTCCCGGCGTGCACCATGCCCAGTACTCCGCGCAAAGCGACTGTGTGGTGGAATACAGCCTCGATTGTGAATTCCGGTGTCGGCGCGACGCGGCGTCATCCGAAATATCCTCCCTCCATGAGTTCTTTCATCATGCTCCGTGCCGTCCGTTCCGTGACACGCATGGGGTCATTCCCTTGTTCGAGCAGGCCTTGTCCGAAGCATACTGGCGCAAGCCGGGATACGGGACGGTCGTTCGTTCCCTGGTTCCCGCCATCCTTGTCTCGGCGGCAAGGTCGATGGACTATGGTTCCGATGCTTCCGGCAATCCGCAGCGTGCAGACAACGGGAACGCAAGGATGGAGTTGATCGCGAGCTTCGTCCAAGACAATATCCACCGAGCTATCTCCCCTGCGGACATCGCCTTGTTCATGGATCTCAGCGAAAAGCAGATCGCTCGGATCGTGTTCGCCTCCGAAGGATACCCGACAAAGAAATTCATTACCGTTTCAAAGATCGAAGAAGCGAAGAAACTGCTTTCCGACACCGATATGAGCATCTCGGAGATCGCTGGTTCGCTGGCTTTCTCCAATGTCTCGTACTTTACCAATGTCTTTACGAAGAACGAAGGAGTCTCTCCTGGCAATTTCCGCGCCTCGGAACGTGGGTTGCTTCACGACCATCATACAACAATGTCTAAAAATTGCAAGTAAAATTCGTTGATGGACGCTTGAATAATTTGTTCTTTACATCTGATGTATGAAAATAATTTTATATATGATAAATAATTATATTGGATTAATAGATTTGTTCGATTTATCTTGACTGTCGCAATTAACACTTTCTCATATTTTTATGTCTAAAAATTAATATCCATGTTATACTTTCCCTGTGGATAGCGGAGCCAATGGTTTCTCCGGACGTCGGAATGCCGGACTGCAAGGACTCCGGGCCGGGCAGTTATGAAAAGGGAGGCGTCGTCAGCATGGATACACAGACTTTCAGGAAAATGCGCAGGTACAAGGCCCTCTACATCCTGTTCATTCCCATCGTTCTGTATCTGCTCGTATTCACCTATTACCCGTTCGTCCGCGGCCTGGTCATGAGTTTTCAGGAGAATCGGTTGATCGGCAAGCGTCCGTTCGCCGGTTTGAGCAATTATGCCAAGGTCGTGGCGGATCCGGACTTCATTGCATCGATCGTCAATTCGTTGATCATCGGCGTGGTCGATATGGTGTTGTACTTCGTCCTGGCGTTGCTGCTCGCGCTCATGATCAACGAGATTCGCAGTTCCACGATGCGCAAGTCGATCCAGACCATCGCATATATCCCGTACCTGTTTTCCTGGGCGGTCATCGGAGGAGTCTGGGCGCTGATATTCGATATCAAGGGGCTGGTGAATGCGATTCTCGGATTCTTCGGCCAGGAAGCGGTCTTCTTTCTCGCGGAGACCTCGCTGGCTAGACCGCTGATCATCGGAATGGGCGTTTGGCGTTCCGTCGGATATTTCGCTTTGCTGTTCTCGGTGGCGATCGTCGGAATCGATCCTACGCTCTTCGAAGCGGCGAAGATCGACGGAGCAAGCCGTCTGACACAGATCAGGAAGATCATCATCCCATCCCTGAGCGGGACGATGAAGACGATCATCGTCCTGCTGTCGATCGGCGTGCTGACCCATTTCGATGAAATCTATGTCATGGTGAACCCTGCGAACCGCAGGTTCATCAGCACGTTGCTGCTCTATGTATATGAAACCGGCATCCTGAACTTCAGGATGGGGACTGCATCCGCTGGTGCGACGCTGGTCATGATCGGCACGGTGCTGATCGCGACGGTCATGCGTCGTCTGACGCGATACGACGAGGAGTAGGGATATGGCGCATCAACTCAAGCGTGCTGACAAACTGCCGGTTGCCCTGCGGATCGTCGGGGGCGTGCTGCTGGTATTCACCGTGGTGATCATGGGCATCCCGATGCTGAACGTGCTCGCCGTTTCGTTCTCCGAGTCCGCCGCATCCGACGCCCCGGGGCTGGTGCTGCTGCCGCTTCCTCCGACCACCGAGGGGTATTCCTTCATCTGGAAGCATACCGACCTGAGCAAGCCGTTCTTCAATACCGTGTACGTGTCGATCGTAGGGACCGTCCTTCATGTGCTGTTCGCGTCGCTGGCCGGGTATATTCTCTGCCAGCCCGATCTGCCGCTACGCAACGTAATGACTTCGTTCATATTGCTGACCATGACCGTACCCAACGAACTGACGCTGATCGGCATCTATGCGGTCAACAAGGACTTGGGACTGATCAATACTTATACAGGCCTGATCGTCAACGGGATGATATCCGGTTTCAGCGTGTTTTTGATGCGCAACTACTTCTCGACGATCCCCAAGTCGCTCGCCGAATCGGCGCGTATGGACGGCGCCTCCGAGCTGAACATCTTCCTGCGAATCTATTTGAGGCTCGCATCCGCCGGGTTGATTACCGTCGGTACGCTGGAGTTGATCCGCAGATGGAACAACATCACGCTGACGGTCACGTTGATTTCTGACATGAAGAAGTGGACGATGCCGGTCGTGCTTCGCTGGATATTGTTCGACCAGAGTTCCACCTCCGGCACTGCGTACATCTTCGCCAACGCCAAGATGGCGGCGGTCGTGCTGACCGCAGCGCCGCTAGTGGTCCTGTATTTCTTCGTACAACGGTTCTTGACTGGTGGAGCCCTGCTGGGGGCCATCAAGGAATAGAGGGATTCGGAACATCCGAGTCGGCCGGAGTGTTCGCCGACAAATCTGAAACCAATTCATACTGGAGGATTCATATGAAAAGGAGTATCGTTTTTCTGTTGGTGCTCGCGCTTCTGGCGCCGGTAATGCTCTTCGCCGCCGGTAGCTCCGAGCAGAAGACGCCCGTCCAGGAAATCAGGGTGCTTTCTTCCGTTACGGGGGGAAAGGACGAGGCCGAGAACAAGCTGTTCGAGGAAGCGCTTGAGAAGGCGACGGGATTGTCCATTACGTTGGAGAAGGTGCCTTCCGGCTATGACCAGGTGCTGTTGCAGAAGCTTGGTGCCGGAGAGCAGTATGATCTCATCTATCTCAACCAGTTCCAGATGTACACGTTCGCCTCGCAGGGCGCCATCGCGGATCTGACGGACAGGATCGAGACCTCGGCGGTCTATCGCGACAATGTTTCGCCCGATGAACTGGACAAGATCCGGATGAACGGGAAACTGTATGCCGGCTTCAACAAGCTGGAGGTGTTTCCCCTGGTGAATGTCAACAAGGCGATCACCGACAAGGTCGGAATCGATCTGTCCAAGCTGAATACGCTGGATGACTACTACAACATGCTCAAGCAGGTCAAGCAGTACATGGAGACCGTCGAGGGGCGCAAGCCGTACTATCCGTTCTTCGTCTACATGACCGATGTGTGGGATTTGCAGCCGTGGTTCTCGTCGGTCGGGCTGCGCCGCGGCGTGTTCTTCGATGCGAACGGAAAAAAGTATGCTCCGTATGTCGACGACGCCGCGCTTCCTGTGTGGCAGTGGCTGCGCAAGCTCTATGCCGAAGGACTGATGGATCCCGCGTCGTTCACCGGTAAGACCGGCGACATGCGCAATAAGATGTGGCAGTCCCAGGATATCGTGATGGATTCCGACTGGGCGGCATGGACCGGCCTGTACAACAACAACGCCAAGGTCGCCGGCACGTATCCCGACAAGGTCGATGTCGTCGGGCTTCCCGGTATCAAGGGGCCGGACGGTGTCTACATGCTCGAGCAGGGCGGTGCATCGCTCTGGGCGATCCCTTCCAATGCCAAGCATCCCGACGCGGCGTTCTCCATCATCGAGTATTTCGCAACCCCGGAAGGCGGGAGACTGTTGTCCGCAGGCATCGAAGGAACCGACTATGTGGTCAAGGACGGCAAGCTGGAGTTCACGGAAACCGGTCTGGCGCATGGCAAGGATCACGGAGCGCCGTTCCCGATTTCCACGAAGTTCGACCTGAACACGCTCGGGACGATGAACCCAGGCGTCCGCGAGTCGGTTGCGATCGGAAAGCGGGCCGACGTGGTCGTCGCTCCGATGGGATACGCCGATGGACAGCTTGACGCTCGCCAGTACTACGATATCATGTCCAAGTGGATGTCGGACTGCATCATGGGCAAGGTGCAGGCCGCCGATGCGATCAAGGGCGCCGCAGCCGAACTGCGGAGCAAGGGGATCATCGACTGATTCCCCGTTCGTTCGCCAAGTGGTTTCGTTGATTCGTCAGGCGCGGCGTTTGCCGCGCCTGTATTGGAAGGATGGCTGGCCATGCAGGAGATTTCATTTTCGAAGACATACTGTCACGACGAGGAACGGACATATGTCCGTCTTCCGTTCGATGTTCCCGAAGACACCGACCGGATCGAGGTCTCGTACGAATACCCTCGCTTTCGTGAGGAACCTCTGGAGGACGGGATCCGCCGTAGGGAGGTGAATATCGTCGATCTTGGACTGTACACACCCGATGGAATCCTGCGCGGATGGTCTGGATCGGACCGCGATCATGCGTTCGTCGCTTCCTACGATGCCACTGCCGGGTACCGTCGAGGCCCTGTCTCCGCAGGAACATGGGCGGTCGCTCTAGGCATCTACAAGGTGGAGTCGTCCGTGCAGGTGCAGGTCTCGGTCCGGATCATTCCCAAGGAGCGTCTGTGGCTTGCCGGGGATCTGCATATGCATACCCTCAATAGCGACGGAAAGCTGTCCACGGCTGAAGTGATCGATGCTTGCAGGCGTACCGGCCTGGACTATATCGCGCTGACCGACCACAACAATACGGAACAGGATTCGGAAATCGGCAATCCGCAGGGGCTCACGGTCATAGCCGGCATGGAATACACCAACTATCGGGGCCATGCGAACTTCTTTTTTCCGGAAGGAGCGAGGAGTTTTGTCGGCGATCCGCTGTCCAATTCGCGTAGGCAGATGCTCGATACGTTGCGGGAGGCTTCCCGCGCAGGCGCGTTGATCTCGCTCAACCATCCGCATTGCGATTTCTGTCCGTGGGAATTCGGATTCGAGGAGGTCCCCTACGATATGGTGGAGGTCTGGAATGGTCCGATGAAGCCCTCAGAGCTTCGGGCGATAGACTGGTGGCACTCACAGCTGTGCGCCGGCCGGCGACTGGCGGCTATCGGGGGATCGGATACCCATCGCATCGAGCGGTTGCGTCTGCATGGAACACCGACTACTTTCGTACATGCCCGTTCCCGTTCCGTGAACGATATCCTGGAAGCTCTACGTACAGGGCATTCATTCATTACCGAAACAATTTCAGGCCCTCGTCTGTATCTTGCGTCCGGAGAGGCAGAAGCGGGCGATGCGGTGGAGGCAGGGGGTACGGCCACGGTCACCGTCAAAAACGCGAAGGCAGGGGATGTGCTGCTTGTCAAGGATGGCAAGGGTTCGATCCTGAGAAAGGAAGTTGCGTACGCAGGGGAAGTTTCCTTCCCGTTCGAGATCGAGCGGGACGCTCTGTTCTACCGGGCGGAACTGTATCGACCGAGTCTCGGGACGATGATGCTCTGTGCGCTGACCAACGCCATGTATGTGGTGGTGTAGGCAGACGCGTGGACGAGTGTCGTGCCGTCATCTGCCGTAAGAACTGTCCAGACCCAGTTTCCTCAGCAACCTCTTGGCCTCTTCCGAATTCGGGGAGGTCAGAACCCTGCTTGCAGGGCCATGTTCTACAAGCCGTCCTTTGTGCATGACGTACGCAGTATCGGCGATCTTGCGCGCTAGGGCGATATCATGGGTGATATAGAGCATCGAAAAGCCAAGAAGGTTCTGTAGCCCTTTGAGTAGACGCAAGATGTTTGCCGCCGTGGATGGATCGAGCATGCTGCTGATTTCGTCTGCGATCATCAGACGGGGTTCCATGACCAGAGCCCTGGCGATCGCTACGCGTTGTCGCTGTCCGCCGCTGAGCGTGTGCCCTTTGCGCCGGAGAAACAGGTCGTCATGGGGTAGCTGAACCTGCTGGAGAGCGGAGCGAACCTTCGCCGTCCGTTGCGCCATCGTGTCCGATCTCAGGATATCCAGCGGTTCTCTGACGATTTGTTCGATCGACAGAGCTTCGTTGGTCGCCGACAGCGGATCCTGAAAGACCATCTGGACTCCTCCGGTTCTGCGAGTTTCGCTGTTTCCGAGGATCGTACGTCCGTCGAATACGGCTGTCCCTGTATCTGGACGGGTAATTCCGCACAGCATTTGCGCCAGCGTCGTCTTGCCGGAGCCAGACTGTCCGATCAGCGCCACCACTTCCCCGGCTCGGATGGCGATGTCGCATTGGTCGCACGCCCGAATGGCTCCTCCTGCGGTCCGATATGTCTTGTTTAGCGCAACGCCCGTGAGCAATGTGACGATTCCTCCGCGCAGACAGGCTACCTGTCGATCCGGCCGTATCGTTTCAAGAGCGGGATGCTGATGCAGACATGCTGGGATGCGTTGCGTACATCGACTGTAGAAAGGGCATTGCGTTTCTTCGGTGATGACGATTTCTCCGGGAATCCCCCACATGTCGCGAAAGGGATGGATCGACGGCGACGCATATGTCAGTCCCCTGGTGTAGGGATGTAGCGGATCCTCCAGGACTGCGCGTGTCGGACCGACTTCCACGACGTTGCCCGTATACATGACCAGTATCCGGCTTGTCAGGGCGGAGACCACCTGAAGTTCATGGGATATGACGATCATGGAGAATCCTCTTTCGGATTGAAGCCGCTTCAGCAGGTCGATGATTTCCGCCTTCGATTCTGAATCGAGCGCCATGGTCGGTTCGTCGGCGATCAATATCTCGGGCTTGCAGGAAAGGGACATGGCGATCAGCGCCTTCTGTCTCATGCCTCCAGAAAGTTCATGCGGATAGGCTTGAAGCCATTTCGCTTCGAGACCGACCATATTGAACAGCTGGCGCGCACGCTCGTCGGCGGATTCTCTATCCAGCGCCATGTGGCGGGTGATCGCTTCGGCGATCTGCGCACCGACCGTCATGACGGGATTCAGTACGTCGAGGCTGTTCTGGAACGCGATCGCGATGCGCCTCCAGCGATATCCGTCCCGTTGCCGTTCCGTCATTGTCGTCAGTTCCGTACCGTCGAGACGGATGCTGCCGGTGACAGTCGTCTTCGCTTCCAGCAGACCCATGACCGTCATGGCGAGCGTCGATTTCCCACTGCCGGATTCCCCGACGATTCCGAGACTTTCTCCGGGGGAGAGTGAAAAATTCGCGTCATGTACCGCATTGATGGCGGCATCTTGCCGATACCGTACGAATAGGTGTGATAGTTCCAGTGTTGCCATGTCCGAATGTTCTCTTGCTACCTCTTGGTATCGACGATTCGCTCTACGTCCCGTCCGATGAATGCGATTGCGACGACCAGCAGCATGAGCGCTACCAGAGGGGAGAGTATCCACCATTTCCAGAAATCGGTGAAATAGATTCCGGGAAAATTGAGCGATCGGTTGAGAATCACCCCCCAGCTTTTCGAAAGGGGGTCGCCCAGTCCGAGAAACGATAGTCCCGCTTCGGCTACGATCGCATGACTGACGATCCTGATCACTGAGACGAGCATGATCGGCATGATACCCGGAATCAAGTGCCTGTACGCCAGATGCGCGAACCCGGCTCCATAGCTATGTGCCGCTACAATGAAGGTTTCGTTGCGCATCGACAGGACTTTCGCCCTTGCGGTGCGTGCCGGCCCGACCCAGGAGATCATGGCGATGACCTACTTTGTCTGTGGCGAGCTTGCTCTTCCCAAGGCTACCATCATGTAGGGTTACCCACTCGATTCAGCGAATAACCATGAAACAGATCCGTTTCAACTGCATGGCATGGAATTGACTCCTTCCGATCCGCTGTGTCGCGAATGGGACGACATCTTGCGTTCCTATCTATCGTCGCAGCGCGATGGATTTCTCTTGGAGG
>Ga0172378_10002825_pt1 | contig 16298 bp, 12 predicted proteins | sample GrowelOW332metaG_FD_119755 | JGI IMG/M metagenome (GOLD analysis project Ga0172378, IMG submission 119755) | Groundwater microbial communities from an aquifer near a municipal landfill in Southern Ontario, Canada - Pumphouse #3_1 metaG | ecosystem: Environmental > Aquatic > Deep subsurface >... | reverse complement strand
GTAGGAAAGATGGCAGTGGATGCTATTCTTGCGAGAGATTATCCTTTGATACAAGTATATGTCATTTGGATGTCGGTGATTTATGTTATGGTAAACCTGTCTGCGGATTTAGCGTATCACTATCTTGATCCCCGCATAAGACTGGAAGAAGGAGCTGGAAAGTGAAACGATATAAGATGCTGGTTTTTTATGGAATACTAATTTTTTTACTTTTGTTCGTAGCGGCAATTGCTTCACATATTGTGCCATATGATCCGTATGCGCAAAATTTAGAAATGGCATTAAAAGCTCCGGATGATATACATTGGCTTGGTACAGATCGCTATGGAAGAGATATGTTTTCAAGAGTGCTGGTTGGTGCACAAACAACTATTTTTTCAGCGTTGTTGTTATTGAGCTTAATTTCTGCTTTTGGTATTTTTATTGGTATTATCAGCGGGTATTACGGTGGCTGGATTGATACGGTTTTGATGAGAATCACGGATGTTTTTTTAGCGTTTCCCGAAATGATTTTTGCTGTCGCTGTTGCAGCAGTACTTGGTGGCGGTATTTTAAATGCGGCTGCAGCACTTGCGCTGGTTGCCTGGACTAAATATGCAAGGCTTTCCAGAGGGCTTGTGTTTACGGTCCGGCATATGCCATATATTGTTGCAGCCAGAATGAATGGAACCAAAAACCTGGGTATCATGAGCAAGCATATTTTACCCAATATTGCTGGGACGATGTTTGTAACAGCAGCGCTTGACATGGGAACGATTATTATGGAATTGGCGGGACTTTCTTTTTTAGGGCTTGGTGCGATGCCGCCGATGGCAGAGTGGGGCGCTATGATGAACAATGGGCGCAGCATGATACAAACAGCACCCTGGATCGTGATTTCACCGGGTGTGGCAATTTTTTTGACGGTGGCGATTTTTAATTTATTTGGTGACAGTGTACGTGATTGTTTGGATCCAAAACAAATGAAAGGATGAAAATATGAAAAAAATTATAATGCTGTGTTTATTTGTTTTTATTGCGGGGCTATTGATGAGTGGTTGTGGCAGCAATGATAAGCAGGTAAATGAAAAAGAAAAAGTATTTCGGTATGGAACCATGGCATATGGACCTGCTATGGAAAATGCAGGAACGAATCCACATGATACTTATTATGGGTGGAGTACCGTTCGTTATGGAATTGGTGAAACGTTGTTTAAATTTAATAACCAGATGGAAGTTGAACCATGGCTGGCCGAGAGCTATAAACAAATAGATGACGATACAGTGCAGATTAATTTGCGTAATGATATTACATTTTCTAATGGGAAAAAAGTTACTGGTAATGCGGTAAAAGCTTGTTTGGAAGACCTTATTGCCAAAAACGACCGGGCTCCGGGTGATCTTAAAATTAAAACAATCGAGGCAGCAGGACAATCTATAACGATTACCTCAAAAGAAAAAGCACCAGCACTTTTAAATTATTTAGCAGATCCTTATGGTGCCATTATCGATATGGAATCTGGGGAAAAGGATCGAATCGTTGTCGGGACGGGACCTTATGTGGCAGAAAAAGTAACTGATACAGAAATTGATCTGGTAAAAAACACAAATTATTGGGGAGAAGCACCAAAACTGGACCGTATTGTTGTAAAAAGCATTACGGACGGGGATACTTTGACAATGGCGATGCAGAATGGTGAAATTGATGCGGCGCAAGGGCTGCCCTACGCAAGTTTAGATCTTTTTAAGGATGAAAATAAATATAAGATTAGTTCAACAAATACTTCGCGTGTATATCAAGCGGCTTTTAATTATAAAACAGAAGCGCTAAAAGATCTTCGCGTACGGAAAGCAATTTCAATGGCAATTGATAAAGATGGATTTACCCGGGTTCTTTTACATGGAAATGGAACCCCGGCAGTTGGTCCGTTTCCGGGGAATATGTCGTTTGGCGGCGATGTAGTATCAGGGCAGCCTTACAATATAGAAGAAGCAAAAAAACTTTTGCAAGAAGCGAATTATATTGATACAGACGGAGACGGATACGTGGAAAAAGACGGGAAGACGCTTGAGCTGCGATGGCTCACATATACTTCTCGTCAAGAGCTGCCATTACTGGCAGAATCAGCACAAGCCTCTCTGAAAAAAATTGGGGTTAAATTAATTGTAAATGCAACGGATAATTATAAGAGTTTTTTAAAGCGTGGTGAATATGATATTTATGCGAAAGCTTTTGTTACAGCGCCAACCGGTGATCCGGAGTATTACTTCACAACACATGTTTTAGATCATTCTGCCTATAACCATGGCTTCTATCATAATGATAATATGGAAGTGATGGCAGAAGAGCTTCGTAATACATTTGATAAAGACAAACGCACAAAACTGGCAATACGCATGCAGCAACAATTGTTGGATGACTGTGCATTTTTTTATGCAGCTCATTTAAAAATGTCTTTTGTCATGAAGAAAAATGTCATGGGATTTCAAGCACATCCTTCCGATTATTATGAAATCACGTCTGCGTTGGATATTTAAAGGTTAGTGTACGTTTAGGAGAGAAAGCGATGCAGGATATTTTGTTAGAAGTTAAAAACCTATCGGTTTTGTATGGGGAAAAAGAAATTTTAAAAGATATAAGTTTTATTTTACCTCGTGGGAAAGTTTTAGCGATAGTAGGAGAGTCAGGCAGTGGGAAAAGCACGTTGCTCAATACGATAACTGGCCTTTTGGGGAAAGTGGGAAAAGCTGCCGCTGGTAGTATAAGGTTTAAAAATCGGGATTTACTAACGTTAAATGCACGGCAATGGCAAAGTCTTCGGGGAAAAGAAATAGCCAGGGTTTATCAGGATGCAAGTGCAGCTTTTTGTCCGATTCGGAAAATAGGGAAACAGATTTATGAAATGGTTCAGGCGCATGAAAAATGGTCCAAATCAGAAATGAAAGAACGGGCAGAAAAAATCTTAAAAAGAATGAATTTGCCGGAAGAAATATTAGATGAATATCCTTTTTGTTTATCCGGAGGGATGGCTCAGCGTGTTGGTATTTTAGCAGCACTTTTGCTCAAGCCAGACCTTCTTTTGGCCGATGAACCTACTTCGGCGTTGGATACGGTTACACAGGTACAGGTAGTAAAAGAAATGATGAAACTGCAGAATGAATATGGTTTATCTATTTTGCTGGTTACGCATCAGTTATCCATCGCACGTGTGATGGCAGATTATGTTGTTATTATGCGGCGAGGAAGTGTGGTCGAAGAAGGACCTATCCATAGTGTTTTTGAATGTCCTCAGAATGATTATACAAAAGAGCTTTTAGCGGCTGTGCCAAAGGAGTGAGCAATGGGAATGGAACCAATATTGGAAGTTTGCAATTTGCAAAAAAACTTTAGTGGTAAAAAAGCAGGCATAACGCTATTGCAGGATATTTCTTTTTCTGTCATGCCAGGTGAATGTGTAGGTATTGTTGGGCAAAGCGGTTCGGGGAAAAGCACACTGGCAAATGTGGTTTCGGGATTGCTGCCGGCAAATGGCGGCAGTGTAAAGCTTTGCGGACAGGAAATCCTTTATGGTAATGCAAAAAGCCTGAAACAAGCATATTTGTATATGCAGATGATTTTTCAGCAGCCTTATGATTCATTTGATCCAAGAAAAACGATTGGCTGGAGTATTGGGGAAGGATTGAAAAATCAAGGTATCGGCAGAAGTCCTTTAAAAGTAGAAATCAAGCGATTGCTGGATGTGGTTGGGTTGACAGAATCAATTAAAGAACGATATCCGCATGAAATAAGTGGGGGAGAATGCCAACGAGCAGCTATTGCACGATCCCTGGCACTGAAGCCGGTATTTTTGATTTGTGATGAAATTACGAGTGCATTGGATGCTTCGACACAGCTGAAAATTGTAGAATTGATCCAGTCTCTTTGTACTCGCTTAAACATTGCCTGCCTGTTTATTTCACATGATTTATCGTTGGTCAAACGCTTAAGTCAAAGAATTTTAGTACTTCATGAGGGTGTTATTGTAGAAAGCGGGCTGACGAAAACGGTTCTACAATCGCCTTCATCGTTATGGACAAAAAAACTGATAAGTGCAGAGAGCTTTTTTAAGGAGGCTGTATTGACATAGTGGAAAAATTGAACTTGTAAATAAGAATTGCAAAAAAACATTGCAGAAACGTTGACAATAAATAGGACCAGTGTTATACTAACCAGGTAGTTTGATTTACACATAACTTCATAAAGATTAGATTGGGTGTCCGCAAGGACTTAATAGGGAAGCTGGTATAAGCCAGCGCGGTCCCGCCACTGTAACAGGGAGCAGATTTACATAATGTCACTGAAGTGAAAGCTTTGGGAAGACGTAGAGATGCAATGATCTGGAGCCAGGAGAACTGCCTAGTTGATAATCACCGTTTGACCTGCGAGCGATAGGGAAGGGGATTTAGAATACATTTTGTAGACTATATCTCAGCATTGGCTGAGATTTTTTTATAGGTGTTTCCTAATGGTAATAGGACTCTTTTTGCGTACGCAGCGGGGAGTCTTTTTTTGTTGTCAAAAGGTTTTCCTTTATATCCAGCTCATATAAAGGGACATTGCTCATAAATAGTTTCTATAATCAAGTGCTGCGGATGCAGCAGCATGTTCTCCGTTGTGTTCCACGGAGAACATGTTATTTCTCCAACACTGCCGCGCTCCCTGCGGCTTTCATAATAACATAACATACAAACAGCAGAAACCCGGATACTTTAAATTGTATTCGGGTTTCTGCTGTTTATTAAAAAGATATAGTCAAAAATATGGTATTAAAAATGTCAGAAAAACTAGAAATGCTCTTTGTTTTTGTTTATATCCAAATCATGTAGCATATATCTTAATAAAGTGTATACAAGCTTTGCAAATTAAACAAGAGAATAGGAGTTCAAAAGATATTATATTTTATTAACACCTCTTATTCAGCAAAATACTTGAAGTTTTATAAGAATTATTTATATTTAGTCAAGGAGGGAAAATTTAACAAAATTAGTTGTTTTTGGATTGGTTATAGAACCCGTTTTTGCAGCAACTGGGGTAACTGCATCAGTCTGCTTGGCACCAGAAACGACGATACACAAGAAAAAAGTGCAGAGCATTTATTTTGATCTTGACATAGAGATAAGAAAAGTACGACAAATTTGTTTATGGGCTATCGTGATGTGGAGGTTTTGAATGGACAAAGATGGTTCAAGTTAGGTTCAAATGTGACAAGAATTCCTGCGGTTCCCTATGCAAGCAAAAACTATTCTTTTGCTGGGATGGATAAAGAAGCTTATGGCTGGGTGACGACGCTGAATCACGAACAAATTTTAAATGATCATTGGAAAGCGTTTTTTAATGCGGGATTGATGAATAATACACTGAATAAGAATATTATGTATCAAAACAGTGCAACAATCTTATTAAACCTGAATTATTCATGGCGGTTTAAAAACGCCACATCTGTGCATAACTTTTATCAATAACAATAAAAAATGTATGACGAACAAAAAGTTCTTCCGTACATTTTTCTATTTTACAAATAACGCGTTTAGCGTAATTCCAGCTTCCTGCCTGATAGAGAAATTCACCATAAAGAGCTACAAATTGATCAGGATGAACGAGTGCCTTTGCAGGTACCTCTTCTTCCAAATGAAAAGCCTTTTCTCGAAGCAAACGATTGTCCTTGAGCCTTATTGCATAAGAACAGCTATTCGTTTCTGCTTGTGTATAAAGCTCTGGTGTAGCAAAGCCGCTGTCTCCACGGAGAAACATCTTAGAATCCGGATACTGGTTAAGATATTCATCAAGAAGAGGTTGCAAAAACTGCTACACCCCCATTGAGGAATACGTACTGCTCTTGCGCAGTTCAATTTTTAGCAAATCTCCAGTAAAACCATCATAACAAACCAGTGGGTGATAACCATGTGCTGAGTAATAGTAGTTAAACGGTTCTCCTTCTTGTTTTCCATAAGTTGGAAGAAATGTTGAATTCAAATCCAGCAGAATTCTTGGCGGCTGGACAACGGAGTAAATTCGTTTATTTCATCATCGAGATGTTGGCGTTTCGCTTTGTCAGTCGTCTTAAAAGAATTTTTAAGTAATTGATGGAGTCCCAATTTATCTATAAATTCATGAAGAAGCAAGAGACCGGCATCTGAAGATAAATTACCACCGTTGAAATTGATTTTGATTTTAGTATTGCTTTGTAAATGTAAATTCGCTAAAATAGACATGAAGGTTTCTCCTTTGTTGTTTGTGTTTCGATGAATACATTTTAACAAAGTTGAAGCCTTTTTATATCTTTTTTTAATTTCACCTATTAGGTGAAATTAAAAAAACTGTAATGCTTGAAATTATTGGCATTACATCGGATTTAATAATTTACGTGAATAATTCAGGTTTAATCTTTACCGTTGAATCTGTATTTTATATAATTTTAATGGGTTTTTCCAGTACATTTCGAACTCTGGAGATTGTATATGCAGGTTAAACGATAGGAATGTATACAAAGGTTTTGTGGATTGACAAAGCATGCAGAAAATGATAGGATAATCACGGATTATGAAATAATAACTACATAGTACTGCTATTGAAACAGGTGTCCGTAAGGACTTAATAGGGAAGCTGGTACAAGCCAGCGCGGTCCCGCCACTGTAACAGGGAGCGAGTTCAATTGATGTCACTGGAGCGAATGCTTTGGGAAGGCTTGAACGAGCGATGATCTGGAGCCAGGAGAACTGCCTGTTTAGCAATCACCGATTGACCTGCGAGCGATGGGGAGGGGATTTATAGAGGAGTTGTCTATAGATCTCGACATGTGTCGAGATTTTTTTATGGGCGGATTCTCGTGTCAGGGACTCTTTTTGTACAAAGCAAGAAGAGAATTTGATAATTAAAGCCATTTTGCTTAGGTTTAGGCAGAGTGGCTTTTTTTATTTTGCAGCAATGCTTCAAAGAAATCATGAAAGGATTGTGGACAATGACAGAAGAAAAGAAAAAAGCAGGACAAGAACTTCCTGATGTCACATTTGACGAGTTTCAGGCACCGGACTATGAAACATGGAAGGAAGCGGCTACGGCTCTTTTAAAAGGTGGCAGCTTCGAGAAAAAACTTTTTACAAAAACGTATGAAGGTATTACATTAGAGCCGATGTATACGATGGAGATGGCTCCGTCACCAGAAAAAATATCAAACCTGCCGGGAGCGGAAAACTACATGCGCGGAACGCATGTAGGCGGATATATGACAGATCCGTGGAAGATTTCTCAACAAGCGGATGTGACAGAACCCAAAAAGATGAATACGTTGATTCGCCATGAGCTGGATAAAGGTTCAACCGCAATAAATATTGCACTGGATTATGCTTCACGTCATGGGCAGGCTGTAAATACAATTAATAAAGAATCAATAAAGGCCGGTGGTGTATCTCTGAGTACGATTGAGGACATACATGAAATGTTCCGTGATATTGATTTTGATAAAAATAGTCTTTATATAGACAGTGGTGCAGAAAATGGTGCACTGGTTGCTATGCTGGCAGCTATGTGCAGAGCAAATGGTGAAAAAATATCAAAGATACATGGTACAATCGGTGCAGATCCAATTGGTGTACTGGCAGAAGAAGGAAAGCTTCCAGTGCCGCTTGATATATTGTTTGATGAAATGGCGCAGACAACACAGTGGGCAGAGCAGAATATGCCACAGCTAAGGACAATACTCGTACAGGGAAAAGCCTATAGTGATGGTGGTGCATCGGCGGTACAGGAACTGGGTTGTGTAGTAGCAACGGCAATTTCATATGTTCGGGCATTGGAACTGCGTGGACTGGATATTAATTGTATTGCTCGTCATATGCAGTTTAGTTTTTCCCTTGGAGCAAATTTCTTTATGGAAATAGCCAAGCTTCGAGCGGCAAGGATGGTATGGTCACAAATTGTTGAAAGCTTTGGCGGTGATAAGGAAGCACAGAAAATGTCAATCCATGCAAGAACCGCGTTGTTCAACAAGACAAAATGGGACCCGTATGTTAATATGCTGCGGGCAACGACAGAATCATTTTCGGCGGTTATTGGTGGTATTGACAGTTTGCAGGTTATGCCGTTTGATGCCTGCATTCAGCTGCCGGATGAATTTTCCCGCCGTATTGCACGTAATACACAGATTATATTACAAAATGAATGCAATCTCTGTAAACCAATTGATCCGGCCGGCGGGTCGTGGTACGTAGAGTCGCTTACACAAAAAGTAGCGGAAAAAGCATGGCAGGTTATGCAGGATATCGAAGATAAGTGTGGCATAGCCAAGACACTTGTTGATGGCGATATACAAAAAGATATTGAGGCTGTACTTGCGCAGAGATTGCTGAAGTTGGCACGACGCTCAGATCGGGCTGTTGGTATCAATATGTATGCAAATCTCATTGAAAAGCCGATTGAACAGCGAAAAACAGACACGATTAAAATAAGAAAAAATCGTCTGGATGAAGTAACTGCATTTAAAGCGGATATCGATGTCAAAGAGCGTGATGCAAAGCTGGCACTTATTCATCCAGCTTTTATGGGTAAGCGAAGCGGTCTTGTTGAAGCGATGGAGGAAGCCTTCTTGTCAGGGGCTGCAATCGATGAGGTTGCAGAAATTCTTCATGAAGGTAAGGAACCTTTAATCAATCAGAAAGCCATTAAAAAACATCGTTTCACTGAGCAGTTCGAAGAACTTCGTAATAAAGCAAAGGCATATGAAGAAAAACAGGGCGAAAAGCTCAAAATATTCCTTTGTAATATGGGAAAGATACCACAGCATAAGCCGCGAGCTGAGTTTAGTACAGGTTTTATGGAAGTTGGCGGTTTTGAGGTTTTGAAGAATGATGGTTTCATGACGCCGGAAGAAGCCGTGACAGCGGCAGTTAACTCAAAAGCATTTGCAGCTATTATTTGCTCAACGGATCTAACATATCCGGAGCTTGTTCCACCGATTGCGAAGGGAATCAAGGAAAAGCGCCCGGATATGATCGTAATGCTGGCAGGGGCACCCGCACCGGATTTTGAACAGTCTTATCGCGATGCAGGCGTAGAAACATTCATCCATGTAAGGGCAGATTGCTTGGAAATCCTGACATGGCTGCAGCAGCAGGGAGGTATTGAATAATGACAAATCCTGATTTTACACAAATGCAGTTTAATTCAAATCCGAAAAAAGAAAGCTTTGCGGAATGGAAAGATCGTTTGGAAGTACAGACGGGGAAAAGTTTTAGGGAACTCTATCAGCGGACAATGGAACAGATTGATTTGAAGCCACTTTATGTTGGCAGTGATTTGGCGGGGATGCATCATTTGAATTTTATGGCAGGAATCCCACCATTTTTACGAGGACCCTATCCAAGCATGTATGTACTGCGTCCCTGGACGGTTCGTCAGTATGCAGGGTTCTCAACGGCAGAAGAATCCAATGCTTTTTATCGCCGCAATCTGGCAGCCGGTCAGAAGGGGTTGTCCATTGCTTTCGATTTGGCAACGCATCGCGGCTATGACTCTGATCATCCGCGGGTTGTCGGTGATGTAGGTAAAGCCGGCGTTGCCGTTGACTCGATTCTTGATATGGAAATTCTTTTTTCTGGCATACCACTTGACAAAATGTCCGTATCTATGACAATGAACGGTGCAGTGCTGCCGGTGCTGGCATTCTATATTGTAGCGGCCGAAGAACAGGGCGTCGATAAAAAAGTCCTGGCAGGGACAATACAAAATGATATTCTCAAGGAGTTTATGGTGCGTAATACATACATATATCCTCCAATACCATCGATGCGTATTATTGGTGATATTTTTGCCTATACATCACAGTATATGCCGAAGTTCAACAGTATTAGTATTTCGGGCTACCATATGCAGGAAGCAGGAGCTACAGCAGATATTGAACTTGGCTATACACTTGCCGATGGGCTTGAGTACATTCGTACGGGAATTAGTGCCGGACTTCATGTTGATGATTTTGCACCGAGGTTGTCTTTCTTTTGGGCAATGGGCAAAAATTATTTTATGGAAGTAGCAAAGATGCGTGCGGGGCGTCTGCTTTGGGCAAAAATCATCAATCAGTTTAATCCACAAAAAACAAAGTCCATGGCACTTCGTACGCATTCTCAGACATCAGGGTGGAGCCTTACAGAACAGGATCCCTATAATAATATCGTACGTACCTGTGTCGAAGCAATGGCGGCAGCACTTGGACATACACAGTCGCTGCATACAAATGCATTGGATGAAGCAATTGCTTTGCCAACTGATTTTTCAGCTCGTATCGCACGTAATACACAACTTTATTTGCAGGATGAAACAAAAATTTGTAAGGTTGTTGATCCGTGGGGCGGGTCCTACTATGTAGAAGCGCTTACGCAAGAGTTGGTAAGAAGTGCCTGGGCCCATATTCAGGAGGTTGAAGAGCTGGGCGGTATGGCAAAGGCCATTGAGACGGGTTTGCCGAAGATGCGAATTGAAGAAGCCGCGGCTCGCCGTCAGGCACATATCGATTCCAGAGATGAAGTGATTGTCGGTATCAATAAATATCGGCTTGAACATGAAGATCCGCTTGATATTCTGGCTGTTGATAATGTGGCTGTACGTCAAGCACAGCTGAATCGATTGGAAAAGCTTCGTTCAAACCGTGACAGTGATAAAGTACAGTCCTGTCTTGATGCAATCACGAAATCGATGGAAACAGGCAAAGGAAATCTGCTCGAATTGGCTGTTGCAGCTGCAAGAGAAAGAGCCAGTCTGGGTGAAATATCATATGCTATTGAAAAAGTGAGTGGAAGACATAAAGCAGTAATTCGTTCAATTTCCGGTGTATACAGCAGCGAGTTTGCCGATAATGATGAAATTGCACGTGTGCGAAAAATGACAGATGAATTCGAAGAACAGGAAGGCCGCAGGCCACGTATTATGATTGCAAAGATGGGACAGGATGGGCATGACAGAGGGGCAAAAGTTATTGCAACGGCCTTTGCTGATCTTGGGTTTGATGTCGATATCGGTCCGCTTTTCCAGACACCGGAAGAAACGGCAAATGACGCTGTGGACAACGATGTGCATGTGGTTGGTATGAGCTCTTTGGCAGCGGGTCATAAAACACTTTTGCCACAACTCGTTGAAGAGCTCAAAAAGCGTGGTCGTGAAGACATTATGGTATGCATCGGTGGTGTTATACCAGCGCAGGACTATGATTTTCTCTATGAACATGGTGCAGCAGCTATATTTGGACCGGGTACCGTCATTCCGACCGCGGCAGGCAAGGTTCTGGAAAAATTAAAGGAGCGCATGAACTGGGATGGTTGATAGCTATAAACCGAATTGGGCTCCGGAAAATCCAGACAATGCGTTTGCCTGTGATGTTCTAAAAGGGGTTCAGGGAGGACAGGAGGGAATGCCGCCTTGTACAGCAATGGTAAGAAAGGCTGCACCAGCCGTAAAGCGTCATTCACTCACAGCAGAAGAATATGTCGAAGGCGTACTTCGTGGGGATCGCATGATCCTGTCGCGGGCGATAACGCTTATCGAGAGCAATTCATCCAAGCATATGATTTTGGCACAAGAAGTATTGCAAAAACTTTTGCCGTATACTGGGAAATCAATTCGTGTTGGTATAACAGGGGTGCCGGGAGCGGGGAAAAGTACATTTATTGAAGCATTGGGCTGCAGACTATGCAAAAAAGGCCATAAAGTGGCTGTGCTGGCAGTAGACCCGAGCAGTAGTATTACAAAAGGAAGCATTCTTGGTGATAAGACGCGTATGGAAAATCTTTCCCGTGAGAAAAGTGCATTTATTCGTCCTTCACCCTCGGGTGGGACGTTAGGTGGTGTGACACGTAAAAGTCGTGAAACATTGCTTCTCTGTGAAGCGGCAGGCTATGATCTTATTCTTGTTGAAACCGTTGGCGTCGGGCAGAGTGAGATAACTGTACGGTCTATGGTGGATTTTTTTCTGCTTGTTGTTTTGACAGGTGCGGGGGATGAACTTCAGGGAATGAAAAAAGGTGTAATGGAAATTGCTGATGCGATTATGGTAAATAAAGCCGATGGTGATAACAAGAAGAAGGCACAGATGGTTCGTGTGGATTACGAGCGAATTATTCATTATTTGCGGCCGGCTACAGAAGGCTGGCAGACAAAAGCCTGCACATGTTCAGCTTCCAGTGGTGAGGGTATTGATGAAATCTGGCAGGTTATTGATGATTTTCGGCAAAAGACAAAAGAAAGTGGTACATTTTCTAAACGTCGTAAAGTGCAGACGCTGGAATGGGTATATGCTATGGTTGAAGAGCATTTGCGAAATGTTTTTTACCAAAACCCGAATGTCAAGGCAAATCGTCTCTCAATTGAAAATGCAGTGGGGATGGATAAGCTGTCAGCAACAATGGCTGCACAAAAGCTTATTATGGAGTTTAACAAAGGGCAGAAACTCATATAACTAAATAAAAACAGCAACAAAAAGTAAGCACTGCATACAACATGAATTATATTTTGCAGTGCTTTTTCTTTTTTTATAGAAGATATATAAGGATTTTTAGCTGTTGACAATGTAAAATATTAATGATAGGATAAACAGGTAATTTAGGTATAGACAATTTTATAACGATTCAGGTGCCCGAAAGGGCTTAATAGGGAAGCTGGTATAAGCCAGCGCGGTCCCGCCACTGTAACAGGGAGCAAATCCATATAATGTCACTAAAGTGAAAACTTTGGGAAGACGTGGAAGAGTAATGATCTGGAGCCAGGAGAACTGCCTGAGTAATAATCACCGTTTGACCTGCGAGCGATAGGGATGGGGATTTTGCACGGAATAGTTCTATTTATTTGCGTATGAGAATCCTGACATAGTGTCAGGATTTTTTGTTTTTTTAAATAGGTAATCTTCTATGTGATATTCAAGCTTTCGTCTTTTCAGGCGAAAGCTTTTTTTTGTCGAAATAATGGATACAGAATCTGGTGCGTTTTACGGCAGCACTTTTACATAAAAGATTGACAGAAAACAAAAAAGGAGACTTTGGAAATGAATACATATAAAAAAATGAAGCAAAAAACCAAAGAAAGCAGGCTGGCACAAAAGGTCATAGCAGCCGTGTTCTTTGGTACGATTTGTGTAGTGGGGGAAGTTCAGACAGGGCTTGCAGCAAAAGCTGCAGATGAACCTGTAGATGAATACGCACTGAATCCGTTTATTGTAACGGCAACAAAGACACCCGTAGAGGCATTTAAGGCAAACGCAAATATTAGCGTGATTACAGCAGAAGATATTGCAAAAAATCATTATACTGATATAGCAGAGGCATTGCGTTCTGTACCGGGTGTAACAATTAATCAGTATGCCGCAGCCGGATACGATAAAAGCAACGGTATTTATATTAATGGTTCCGATGGTGTTGTCGTTCTTATCGATGGTGTGAAGATGAATGTAGCATCAAGTGAATCCAGCGGCAGCCTCCTTTCAAGCGTGAAACATCTTGATGATATTGAACGCATTGAAGTAATGAAGGGATCAGCCTCGACATTATATGGTTCTGATGCAAAGGGCGGTGTTATCAATATTATTACAAAAAAGATAACAAAAAATAGAACGACAATAGGTATGGCTGCAGGCAGCTATGGAAAACAAAAATATGTACTGACAAATGAAGGCTATGAAAATGGCTGGGGTTGGCGAATTTCTTATGATAAGGATAAAGGCAATGATTTTAAGGATGCACATGGTGCAATAAGAAATTCGATGCTGGATGGGAATACGGTAAAATTTAAACTCAGCAAGGATCTTGATACGAAGTCAAATATTACGTTTAATTTTAATTCCTATAGAGAAGGCGGTCTCTATGGTGGATTTTGGGAAAACAAATATCAGTCAAAAATAAATAAGCAGGAAGGTACACTTCTTTATACAACAACGTTCGACAAGAATACAAAAAATCAATTCAGCTTTATGCATAGTGACTATAATACGGTAAATGGCATTGGCGATCCATATGGACCTTATCCGGTTAATGTGCGAACTATACGCATAGCAGATCAGTTTGATAAAAATTTTAACGATAAACATCTTTTGACAGCTGGTTATGAATATACACAGGATACCGTATACTCGATGGAAGACAAGAAGCTTACAAATCGTTCGTATTATCTGCAGGATCAGTGGAATCTGACAAAGGTACTAAAACTTACAGGCGGTATTCGGTATGACAGCAATTCCGGATTTGGCAGTCATACGAGCCCAAGTGTGACTGCGGGCTATACCTTTAGTGATAAAGCTAACATGTACATCGGGTACAGCGAATACTTTATTACGCCGACGCCATACCAGCTTTATAATCAATACTACGGTAATCAAAAACTTAAGCCGGAAGCCGGAAATACAAAAGAAATAGGCTTTAATTATCGCTTCGACAAGAACACAACAGCATCGGCGCATTTTTTCAAGCGTCATTCAACGGACACTGTATTGTTTGATCAAACAATATGGAAATATACGAATACTGGAGAAGAAAATGCCCATGGCTGGGATATGCAGATTAAAAAGAATTTTAATAAAAACATCTCTTCTTTTGTCGGTTATACGCACTTGGATATCGATGCAAATGCACAGTATGAAAAAAATCGCAATGGGTATCTGCCAAGTGGGGAATGGAATATTGGTGTGGACTATACCAATAAGAAATTTGGAGCATCACTTACAGGACGTGGTGTAATTAATCGTCCAGGGTATAGTGGCTATGCGAACTTTTTCCCAGAAAAGACGTATTGGGTCGTTGATTTGGGGCTGAATTATAAAATTTCGCAAGATACAAAAGTGTTTTTTAAGGTAAATAATCTATTGAATCGTTATTATGCAGAGATGTCAAATGTTAAATATGGTTTACCCGATCAATGGTGGACGGCACCAGGACGCAGCTTTATTACCGGGGTGGAATTCAGTTTCTGAACAAACAATGATGGCAGTGAGGGAAAACCATATTTGTCGGCCCTAGACCCGTTATATCTATAATGTATTGCAGAATATGGTGTTTGGTATACAGGAGACTGCTGATGCTTTGTATCGTGATGATTTTAAACAGCCGCATAACGGTTTTATTTCAGAAATAAGCGTAAGCAAGGGAGATATTTAATGAAAGAAAAGCAATATAAAAAAATTTTTGCCGGACTTGTTTTGTTGTTTCTGACCATTTGTCTTTGTGCATGTGACTCCACGGCAGATACGGCAGCCGTTAATCGCACTAGCAGCAGCTATGAGGTTACAGATGATAAAGGGTCAATTGTTACGATGACAGCAAAGCCGCAGCGAATCCTTACATTATCAATGAGTACGGACGAAATTATGCTGGGACTTGTACCGCCGGAGAAGATGGTCGGGGTCAACAGCATGCTGGATGATCCTGTAAGTTCAAATATTGTTGCAGTAGCAGAAAAAATTCCAGTGAAGGTAAGCAATCCGTCGGTTGAGGAAATTATAGCTTTGCGGCCGGATCTTGTTATTATTCCGGACTGGGGTAATTTGGAGAAAGCTGCTTCGCTTAGAGAACTTGGAATTAAAGTTGTTGTATGTAAAGGGGCCAAAAGCATAGAAGAAATAAAAGAAACAATTCGTTTGCTGGCACAGGCTGTTGATGAAGAGAAACGAGGAAAGAGTTTAGTGGCAAAAATGGATGAAAAGATGGCAGAAATCAAGAAAAAAGTTGATGCTATTCCGCAGAATCAACGAAAAAAAGTTGTTCTGATTTCTCTTATGCAGTCCTATGGTGGAAGTGGTTGTACGTTTGATGATGCCTGCCGGTATGCTGGTGTAACGAATGGTATAGCAGCCGCCGGAATAAAAAGCGGTCAGACAATGAGCAAGGAACAGCTCGTAGAAATCAATCCGGATGTTTTATTTTTGCCGACGTACAATAATCATGGACGTTATGATGTGGATACACTTACGCAAGAATATTTAGAGGATCCAGCACTGCAGACATTAACAGCCATAAAGGAGAAACATTTACGGAAGCCGCGTGAAGGTTATATTTACAATGGGTCGCAGGATGTTGTTTTTGGTATACAGGAGATTGCCTATGCAGTCTACGGCGAAGCATTCAGCCAGCCAGATGACTGCCATATTTCTGCTGTAGAATGATGCTTTGTTTTTTAACGAGAAAAATTTTTATGGAAGAAATGATTGTATAGCAGAGCAGCACGTATTGCATATTGTAAGAGCAGTAGTCTGAAGATTGGTGGTTGAAAAACATGGTTGCAGATGGGATAGTAAAGGTTGAAGATATAAGTGTCG
>Ga0172378_10002824_pt1 | contig 16299 bp, 12 predicted proteins | sample GrowelOW332metaG_FD_119755 | JGI IMG/M metagenome (GOLD analysis project Ga0172378, IMG submission 119755) | Groundwater microbial communities from an aquifer near a municipal landfill in Southern Ontario, Canada - Pumphouse #3_1 metaG | ecosystem: Environmental > Aquatic > Deep subsurface >... | reverse complement strand
GTACATAACATATATATCAGACACACTTTTGATATGCTCCATACATGACAGTGTTGAAAATATGTTTGTGAAGAAAAATTTTAAACGTGCATTACGTACAATACGTAATTATTCACGTGATGAAGTTGTAACATTTAAGACCGCAATCGCCTCGTTACAAGATATGATAAATAAAGAAATATGCACGTTAGACACAATATTAGATGTTATACTATTAGATAAGATTGTACACATGATTATATTTAACGATAGAATTACTAAAATAATAACTAAGTAGAAGATAAAAAGAAGAGTCGATTATGACTCTTCTTCTTTTTTTTTTATTCTATATCAAGTATTTCTCTACACGATGCACATAATTCATATATTAATCTTTCTGTAGCTCCATTGACAACGAATGAGAATACCTTTCTTTTATATGGAGATGTAGGTGACATCATCATATCAGCCTGTATACCGCTTTCTATACCTTTAGGCATAAGATTATCAGGGTAAATACGAGAAGTCTCTCCTTTAAGAGCTGACATGACTGTAACCTTATCAGCATGTCCCATTCTAGAATATGATTTAGTTACATACTCTACAACGACTTCACCTTTATTTATCTTCTTACCAGCAACTTTAGTTCCTTCCTTTACTTCTTGAGGTAACCTTGACATATACTGAGATTTAAATTTATCCATCTTATCATTTGATATAATCTTATTATCTCCCTTGCTATTATATAGATCACGAATACTATCTACGTAACGTTTTAGACTTGAAGACATGTCACCGAGTTTACAACAATAAGCTACTCTTATCTCAACTAGAGTACCAGCATGGCTTACATTTCTTTCTTGTGTAAGTATATAATCAGACTCTATAGTTGATAAATCATCAAGACCTGTATCTCCAGTAGATGTTATATATCTTATTAAAGGGTCACCTGCGTTAACTTTAATATCGACAGAAGATAGAGCAGACTTTATAATTGTCTTCATAGGAAGTACGATAGCTTTACTCTTATAGTCGTATGATGATAATGAATCTGCAGTAGACTCACTAAGTATACAAGAATCTTCATAAACTTCTGGAGCAGAAACAAATGCAACAAACTTCATTTGACCCATACAGAATACAGGAAGCTTTTCACCTGGGATTTCAACGAACATTCTTTTATTATACGCTATAGGGTCCTTAGCTTTCAACTTAGCTCCAACTTTAATTCCTTTAGCTACATTCATATCATTATCTATAAGCTTAGCTTTAGCACTATGCTTTTCTACATTCTTAAGCTTGAACGCTTCTTCAGTACCATCATCATATGCTACAATCACATACTCATCTGTGATAGATTTTACTACACCATTCTTCTCAGCATAGAAAGCAAACTCTTTAGAGAAGTATCCTAACATTTCATCATAACCATTAGTTATATTCATAGGTGATGGATTACGTGTACCAATCATATGTCCTTTTTGCATCATGTTCATAGCAACCCTCTGTGGGTCATCTTTACTAGTACAACCAGGAGTGATTAATTCTGTTGGTGATAATAATTCCTTAGCTTCAAACTGTTTAATCTTGTCAACCGTAGTAGATTCTATATATCCTCTTAACGATACTACTTTAGGGTCAATAGGAGTTCTACGTACAATTCCTATAGCGCCAGTATATGCTGAAGGCATTGTAGACACACCTGTATCACTTATAGAAAGACTACGCTTTTCTACAGTAAAGGCTCTATCCATATTTAATCCCGATGGTCCTTTCATTGTAACCTTAGTTTGTGAATCTGCAGACACTACTGGATTAACTGTTGAATATGTATTGACATTTGGGAACGATTGTATTTCTCTTATGACTGCATTACGAGATACTTCTAGTTTAGCATTCTTAGCACCACGTTTCTTAGCTATAACATATTTACCATAAGCATCAGCTATAACTTTATACAAAGCGACTTGAATACATTCAGCATTTCTAATTCTATATAATGTAGCATCGTCTTCTTTCATTCTTATATCAGATGCTAGTAAGTTATTAGCATATATAAGAACACCACAGAAGTCAGATGGTAAGTCATAATGTAATAATATATCTTTTGAGATATGATCAACGAATGAAGTCTTGAATGAAGATATGTATAGCGGTAAGTTACCATTACTAAATTCAGATATCATTAACGCAAGAACACCAGTTGTCGTATCACAGACATCAACGTATTTAATTTCACTAAAATCAAACGATTGTAATGAACTCATTAATAAAGATATTTCAGGTTCTTCATCTTTATATATTAAATAGCAGTCTTCAAATTGTATAGAAGAAAATCTAGTCTTATCATAATCGGGTTTCTTAGCATCATACTCTAAACGATATTCTACATCGGCACGTTTAAGTAATTCGTCTAATCCCTCCGTATAGGCTAGTATAAGGGCTATAGGCAACTTCTTTGAAAGTATCTTTATAATTGAGTAGGCTTTAGTTACCTTTGTCGTAATGCCATCTAGAATCTTTACTGCATCTTCCGATTCTACATTACGGATAAAATAAGTTAAGAAATCTGCAAACTTCATATTGTTTCTGAGTCTCTTATCGACATCAGTAAATGTTACCATATCAGAAGATACATCTAATAGTATAAGTTCACCGTTCATTTTACCTATTGTCATAATACCATCTTTATAATTTGTATCATATGTTTCTTTGAATTCATCTTTAAGTTGTTCTAGCTTAAAGTATATGAAGTTATCTTTATCCTTAGTTACTTCACGGATATACTTTGATATATCAGCAAACATGATACTACGCTCATCTAACGAAGATTCTTCTGTGACACCGATAACAACACATTCCAAATAACCCTTTATATCTGGATTCTTAATAAATTTATTAAAGAATCTGACTAATACAGAATGTTGATGGTTCAGATATTTACCAGTAATATCTACAAAGGCTTTATTATAGTTCATAGTAAGCATTACTCCAGCTCCAAATTTAACGATAGGTTTTACTATACGTTGAGATTGTAACTCATATTTGTTACCATTGATGTACATAATATTACCTTCTAATTTAGGAATATCGACATTTACTGACATACGGTTACCTTCCATATCTTTTAATGGAACTCTAAGGTTTTTCATATTATTAAATTTATCAGATATGTCTTCTTGTTTCATATCACCTGAAAGATACAAAGGAAAATCTTCGTTTTCAGATAATTGAGTAAAAGTGTGCAATTGGTCTTTCTTACCTAAAGTATCTTCATATGTTTTATTCATATTCATAAATTTATTTTCGTTTATTTTATCGAATGTATTAACATCATGGAACACTTCCGGCTCTATCTTAATATCTTCTATAGATGATAATTCTTCCTCTACACTATAACTAGTAGTTTTAGCTAATAGTTTTTTCTCCTTTAATGATTTACGTTTAGTTCTAGATAATTGTACCGCTTTAAGACGTTTAGCATCGTGTACTATCTTGCCGATATTCGTTGGGTCATTAACTACCACTTCACCAAGAACATCTGCAGCCTCTAATTCACTGATATCACCAATATCAACAACCAATTTATCTACAAGCTTAGCTTTAGATTTATCCCTATATTGTGACGCCATACTCTTTTTTAGTTTAAGCTTACTCACTGGAACAATATCGGTGTCACCGTTAGCATCTGTTCCAATTTCCATATCTTTAGAATCTTCGTCCACTATAACTATGTCTTCAGTGTCTGTTCCTACCATCTCTGGATCGTCTTCTATCACAACCTCGTCAGCATCGTTTTCCAATTCAGCCTTACTAGGAGTCTCATTTATTTTACGTATACCCCTCAGAGTCGTCTCAGCTAGGTTAGCGTCAGTTACATTAGCGGACTCACCTATAAGATTAACAATAGATTCCATATCTGTATATGATATTTTAAAAACACCTTTATTGGAATAGAATACTAGTGTAGATTTACTACGTCTAAGATTATCTATGAATTTAGTTGGATAGAATTTAATATAGTATATTATCCTCTCGGCGAATGAGAAACCTTCTCGCTTATATACACCTTTAGTATAAAATCCCATAGTATCTTTTACATTAGCATAATCTAATGGTACAATAATATATCTCTCATTATATAATTCACCTGACCCAACAACGATATCAAAGACATTATCAACGTATGCTACTAGACGTTTCTCATTTCTAATGTAGAATCTATTAGACAAAGCATCATTATATGCTACTGAGTTAAAAATTATATTTCTTCCCATAAACATTCTCAAGAAGTTCTTATGAGATTTTATTTCAGGGAATCTTGTTATGATTCTATCATTAATTTCTTTATACTTTAGTCTTTTTCTAACTTTAAGACTATCTAACTCTACGTCTATATTCATAGGAGTGTATATTCCGTTTAAGTTCTTCAGCATTAGTGTACTCTTATTTGTATTCAAATCATCTATTATCGAGTATAGTGAGTTCTCATCATCGACAACTGGTAATACGAATACACCTTTCTCATATGGTGCAACTGTATTAAGTAAGTATGAAATTCTTCCTACAGCAAATGGTTTTATTGTAGTTATTCTTTGCATGTTTCCTCCTTTAAATAATATAGTGGACGACTATATCTTATGATATTAATTTAAAATGAGCGACTGAAAAGCATTCATAAACATAGTAATCATTTTACTGTAGTCTACAGGTTGTGCATCAATTCCAGCCTTTCTTAGTATTAAAACACGCACACCAAAATATTCTAGTACTATTACTAGCAATATAATATATGCCAATCCTATTTTCCATCGTCTAACAACACTGTCAGGTGATGTATTTTCACTAACCTTTATTTCCTTTTTATTTGTGCTAATCTTTTCTTTCATCTTGTTCTTTGTCGTAAACACGTTTGCTACAGTTTTTGTAGCGTCGGCTATCTTAGATATCATTCCCATGTAAATCATCTCCTTTGCGTCCACTTATTATATTGTTAGAATCGGACCAAAATCAACAGTTATATAATAATATAAGGAGGTGAAGAATTAATGATAAATACAATACCATTTATTAGAATGAACGCCATGACAGACAGGATAGCGTACATAATGAACACGCATTTACGAAAGGCACTAGAAAAGAATTTAAATATTAAATTTAATGAATTAAACATCAGTGGTTCAGCATGTATCGCTAGGAACAAGAAAGGAAGACACCCGAGTTCAATACTTGAAACACCTGTACCAGTTCTGCATATGGCTTACGATATGAATGTTAGAACATCAGACAATATATTTTCAGCTTCTGCGTTTAGTACAAGTTTGAACTATGTAGACCCAACTTTAATATCCGAACGAGTATTATATAAAGATACAGCAGAAGATACTGTAGATATAAGGTACACATTCGATAATGTAGAAATGGGTATAGATATGGCTCTCGTACTAGAAACTAAACAGAAGCAAATCGCTGCAAGACGTACATTTGATATATTGTATGAGACAGCTAGAGTATATGAGTTAACTGCTATCATAGAGATACCACTAGACGAAAGTATTATAAAGTTCTGGGTTGATAGATATAACATAACATCAACAGACATAGATACTATACGTGGAGAACTACAACAATACTCGAATTATCATTTACAACTAACACGGAATGGTAGTACAGGTAAGGAAGATATCACTATAACCTACCCAGCTAAACTAATGATATCATTTGAGGATACAGAATCATCTGATGGAGATGAACATGGACTAGTTGCAACATCATATATCGTGGCTAGAATAGCGAAGATTAAATTCAATGCACCATCGTTAATATTCATAATGCAAGAACCAAGAACGAGTATGAAGTTTTCTATAGTAAACGATGATATACTTGAAGTTGGTAATAAGTTAAGAATCGATAAAACACTTATGACGTATGGTAATAAGAATCAAGTTGCACATGCTATTATAGAATTTAAGAGTAACATAGTTTCAATTAAATCGTTATTAGCAAAATACGACTCTTTCTTAAATTGGTATATGAAAACACACACAGACTTCAAAGATGTCCTCTATATCCTTGTGAGAGACTATAACGATGATTTAGCATCATCATCTTATGTTTCGTGTAGTTCAGTTGACATATCTTATAAAAAAGATTTGTTGCTTAGAGATAGAACATATTCCAAAGAAACAGTAAAGACGTACGATATAAAAATATATTTAGATTTAAATGAATTCGATAAGTTTACATCACTTACACATAAGAGCGTATATAACCCTGATGATGGACGAATAGACAATCTAACATCGAACGATGGATTAATATCTCCCGATTTACTAGAGCAATTATAGCACAATGAGGTGATGCACATGCTTACAATAGTAATAATGTCATTTATAATAGTATTTACAGTTAACGAAATACTGAGAAAAATGTAAAGTGTATACGTGCTCCATTACGGGCACGTATACTCAAAAGGAAAGAAAAAAATACATAGGATTCTACACACCAACTAATTAAGAGATAGTCAGAAACGTGCAACACAGCAAAACAAAAATTAATAGCAACAGTAACGAAGTTAGGTTCGTTAGGTAACACAATTTGAGAAATTAATTAAATCATTATATATTCAGGAAAGAAACTAATGAGAGCTCTTTCTATCTCTTAATCGTGCAGTGTGTAGAATGATGGTAAATTAAGGTATATGTATATTTATATGTTGTTATACTTTTTACTCTCTTTCATATTAAACTCAAAGAGTTCATCATATGACACAATAGTTATCTCATTAACAAATGTTCCATATGACCAGTATGTTGAAAACTTTGACACAAGACAATCACCACTACAGTTCGAAGAAACAAATCTTACAACTGTGTACGGTTTAATATCCATAGGTAGTCCAACTATTTTAATGTTGGCTTTAAATTTAGGGTTGCGTGTACTCTTGGGAATCGAACGTTGACGAGTTTCACTAACATAAATACTGTCTGAGATACCTTCATACTTTACGGGTGGACTAGTTATAGTACTATAGTTACTATTAATACACACGTCAATCGGTGTCATCACAGTATCGTTAGTAGTTTCTGTAGTTACTAGATTGTTGTCGTATACGACATATGTCAACTGACCATCAGTTTTATATACACCGAGCATTTGTGGATTAGGATGATTACTAGAGATAACTCTAATAGTAATCTTGTCATCCTCGCTTCCAGCGTATGTATCACCCAATCCTAAATCACTCTTATTCTTATTTAGTATAAAACATACCCCATTTTCAACAAACGCGTTATATCCTCCCTCATACATTCCATATTCATGTTCAATATAATCTAGAAATTGGAAAAACCCATTTGGTCTAATTGCCACGTTCGGTATGACATTCGTATTGTCGGGTGCAGATATCACAATCCTACTTTCTGCTGATGATTTACATCTATCAAAGGCATGTTTAATTAAACCCTCTACAGTGATGTTATTAAAGAATCCTGATACAGTTCCTTTATTAGCTAGTTCTAAATCAGACTTATTGAATAAAGCTACTCTAAGCTTGTATACGTTATCTAATAAGTCATCATCATGTAGTATATTAGGATTGACATAAGTTTTATCCAACACTCCAAAGTATTCTCCATTCAGAACGTATTGCTGAATGTGTGTATTACTTTTATCTGCATCATATTTACATAATACGTCTAGTTTCACATTAGCATACGGTTTATCTGGTGTAACGTCCTGTAGTATATTGTAGTACGCTTGAGCTGGTAGCATCAGAACTACAATTCGGATAGGATATCTATTGGAAAGGAATTCCTTTAATACAGAGTACAGTAATATGTTCTTATTGTAAAACTTAGTATCGCCGATACTACCCCTAAGAATATATTCATACTTATTTCGCATAGTGGATGTTACGAGCTCTTTCTTGGAAACTCCTGCTTCTTCTGGCATATAATTCACCTCCTTGTCTAATAACTCGCTCAGAGAGCTCTAGATAGCTCTCAGGTACTTTCCACGTATAATCATTTCATCAGTCATAGGTATACCGAACTTAGATTCTATATTTTCAGATATAGTGATTAAGCTTTGTGCATCTGTTGCATAGGTAAGCATAGCTAACATAGCTGATGATGCTACCTTAACTGTAGTCCCTATTGGGGCATAGACAACATCATCACCAACTAATGAATGTGGAGCCTTGCTCTTTGTACATATAGTATCGTCCTTTAACTCTAATTCGTATAATAGTGCATCTATTTGAAGTTCTTCATCTCTTTCTTTTTTCATTATCGTATCATCTCCTTGGTTAGTTAGATTTCTCTCTATTACCATGTTTGACAATGTTTAGATATTTTCTACTATACAATAGAAAGACGATACTAAAGCAAGCGATTTTTCATCGCCTAAAGTAGTTTTTATCATTATTCTTCTAGTATTCTATAAAGTTTGTATTTAATCAACTATATCATACTAGTATTTATCTATAAGAATAATTTACTTATATTTTATTTATAATTATTTTATTAAATATAAATTACTTTTTATTATTATAAAATTATATAAATATTTATTTATATTAATTAATTATTATTAATAAATTATTAATAAACTATATAAATACTTATATATATATATATAAATTACTTTAATTAAAAAGAAATAACAAAATAAAAAAAGCCAACTCAATAAAAAAATAAAAGAATAAAGAAAAAAGAATAATCTTTTATAAAAAATAATAAAAGAAAAAATTAATAATAAAAAAGAAAAGAAACTATGAATGATCGCATAATTTGTTTGTCTTAAATATTTTTGTAGCTTGTTTTTAAATTTTCATTCCGTGGAATTATCAAACTGTTCTACGGATAAAAAATAAAGTTTGAGTTTTAATATAATATTATATAATCCAGTTTTTATTTATTTTTAATTTCGCAGAACACAAAAATAGAAACCTGTAACGAATAGACAAACTGATTTGAAAATTTGTTTAGTTAAATAAATAAAATTGCCACAACATAAAAATAGAAAGAGGGGAACTTATGCAAATTATTAATATCAATATCGATGGACTTGATTGTTCTGGTAAAGAAACACTTTCAAAAAAACTGGAAACTTATCTTGCAAGCAAATACACAGATGTGCATAGATATTCTTTTCCGAGATACGAGACACCAATTGGTAAACGAATAAGAGTATTGCTCATGAAAGAGCATAGAACAAAAGATGACGAAAATGAATTACTTGAGTTATTTTATCAAGACCACATAGATTTCATATCCGATGTAAATCGTTTGGTAGAACAAAGTGATAGCGAGAAGCTGTATTTAGTTTGTGACCGTTCCGTAAATTCAATGCTGATTTACAACAACGTTAGCTCAGATGCTTTCGATAGAATCAGAGATGTTATCGAGTATAAGTATCAGCAGTTCGAGGAACTGTATGAATTGAACGTGTTTGTATCGATGATGAATTCACGAGATGACCGTGAACTTAATCGACGATTACTTGCAAAGGAGAATAAAGACGCCAACGAAACGCTTGAAAAGCAAAGGGCATATAATAATAATATCTTCAAAGCAAGAATCGATCTCGCCAGAATACAAAAACCATATTCTTCGGATTACTTAAAGTTTATAAATTTACCAATATCTCTTTCTGAAGGCAGATTAGATATGTTAAATAAAGTTTTACATGAATTACCTTAATAATTTTCTCATATATTAACCGCGCTTTTAACGAAGTGCGGTAACCCTAGGTTTGCATTTCTTTTTATTCGATACTTAAAGAGTGCTCAACAAAGAGCACCCTTATATTTATTTTAAATTGGTTAATCCTTTCTTAGCTTTGTCTTCCATATCTTTTCTCATCTTTCTGAATTCTTCATTATGCTTTAATAGTCCATCAAGTTCACTCGAAGTCATTTCAATTAGTGTATTTTGGTCATAGTGTCCTTCGAGTACAATTATCAAATCATGAATGTATGATATTATCTCATCTGCATTTTGATTTGCAAAGAATTCATCAATAGATCCAAACCCATTATTGGTGTATCGTTAATAGCTCCACACTCACATCTCCAGTTTCCAGTAGACGGTATCTTTGCGTAGCTCTTTAGTTCAATAAGGGCTTCATCAAGTTTTTGTACAGTAGAAAGTTCTAATGTACCAACTGCTTCAAATACTTCTTCTGATGTAGAGTCTTCATCATACTCGAGCATAATGTGTTTATCATCTTTCCATTCGTCCTCAGGTGCATCAAAGTCATACATTGCAATTTTATCCACATAGAATGTAAATAGAGCGTCTGATATGTCTTTAATAAGATCGGTATTAGATTGTGCATGATTTGTGAATATGTATCTGTATTGCTCGTCAGAAGACCTATCTAGCATATCTCTACTCAATAGATTCTCATACTTGCTTACAATATGATTTTTAATATATTCGGATAAACTTGTGTGTACACTTAGAGAAGGTACTTTTATATTAAGTCTTACTCTTGCATCATCGTCATATATAACAGCTTCCATCCCAGCATTAGATTTTCTTATTTGGTTATCAAATGAATCGCTTATTTTACATAGTGCTTTAGTTTCTGCAGGTATATCGTTTTGTATTTTATTAAAGACCTTTTCAATATCTAAATCAACGATAGCTTCCCTTCCACAATCTCCACATTGCACTCTGAACGGTACTTTAGCTTGTGTGTTAACTAATGCAGCCGCAACATATATAAAGCCTATATCATCGTGACTTATGAAGTTTAGTAGCTCACTAGTTTCAATCTCGTCAGAATTTGCACATAATACAGAAGAACGGTCTAGAATTGTTTGTAGTACTTTTAATCTTGTAAGTGCTGGTGTAGATAATCTTGCTTCTCCAACAATAGTTGTTAAACAATCAATTTGTCTTAGTTCATATATACGTAGTGTAATATTTGAATTAGGTAAGAATGTATCAACATATTTTCCACGTTTTTGTCTGTTAAGTAATTTCTTTTGTTTGTTCGCCATTAAACGTTGGTATGCGTTCTTAGGTTTACTTTGGAACTTAACTGTTTCATCTTTCTTGTCCTTAGTTTCAGGTGCCTTTGTTCCTGTCTTAATTTCTTTTAAACTTGGCTCAGGCTGTTCATCAACCGTAGTTTCTTCCTTAACTGATTCGTGCTTCTTTGGCTTAGGCTTCAATTGCTTCTCAACCGGTTGTTCATTAGCCTCATTCATTTCATCTTTCTTTAATACATACATTCTTATTAATTCACCGACTGGCACTTTACCGATAGCAGAATTATCAATTCCTCTACTCTTAAAAAACTCCACAGCTTCTTTATAAATAACATCTGTACTCTTTGTAGTTTCTTTAACTCCTGTCTTAATTTCTTTTAAATCTGCATTTGATAAGTTTGGTACAAGCAATGTCCCACTCTTACTCTCAGTAGTTTTCTTAGTCATCGCTTTAGTCATTTCCTCTAGTGACATTTTACTATTTACTGGCTCTTGCTTAATTGGTACTATTGAATCTCCTAGTTGGTCAGCTAAAGCACCTAAGTTTACTTTCTTACCAGTATTTATTATACCTTCTGATTCATGTTTCGCTTGTTCTAAATCGCTTAATTTCATTGCCATTATCTATTCCTCCTATTTATTATTTATCAAAATCTTTCATTCCTGTGTCAGATGTAGATATTGTAATATCTTTATTATCATCACTAAATACAATACGTTCATTAGTATCCATGACGATTGTTACATCAACAGTTTCATCACCTGTTGGAAGTTTACGTGCAGATACACTCGCAGATGTTATTGATGTTGAGTTTATATATTTACGTATTTGCTCATTTAGCTCTACGTTCATATCACTGATATTCGTTCCTGATAATATGAAATGTCTTCTTTCTCTTATCCCAAATCCCATATCAGGTATATCGGGAAATGTTCCTTTTTCCATAAGTAATAGATTCATGACACACACCAATAGTGCATCTTCATCATTGAATTCTATATTCGTGTTATACCGTGATACACCCATACCGAGCTCCTTTACGAGTATCTCAGTATCATTACTTACTAATTTCATAATGTATTCCTCCTTCTTTATTAATATGTTCGTGATATAAAACGTTGGTATAATGTGAACAGCTATATAAAAGGAGGGATTAAAATGGCGAATGAGAATTGGACAGAGAAGCAAAAGGCATTTCATGCAAGAAATAAATATAGGAAAACACCAATTGGTTTATGTGTAATATGTGGTAAACCTGCACCATGGAACGATACTAAGGGACACTATGAAAGATTATGTTCAGATAAATGTAAAGCTGAGTATATTCGTATACGTAATGCTAGAGTTAAAGAGAAATATGGAACTAGTAACCTACCAGCTATGAGAGATTTTCAAAGAGATAAACTTATGGCTAATAGAACTATAGCCAAACCATATACACATACTGATGGTACTGTATATAATGTATTATCTAAATTAGAGTATGATGCTTTAGAATATTTAGATAAGGGTATGGGTTTATCGTCTAGCGATATAGAAGCACCTATGGTTACATCAGAAATTAAATACGATATAGGTAATGAACATAAGATACATTTTCCAGATATATACATCAAGTCACTTAATCTAATAATATCACTTAAGGACGGATTGGATAATCCAAATAAACACCCAAATTTCCAAAAGGATAGAGCTAAGAATATAGCAATCTATACTACTATATTAAAGAAGACTAAATACAATTACATGCAAGTCGAAGGTGCGGAGATTAGAATATTCGATAAACTTATGAATACTGCTGTACATGTTATCGTACAAGAGCGTGGTAGATTTGTTGTTCCACCTAGAATAGATTACGTGATGTTCTCTGAGTCTGATGACATGTTGACAAGTGTCGATAATAGTATATTTAAGTATGTAGTAATGCCTAATGAAAATGGTGTTATACAGACTGCATTTCTTGCAAAAGCAATTTCCGCTAAATGTCAACTATACATAATCAGTAGGGACGGTGTCATACGTATATTCAATAGTGATAGATTTGATGTACCATTGATAGTTAGGGATATATCTAAATATAAACTTACATATAATGATGTAACTCGTTTTATGGAAGATAATGAAATAGAAGACATGTTTAATACTGTGGCTGGATTGCTTGGATATCCTTTAGAAGATTCAGAAGGTAGTTTGATGGAAGAATATACTCATATTATAGAACAGACTATTGTACACCCAAAACCAAAGATTGTTGAAAGGAGAGCATTATGAAAATGATAGATGTTGATTTCTTATTAGTTAAGAGTAGCAGTATACATCGTAATATAGCAGTTGAGCTATATACGTCTGATAGATATGATAGGATATTCATTTCTGTATGTAATGGTAATATGATATCTTATGATAAACATAATGGTTTATGTGTTGAACCTGTATCTTCTATAACTGGTTCAGTTAGTATTAAAACATGTAGAGTACCAGAACTTTTATACGCAAGATTAGTAGAAGCTGTTAATGTATTAAACTCTGTAGATCACATTAAGTGTTTTAATGCAATGCATTGTGACTTCGATGCTTCCGACGAATGCTCTAGTTTCGTTTCATTCGTATTAAATGCTACATTGGGAATAACGTTAGGATTAACTAGATATGAATACATTGATAATACATACGCTATAAATGACAAAGACTTTCTTTTAACTAAGGTTATAGAGAGAACTTCAGATAAGCAACATAGAAATGTAATAGATAATATAAAAGAATTTAAAAATACTAAACAGTATAATGAGAACGTAGATAACGATGACTCTATACATATGCCGAACACGCCATCAACATTAGAGCAACGTAAACTATATATGATAAACAGACAGCATGCGTTTCTTAGAAAATAGTAGCACACACCATATTACATAATTGTATATTATAAATATATATTATATAGTTAGAGTAATAAATAAAATAAAATCAGGAGGAAAGAAATGAACAACAGAAACTTATTTAGTACAATTGACGCCAAAAGAGCATCAGAAGAAGTAGCAGGAATCGTAGGGAGCACATTATCAGGTGGTAACGCTAATGATATGTATAGAACATTAGACCCATTATTCAAAGCAGAAACATCTGCTGACGGACAAATAATAGGAGCATCAGCATCATTCCATAGAGTGGTATTATCTGTTAAAGATGGAGTTCCTACTTACAAAACAGGAGTTAAACACTATACTATATTCGGTAATGACATTACTGTAGAAGGTTCTTATTACAAAGGAGAATCAGGTGTTGAAGTTTTCATGCCATCATCTTCAGGAGCAGAAGAAACAATCTCATCTTACTTAGATATATTAAAGATGATGAAGGAAGCTCAAAAATTCATGCTTCCAATTAAAGTTGGTAACTCATTAATTAATGAGAAATTAATGAATGAAGACCCAGCAATATCTCCTGATATCGTGCCATTAGTTGGAGTAAACTATATCAAAACTCTTATGACTGATGACGCTCTTAAAACAACTGTTTATACTTATGCTAAATACTTAGAATCAGATGAACAAATATACAAAGTGTTACTAGCTATAATCACAGGTAAGACTTCTGATAGAGAGGATTTTACTTTAGACTCAACTAGTATTTCTACAGTTAGACAAGAGTCTAGCACTATGAGAAATATCTTAGGTGGAGTAACTTCAGTAGGCGTACCAACAGGTGCAGGAAACGGTGACATATGGACAACAAAGAAAGCACCAGTTACTAATATGGGATTCATAGCGGGAGGAAAAAGACCTAACGAAACTCCAGCAAGTATAGGAGCTGGTATTAGAGGAAACATTGTGAAAAAGAAATAGATTAACCTTGTGCGATGATTAATTTCATCGCACAAATATTTATCTCTTTTATTAGATAAGGGGGTGTAAATCATGTTAAAACACATTTCACTACCGACTTCAATAATAGATGATAATCATAAGTTTAAATCGTCATTTACTATGACGGTTACATCAGATTCAATTCTTGCCGTAGGTGACCCATTATCAGTTTTGAGTGCAATATCTCCAAACGAGTGGGATACTTTTGTACCTAGAGATAAAGGTGCGAGTATACTCAACATACATTCTTCTGACAATAAGACTGAATTAATGATTAACATAGATGACTCTGAACATGGACGTCGTATACGTCATATAATAGAAGCCGGAAATTATACAATTGATATCGTCGTTGATACAAATGATAACACATCAGTTCGTGGTTTTTATATCCATGTGCTGTAATAAAATTAGAAGACTGATATAGTCTTCTTTTTTTTCGTTGTATTTGTACGTTCCTTTAATTAACAAATAGATAGGAGGTGATATAAATGAATTCACAAACGTTGAACGAGTACTTCGGTGATAAAGAAATTACTAAACACAACACAGCGGTTATGCAGACTATTAATGCGTACATGCATCAAAATATAAATGCTCTGTCTACACCATTATATGAACTTATCACATTTGGTTCTATATGGAAGAAACGTTTTCTAATAGCATACGGTATTGATGAGAAAGATTTCAAAGAGTTTGTTAAAAAGAGTGAAGTCTTAGACTCATCATGGAACACTGTAACTGACCCAATTAATATGGCGTTGTATATGTCGTATGTTCATACTAACAAACCAGAGTTCTTGAATTTTATAGGTGTAAAGATGTTAACTTCAACAATGTTTAAATATTACAATAAGAATGGTGGATTGAATCCTAGTATAATGAGATATATAGTTGAAGGTGTTGATGCTAAAGGTAAACCAGTCATGAGTGAGAGATACTTACTTAAACAAAAAGGTTCTACTATGGCTATGTGTACCGCAATAATGCAAACTGTTGAACATGATTTTATTAAGGGTAAATATAGAGGTAAAGATTTACGTGATGATAAGATAGCGATAGAAATAATAAACTCTATATCTGCTAGAATGAACCTTACTATGCGTAGAATACGTTCACTATATGAACTTAATAAAGATAGTCGGATGTGGCAAGAAGCTGATATGACTAATGCAGAAATGTCTATATCTAATGAAACTGAAAGTGTTAAAGTTAATACTTTACTAGCAAGTGTTAGTTCAAGTATACTATCAGGTATGGATGTCAAATTGCTAAAACAAGTTCATGGTACCAAATACTTTAAAAAGATTAACATGATGTATAACGATGATACGCAAAAGATTATAGATTACTGCGATTACATCATATCATTCTATACTACTAAGAAGGGACAAGTTACATTCGCCTCTATGAAACGAGATTTCTATTCTGTGGTAGTTAAAGGTAAAGGT
>Ga0172378_10002822_pt1 | contig 16301 bp, 19 predicted proteins | sample GrowelOW332metaG_FD_119755 | JGI IMG/M metagenome (GOLD analysis project Ga0172378, IMG submission 119755) | Groundwater microbial communities from an aquifer near a municipal landfill in Southern Ontario, Canada - Pumphouse #3_1 metaG | ecosystem: Environmental > Aquatic > Deep subsurface >... | reverse complement strand
ATCCCAGCGTATGGCACTCAATGGCCTTGCACCATGAAATAGGGACATCGGGACAATAGAGGCTTGCCTTGTAGCTGGCAACATAGCCGTGATTGAGCACAGGGTTTGCCAGCTCATAGCTGTTCAGCTCAAAGCCTGCCTTGCGGCAAGTCTCAAGCACGCTTTCAAAGGAGTCCTCTCTTGAGCTGTCATGCATGAGCCCCAGAAAGCAGGGGGCATCCAGGCTGCCATGCCTCATTATGCTCCCGCCCTCTCCATACTGGCCGATTATCCTCTCAATGCAGGCCTTTACCCGCATGCAATGTCCCAGCCTTCTTTGGGATATTCTCAAGCTGACATACTCATATAGCTTTTCAGGGCTATCGATCACCATAAAGGCCTTTCTCCTCTACATAAGCAAGAGCACGCGGTGAAAGCCCTTCCAGCCTTCCCTGCCTGACGGCAGTTGCGCTCTGCACCATGATCGGGTTGTCTATGCACTCATAGACAAATCCTGGATATGAGACCTTGACCAGCGGCCTGGTCTCCATTCGCCTGAATATGAGGAACCTGACCTCCTGGCACAGGTCCTCAAACCTATGCCATTGCTCAAGACGCCCCACCAGGTCATCTCCCATTACCAAGCCCAGCCTATCAGTGATTCCATGCTCTCTCTTGAGCTGGATCACTGTGTCGTAGGTATAGGAGATTCCCTTCCTTCTGATCTCAACATCGCTTATGAAGATGCGCGAGGCTTCTTGCCTGCCATAGATGTCGCTGTAGTCCAGAAGTGCAAGCTCAAGAAGCTTGAGCCTGTCCTCAGCGCCTGCCTGAGCAAGAGATTCCTGCTTGAAGTTGCTGACCCATGCGGGCACCATGGCAAGATTCTGTACGTTGGTGCTGCTAAGCACCAGATGAGCAAGGTTGAGATGACCTAGATGAACTGGATCGAAGGATCCTCCAAGCATCGCAAGCTTCATCACGTTTGCGACCAATGCTCGTCGGCAAAGTCAGCATCCATGCCAAGTGGCTTGGCAAAGCCGCTGTCAGGCTTGTGATTGACCATTGCCATGAAAGCCTGCTGAATTGCAAGAAGCTTGTCTTCCATATAGATGGACAGAGGAAGCACAGTCTTATCTGCATACTTGGCCTTGAGAAGCTCAAAGCGCTCCAGCGCTCCAGGCTCGTCAAGCTTTGTGCCGATTATGCACTCCTGCTTTCCAGTGACAAGCTCCTCAGAATAAGCAGCAACCTCCTTGTGCAGGATGTCATAGGCATCAAGGCAATTGGGATCTGATAGATCGACTAGATAGGCCAGGCCTCTGGTCCTGCTTATATGACGAAGGAACTTGAATCCCATTCCCGAGCCTTCGCTGGCGCCTTCGATGATGCCTGGTATGTCTGCAAGCACTATGTCCTGGTCGGCATACCTCATCATCCCAAGAACCGGGATGCGGGTGGTGAATGGATATGGAGCCACTTCGCTTCGGGCATTGGTGAGCATGTTTATCAAGGAGCTCTTTCCAGCATTGGGGAATCCCACAAAGCCGATGTCTGCTATGATAAGGAGCTCAAGGCCCACCCTTGCTGCCTGGCTAGGCTCGCCAGGCTGTGCAAAGCGAGGAGTCTGCCTGGTTGCGGTGCGGAAGTGGTAGTTGCCAAGTCCGCCCCGTCCGCCTTCAAGGAAGACGAATCGGTCTGTGTCTGTGAGATCCTTGATTATGGCTCCTGTATCAGGATCCTTGATCACCGTGCCTCTTGGCACTGGAATCTCTATGTCGGCGCCCGCTCGACCATAGCATCGGGCTCCGCTGCCATTCTGTCCGCCTTCAGCCTTGAAGCTCCTTATGGTCTTAAGATGGCTGAGGGTGCGCAGATTGTCCTTTACTACGAATACAACATCTCCGCCCCGGCCGCCATCGCCGCCATCTGGGCCCCCCTTCGGAACGCATCTCTCGCGCCTGAAGGAAACACAGCCGTTGCCTCCTTTTCCGGAGGCAACGTCTACATAGGTTTCGTCTGAAAAGCCGAACATAATGTTATTTACTCAGTTACTATGCTGACGTACTTGCGGTTGTTCCTCTCATGAAAAAGAACAGTTCCACCAACCTTTGCATAGAGGGTATAGTCTGATCCGAGACCAACATTCTCTCCCGGGTGGATCTTAGTGCCGTGCTGGCGCATGATGATCTCACCGCCCTTGACGAGCTGTCCGCCATAGCGCTTTACGCCTAGTCTCTGGGAATTTGAGTCTCTTCCGTTTCTGGAGCTTCCGCCGCCTTTCTTATGTGCCATGAAATTGCCTCCTTAACCTTCAATTGCCTTGACTGAAATCACGCTGTAGGTTTCACGGTGTCCCTGGGTCCTTCTGTAACCCTTCCTCTTGTGGAACTTATAGACTCTCACCTTGCTGTCCCTGAATTCGTCCTTCAGGGTCGCCACGACCTTGGCTCCCGCAACATATGGGGTGCCAAAACGAGCATTCTCTCCGTCGACAACAGCGAGCACAGACTCATAGGACACATCAGATCCGACTTCCACATCATTGATGTGGTCGACTGTCAGGTCTGCACCTACTTCCGCCTTATACTGCTTGCCGAGGATCTCTACCAGTGCATACATAGCATCACTTCCTTGTTTAGATTCTAGGAACTTATAGCATCTAGCAGGAAAAAGCTCAACACAAGGCTGGAAAAAACATGGAAATGGCGCTATTTACATCCGACCGTTCGGTTGGTATAATGAAGCCATGAATACCACTAGACAAGCCTTGATGGACAGCTTTCTCGCCCTTTCAGCCCAAAAGGGCCTTGAAGGGCCCAGCATAAGCGAGCTTGCAGCCAGCGCAAAGATAAGCAAGCCCTCCTTCTATTCCCATTTTCCAAGCAGGGATGCGCTGCGCCAGGCTTCAATCGACCAGGCCCTCAGAGCCCTTGATGCAAGGGACCTCAAGATCAAGCTGACACCTCAGGACCCGCAGCAGAACCTCTTCGATTGCTTCAACCTGTTCTGGGATATGTTCAGCTCCACTCGCACCAGCCTTCTCTACAGGATCATCCGTGGCCAGAGATGGGTTGACAGCCAGGCTCATCTTCTGAACAGGAGGATAGAGTCCATGGCCTTCAGCCAGGCTGAGGTTGTGCTTGAATACCTTGACCAAAGAGAGAGGCTGCACATCAAGGACCTTGATGCAGCTTCGCACCTGCTGGGACTGGCGATCCTTGATCTTCTTGACCGGATACAGGAAGAAGGAGTCCTGGACAAAAGCTCCGAGGACTCCTTCTTCTCCGAAGCAGAAAGCTTCATCGAGAGATTCTGCATTCTTCTAGGCTGATCTACATCTCCTCCAAAAAGGGTATGCCGATTATCTCATAGGCGCTCTTGAAGGTCTCAAGAAGCATCAGGCAAAGCCCAACCCTAGCCTTTGAAAGCTCGGTCGTCTCGGCCTTGAGTATCTGGGTGTCATGATACCAGTGGGAGAAGACCTTGGAGAGCTCAAAGACATAGGTGCAGAGCAGGCTTGGGTCGTAGCTCTCGGCGCTCTTGTCCAGGACATCTGGATAAGAGGCAAGGGCCTTGATGATCGATCTCTCATCGTCAAGGGTCAGCAGGCTTGGATCAAAGCCGTCCAGGCTTCCTTCATAGCGCTTCAGTATGCTTGAAAGACGCGCTCCCATGTACTGCAGATATGGGCCGGAGTTGCCTGTGAAGGAGAGCGATTCGGCTGGATTGAAGGTCATGTCCCTCATGGGATTGACCTGGAGAAGGTAGTAGTTGATGGCGCCCAGGGCTACATAATGAGCTGTCCTGGCTGCATCATCAAGCTCGCCTTCCCTGTCCTTCTTGCGAATCTCCTCAAGGGCCATCTCTGTCAGCTGCCTGAGAAGCTCGTCGGCATCGACCACTGTGCCTTCCCTGCTCTTCATCCTTCCATCAGGCAGGTAGACCATGCCATAGGCCAGATGATAAAGGCTCTTGGCCCAGTCGAATCCAAGAAGGCCAAGGATATAGAAGAGGACCTTGAAGTGATAGATCTGTTCGCTTGCAACCACGTAGATCAAGGTATCAAAAGGCCAGTCCTCGTGCCGCGCTATGGCAGTGCCGATGTCCTGCGTTATGTAGAGGGAGGTTCCATCGCGCCTGAGGAGCACCTTCTTGTCCAGCTTGATAGGAGCCAGGTCGACCTGAACAGATCCATCCTCCTCCCTGGTGAAGACTCCCTTTGCAAGGCCCTCGAGTATCTTGTCCTTTCCAAGCTTGTAGGTGTTGGATTCGTAGTAGTACTTGTCAAAGCTGATTCCCATGGCCTTGTAGCTCTCTTCAAGGCCGTCGAGAGTCCATCCATTCATCCTGGTCCACAGGGCAATTGTCTCAGGGTCCCCGGCTTCCTACTTCTCAAGCATCTCCTGGGCCTGGGCCTCGGCTGTAGGATCCTCCTTTGCCCAGTTGGCGAACTTCACATAGTACTCTCCGACCAGGTGGTCGCCCTTTATGCCGGATGAAGCCGGATCCTCACCCTTGGAGAACTTCTGATAAGCCAGCATTGACTTGCAGATATGGACTCCTCTGTTGTTGATGAGATTGACCTTCCTTACATCAGCTCCGCAGGCCTTGAGCAGGCGTGCAACGCAGCTTCCTATGGAATCATTTCTCATATGGCCAAGATGGAGGGGCTTGTTTGTGTTGGGGCAGCTGAACTCAACCATGATCCTGCGGCCCTTGAGGCTGGATGTATGTCCAAAGCCTTCGGTCCTTGCCTGGGTGAAGAGCTGCATGGCCAAGTCTGCAAGCCCAAGGCGAACGTTCAGGTAGCCGCCTTCAATCAGGATCTCGCCCTTTGGGCTGGAAGGATCGGCCATAAGCGCTTCCCTTACAGCAGAAGCCAATGCAGCAGGGGCCTTGTGGAAGGCCTTGGAATAGGCGAACATTGCAATGGCTATATCCCCGAGCTCTGGCTTTGGAGGGGTGAGGACGACCGGCCTTGGCAGGTCTGCCTCTATGTTGGCTTGACTAGCCATCGTGACTATGGCCTGGTATACTGCATCAGCCCACTTGCTTTTTGTCTCAGCGTTCATAACATCTCCATCAAAGAGCGACGGAAACTTCGCCAGCACTAATTATCTGACGCTCACCATTCTCTCTTTCAACTATCAAGCGATAATCATCAAGAATCCCGACGGCCTTGGCCCTGTAGCTGGACTGTCCGCTGACCATCAGGTCTTTTCCTATAATAAAGCAGTTTTTCCGGTATTCTTCAAGGCAACAAGCCCTGTCCAGATTAAGAAGGCTGTCGGCAATCGCCTGTCCAAGCTCCAGCTGGCTTGCAGGGCAGCTTTTCATGTCGCCAAACAGGCAGCCTGCCTTGTCTCTTATTTCAGGCGGAAAATCCTGGCCTGCAAGATTCACCCCGCAGCCGATTATGATAAAAGGACCGGCTACCTCGGCAAGAATGCCTGCAACCTTCCTAGAGCGATAGTAAAGGTCATTAAGCCACTTGATTCTTGTCTCGATGCCGGTGGTGCCAAGGATTGCACGCCTAAGCGCAACGGCTGCCTGGCCTGTAGCCAGCAGGCAGTCAGGCCCCAAGGGCAAGGCAATGCTGATGTATACACCTCCAGGTGGAGAGAAGAATCCATGGTCGCTTCTGCCCCTTCCCTTGGTCTGTAGAAGAGCCTGTATTGCCAGGCCTTCATGCGCCTGGCCTGCTCTTGCCAGGTCCTTGAGATAAGCATTTGTGGAATCAAGGGACTCAAGGACCCTTACATCAGCTTTCAATTCGCACCCTCGGAAAGGGTTGCATTGACAGCCACTGGAGCTGGCATTGGAATCTCCATGCTATCCTCATCCTCTCGGCCAAGCTTGTCGACAGGGCCACGGTCAGGGCCTTCAAGAAGCCTTGGATTGGTAAGGTAGGCCTTTATGTTGCGAAAGGCATTTGCAAAGTAGCTTCCGCTGCAGATCCTCTCATCCATGACCACCCCCAGAGGCAGGCACTTCTTGAAGACGATCTCCCCTTTCTCGCGAAAGGCCACCTCGCGCATATTGCCTATTGTGATGAACACGCTTGTAGTGCCAAACTCATAGACATGGTGATAGATGTGGTTTGTCTTGATCGATGCCAGGTTGGATACTGTCAGGCTTGTATGGAAGGGAGAGGCATTGATGATGCTGCTTGGAAGCCAGCCATGCTTGTCCATGAACTTGAAGATGCCGACTCCAATGTTGCATAGTCCTGGAAGTTTCAGAAGCGTCTTGATCAGCTTGTCTGTGGAGTTCGAGTTCTCCTTGCTCCTGTTGTCGTTGATGTACTTGTCGATCTTGGATTGCACGACCAAGACGTCGTCATCCATGTCGAAGCGGATCTTGCTCATGGTGCCCTCATCATCAGCGCTGTTCTTTAGCACGACCATGGCCACATCAAATGCGTTTCGGTCATAGATCTTCTTGTTCACAACAAAGCGATTGAGAAGGGGGTAATGCTTGGCTGTCCTTAGATAGGCTGCAATGATGACGCCAAGGTGGCTCATGTAGACGCCTTCTCTTCTCTTTTCCTTGATGTAATCGCGAATGGTATCCACTGGAATATCCAGGGTGATCATATTCATAGCATCATAGCGCTTGTTCATTATATATGGCACAACCGTGTACATTGGGTCAGCGTCCTTGACCCTCCTGCCGTCTTTTCTCATAAGGTTCTCCCTTTCGGGTGCAATAGTATAATAAAACCATCCATAAGGTAAATATCGTTGCAAACATAGGCAAAGCAAGATTCTGTAGTGGCCTCTAGTTAATATTGGCCACTTCCCTTTTCTTTCTGGAAACGATAGAACAGCTATATGCCAGTGTCCGCACAATCCCAAAAGGCCTTCAAGGCAGCCTTCCGTTCCACCCTCCCCATCATGGCAGGCTTTCTGTTTCTTGGCTCAGGCTATGGCCTTTACATGCGCTCGCTTGGCCTTGAGCCCTGGTGGCCAATGCTCACAAGCCTCTTGATCTATGCAGGCAGCATGGAGTTTGTCACTGCCAGGCTGCTGCTTGGAGCCTTCGATCCTATCGGAGCCTTCCTAATGACCCTGGCTGTGAACTCAAGGCATGTCTTCTATGGTCTAGCCCTGCTGGACAGCTACCAGGTGCCACAGAAGCAGTATTTGATATTTGGGCTTTGCGACGAGACCTTCTCCATAAACAGCAGCGCCAAGGTGGATGAGGACATCAACAGAGGTCTCTTCTACACCTGGGTGACGGCACTAAACCAGCTCTACTGGCTTGCAGGCTCCACCATTGGAGCCTTTCTCTGGGGCCTTGTCTCGCGCGTAGAGCTCAAGGGTCTTGACTTTGTTTGCACTGCCTTGTTCGCTGTCATCTTCCTTGACAGCTTTCTCAAGGAGAAAAGTCACGCCAGCTCCACGCTTGGCATAGTGCTCTCAGGAGCCTGCCTCTTCATTCTTGGGGACGGCTTCATCCTGCCAGCCCTATTCCTGATTGTCTTGGCCCTTATGCTTCTGCATAAGCCTCTAGGGAGGTTCTATGAGCACGATTGAGCGCCTTGCCACCATCGCCCTTGTCATCCTGGGAACCCAGCTGACAAGGCACCTCAGCTTCTGGATCTTCTCCAAGAACAATGAGCCCAGCTGGGTCAAATACCTCGGAAAGGCCCTTTGTCCAGCGATCTTTGGCTTTCTTCTTGTCTATTCCCTTAAGGGCTATGGAAGCACTGCCTGGCAGGCAGCAGCTGCCCTTGGCGTCACTGCTCTTCTGCACATCTTCAAGCGCCAGATGCTTCTGTCCATCGCAGGCGGGACTCTCTGCTACATGCTTCTAGTCAACTTGATCGGCTAGATGACAACATTTACCAGATCACCCTTCCTAAGGCCCGGCTTATCCGGGACCAGGACCTCAAGGTAATTGCCAGTAAGAGCCTTCCAGAAGTTCTTTTCCCTGCTCTCAAGAATTGCTTCGGCAGGGCGTCCCTCCTGTCTCTTCCTGTAGCGCTCCAGATTCTCCTCTGCCATCTTTCTCAGCTCTGCTGCCCGCTGGTCCCGCACTGATTCGGGCACCCTGTCGGTGGCGTGGAAAAGAGGGGTGTCAGGCCTTGGTGAGTAAGGGAAGACATGAAGGAATGCAAAATCAAGGTCCTTGAGCCTCTGATAGCTTATCTTCCACTCCTGCTCATCCTCTGCAGGAAGACCCGCTATCACATCGCAGGCGATGAACGGATCATCCTTGACCTTGCGCAAGGCCTCGATGACAAGGGCCAGCTGCCCCGCATTGTAATGCCTGTTGACCCTCTGTAGGACCTTGTCGGAAAGGCTCTGGACAGGAATGTGGAAATAAGGCTGGACACGAGGGTCGCTGAGGGCATCAAGCAGCCTCTGGTCTATGCTGTCGCTCTCCATGGAGCTGAGGCGGATCCTCATGTCAGGTCCAAGGACATCCAGAAGCCTTTGGACAAGGCCGCCAAGCCCCATCCCTCTTCTGTCGTACATGCTCAGGTTCACGCCAGTGAGAACCATCTCATGATATCCTGCCTTCTCAATCTCCAAGGCCCTTCTGGCGGCAACTTCGGCATCCAGGCTCACGGAGATGCCTCTGGCCACATGCACGCGGCAATAGCCGCAGTTGTTGTCGCAACCATCCTGCACCTTGAGATAAGCCCTGCTGTGCCGTGTGAAGGAGTTGGCATCAAAGCTGAAGGGCCCTCCATCAAGACCCAGGTCGAGCTTGGTCCTGTCAGTCTGCTCGTTGGCTATGAAGCTGTCTACGCTGAAGCCCTTGGCCAGATGCTCAGGAAGCTTCAGCAGGGCTGCCTTGGCTCCAAGCCCAAAGACCTTGACAGGCCCCAGCTTGCGCAGCTCCTCTGCATTGAGCTGGGCATAGCAGCCTGTGGCTATGACAGTGGCGCCCTGGACTCCAAGGAACTTGCGGATCATCCGCCTGGCCTTCTGCTCGGCCTTCGTGGTCACGGTGCAGGTATCGACCAGATAGTAGTCGCAAATCTCGTTCTCATCATCAGCAAGCTGGAACCCAGCTTGCCTGAAGGCCTGCATCAGGGCCTCGCTTTCACATTGGTTGAGCCTGCAGCCCAAGGTATAGACAAACGCTTTCATGGCCTTGATGATAACAAATCTGAGATAATCTTCACAAGCCTTGAAGAAGTCGGCCAAAGGCTGTATTTTATGGCTAGTCAGTTGATAATCTACAAGGAGAGTAAATATGGCATTTTCAGATATCATGAAGGCCAAGGCCGTCAAGCTTGCAAAGAGGCTTGTCCTTCCAGAGGGAACAGAGCCAAGAACGCTCAAGGCAGCAAGCCTTATACTGGAGCAGAGGATTGCACGCTCAGTCACCCTGCTTGGCAATGTTGAGGCCATAAAGGCAGCAGCAAAGCAAAACGATGTGGATCTCAAGGGCCTGACCCTTCTCAACCCCTCCTCAAGCGACAACCGCCAGAAGTACGCAGACGAATACTATGAGCTTCGCAAGGCAAAGGGAATGACACCCGATCAGGCTTACGCCGACATCATCGACCCGCTTCGCTGGGGTGCAATGATGACTCGCCTCAAGGATGCAGATGCCATGGTTGCAGGAGCGCAATCCACAACAGCCGATGTGCTCAGGGCATCCTTCACCATCATCAAGACAAGGGCCGGAATCAAGAGCGCCTCAAGCTGCTTTGTCATGGCTACCCCTGCGGCCAAGTACGGCGCAGATGGATCCTTCATCTTCTCAGACTGCGCCACAATCCCCAATCCGACTGCCGAGCAGCTTGCTGAGATAGCTGAGCTTTCAGCCTTGTCCTGCAAGACCTTCCTTGGAGTCGAGCCGGTTGTCGCAATGCTCTCCTACTCAACAAAGGGCTCTGCCAAGGGAGAGCTCGTTGACAAGGTCATCCAGGCTACCGAGCTTGTAAAGGCCAAGTGCCCAGAGCTCCGTGTAGACGGAGAGCTTCAGGCAGATGCAGCCATGGTCGCCTCTGTAGGCGCCCAGAAGGCTCCAGGCTCCACAGTTGCAGGAAAGGCCAACACCCTGATCTTCCCCGACCTCCAGGCAGGAAACATCGGCTACAAGCTGGTGCAGCGACTTGCAGGCGCCCAGGCTTATGGACCTATCCTCCAAGGCTTTGCAAGGCCTGTCAGCGACCTGTCCCGCGGATGCAGCGTAGAGGACATAGTCGTCACAGCCGCGGTCACGCTGGCTCAGAGCGAGAGCCTGAACTAGCTGAAACGCTGATCAGAGGGGCTGTGCAATGCGCAGCCCCTTTTTTATACTTGATTTTGGAGGGACACCCATGAACATTCTGTCTACAATAGGCAACACGCCTCTCATCGAGCTCGACAGGCTTGAGACCTCTGCTGTTCTCCTTGCCAAGGTTGAGCTGTTCAACCCAGGCGGATCGATAAAGGACAGGGTCGCCCTTTCCATGATCGAGGAAGCTGAGAAGGAAGGAAGGCTGCATGAAGGCTCGGTGATCATCGAGCCTACCAGCGGAAACACCGGCATAGGGCTTGCACTGGTTGCAAGCATCAAGGGCTACAGGACAATCATAGTCATGCCCTCCTCAATGAGCGAGGAAAGACGGCAGACCATAAGGGCCTATGGTGCAGAGCTTGAGCTCACACCCGCTGAGACGGGGATGGCTGGCTCCATAGAGAAGGCCAACGAGCTTGCAGCCTCTATTCCAGGAAGCTTCATACCCTCCCAGTTCGACAACCCCGCCAATGTACTGGCTCACTACAGGACCACTGGACCCGAGATCTGGGAGCAAAGCGGCCACAAGGTGGATGTACTTGTCTCAGGAGTCGGCACAGGCGGCACTCTCACTGGAGCCGGACGCTATCTTAGGTCCTGCAATCCAGGGCTGAAGATCATAGCAGTGGAGCCAGCAGCCTCCGCTGTTCTTTCCGGCATGAGCAAGGGCAAGCACAACCTGCAGGGAATTGGAGCAGGCTTCATACCAGCCATCCTTGACCGAAGCCTCATTGATGACATAGTCAAGGTCAAGGAAGAGGATGCATACGAGACAGGACGGCTTCTATGCCAGAGGCAGGGGATCTTCGCAGGCATCTCCAGCGGAGCTGCTGTGTGGGCAGCCCTGAGCATCAGCAAGGCCTATGAAGGCAAGAGAATTGCAGTCATTCTTCCAGACAGTGGATCCAGATACCTGTCCACTCCCCTCTTTAAATGATGGACAAGAAGCAAATTGAGATAATCGCCAACACGGCACAAGCCCTCAGCCAGGATAGGTCTGAGTCATTTATAGGGCTGAAGGATTCCACCCAGAGCCTGGCCGAGGACATCCTGGGGGCCATGTTCCCCTTTCACATGTCCTCGATCTCTCGCCAATGCCAGCCGCTATGCAACGGCATAATGGGAATAACCAACATCTTCATGAAGGCCAAGTCCGTCTTTTCCTTTGTAGCCCAGGATCCAGATGAACTAGCAGGCCTTCTGGTCGAAGGAATCCCTTCCATAAAGAAGGTCCTTGACACCGATGCCCAGGCAGCCTATGAGGGCGACCCTGCGGCAAAGAGCATAGATGAGGTGATTCTCACCTATCCAGGGTTCTTCGCCATCGCCATGCATCGCATAGCTCACTTCATCCTTGGCCTTCAGATCCCTCTGGTGCCAAGGATCATCAGCGAGTACGCCCATATAAAGACCGGCATAGACATACATCCAGGCGCCACCATCGGCCCATATTTCTTCATTGACCATGGAACCGGCGTAGTCATAGGCGAGACAACGACCATCGGCGAGCATGTGAAGATCTACCAGCATGTGACCCTTGGAGCGAAGAGCTTCCCAACAGCCCCGGATGGAACGCTGATAAAGAACCTCAAGCGCCACCCGGACATCGGCAACAATGTGATAATCTATGCAGGGGCGACAATCCTCGGAGGATCGACCCATATTGGCGACAACGCTGTGATTGGGGGCAATGTATGGCTCACCCATAGTGTGGAAAGCGGGATCATGGTCACTGTTGCAGGTCCCGAGCTGAGAAGCAGATAACCATCAAGGCCTGCTTCAAGCATGCTGCCTGAAGGCCTTGGCCATAGCCGCTATCTCGCTTACGCTAAGGGTCTCTGCCCTTCTGGAGGGTTCGATTCCAGCTTCTCTGAGCCTCTGCTCCACATTCTCAAAGCGTGCCTTGAGGTTGTTGGCTATCGTCTTTCTTCTCTGGGCGAAAAGGGTCCTGTTTAGGCTCAGGAAGACCTCCCTGTCCGCCTTGTCCACCTGGCTCTTGTCCAGGCGAGTGAGAAGTATGGCCTGGGAATCTACGTTCGGAGGGGGGAAGAAGCAGGAGCCGGGAATCTTCATCAGTGGCCTTGCGGCATAATCAGCCTGAACAAGGACTGACAAGGATCCCCACATGTCTGTGCCAGGCATTGCACAGAGCCTGTCTGCCACCTCTTTTTGCAAGGTGAATTCCATGACTGGGGCATGACATCCTGCCTCAAGAACCTTGGCAATGCAGATGGACCCTACATTGTAGGGAAGGTTGGCGCACAGGCAATCAGGAGCGCCGTGGGTCCTGTAGTATTCGTCGAAGGTCTTCAGAAAATCGCCTTCAACAAGCTCAAAGCCCTTCTCATCGGCAAAGGCCTCCTCTCGGAGTATTCGGCAGAATCCATGATCTATCTCAAAGGCTGTCACATTGGCTCCTCGATCAAGAAGCGCCTTCGTCAAGGTCCCAATTCCAGGACCTATCTCCCATACCTTGCTCGCCTTGGCCGCTGCCTGGGCAAGCGTTGCCACCGCTGGTCGGGACAGGAGGAAGTTCTGGCCGAATTTCTTGGTAAGATTCAGCCCATGGGCTTGAAGCAAGGCTTTGATTGCAATTGGAGAATCGTAGGCGAAATCCCAGCTCATAAGCTTCCCTCCTTCTGTTCATTCTCCGCCTAGAATAGCCAAGAAGGCCTAGAAGGGTCAACAAGACAGCGCAACAGACTATGTAGGTGCACAACCCTGCCGGCTTGAAGGCTGAGGCCCAGCCAAAGAGGCCTTTCATGGCCTTGCAGCAAATCTGCAGAAGCCAGTCCAGCCAGGACAAGGGAAACAGCAGGTAGAGAATCCCTACAGCCATCACAGAGAAGGCAAGAAGGCCTCCTAGATAGCTGACCAGCAGGGCCTGGGGCCTGAAGGAGCCTTCAAGAGCCAGGCTTGCAGCAGCGCTTGCCAAAAGAGCTGCCAGAGAGGAGGAAAGGATGCTGGAAAGCCACAGGGGCATGAAGGTCTTCAGCACTCCATTGACATATCTGAGCAGCCCGACCAGCCCTAGCATGGCTAGATAGCTGTACAGGCCGCCAAGAGAGCATAGGCTAAGTGGATTGATGGCCTCCTGCAGGATCAAGGCTCCTAGCAGGCAGTCCAGGCCCTTGAGAGGAAGGCAGAGCATTATCACCGACCTTAGCAAGGACGGCTTTGGCCCTGCAAGCCAAAGGAAGGCCAGGCAAAGGACGATTCCCAAGATCCTTCCTCTCTTTCTGAGAATCAAGGCAGCTAGGCCTGTGAAGAAGCCCAGGTGCATGCCGCTGAGGGCCAGTATGTGGCTTGAGCCGGCTTGCTTGGCAAGGTCTGAGACCTGGCTTGGCTGCTGGCTTCTTCCCAGCAGGAGCATGAGAGCAAGATTTCTTGGCTCGTCAGGGCTAAGACGCTTCTCTATTGCACTGATGAGCCTCAGCCTCTGCTCAGATAGCTCTCCAGGGCTTGATAGAGCCTTAAAGCTAGATGCAATGAAAAGCCCATCAGAGAAGGATCCCTCCATCTCAAGCTCAGTGCCATGGCTTACCAGGCCATAGGACCTGCAGATTGCTGGGCACAGTCCACGAGCATCCAGGCGATCTCCATTCTGGTCATAGCTGCCTTGAAGGGCCAGGCTGAAGAAAGTCCAGCCGGTCGAGGTGAGACGGCTGTCTTCAAGCAATCTGCCGCGAATCCGGGTGCAAGAAGCAGCTTCCTGGCTTAGGCAGGGTCTTGAGCAGGGGCTTATGGCAAGAGCTTGCAGAAGGCACAAGGACAAGGCCATAAGCCTTGCCAGAGAAGCCATCCTCTGCCTAGAGAAGGTCAGGGCGGCGCTTGAGATGCCGCTCAAGGCCACAAGAGCAAGAAGCATCCAAGGTCTTGGCCTTAGGATGCCTGCACAGAGGAATATGGATATGAATGCTGCTATAAATGTCGCTGCGCCCACATAGTCATAAGGCGCATCTTGCTATAAAAGCTCAAGAATCAGGCAAAGAAGAGCAAGATCGGATCCCTTATGGGCTTCCTTGAAGAGGCTCTGGCTGACCCTCTCTCTTTCCATGCCGTTTTTCCTGGCAATCTGGGCTTTCTCAAGAAGCTCATCAAGGCCTCTCTCGTTTCTCTTCAGATGGTTGAGAAGAAGGGCTCGAAGCTTCTCTGGGCAATGGAGGCTCCTGTTGTCGGGCCTCAAGCCAACAGCCATCTCGCTAAGCTCAAGGCTCTTGGTCCTGTCAAGGTCCTCCAGGGCATCCTCGATGGCGCCTAGATCGCTGTCAAGGGCGGGCTTGTAGGCTCCAGCTCTTCTTTTGAGCTCCTCCCTCTTCTTCATCACCTTGGGATCATTCTTGTCATGGCGCACCATCAAGCCCCAGGAAAGGGCTGCGCCAAGGCCAGCAAGCGCCATCTCATCGATGACAGGCACAGGATCGCGGACTACAAAGGCAAAGAAGAAATAGACAACCAGGAAGATGAAGGCTGATATGAAAAGGTGAGGAAAGTACTTGGTATCCTGCACCCAGCGATTGATGCCCGCATCGATGCAGGCATAAAGCTCATGATCCACCTTCTGGACCTCATCATCATCCAGGCTGTGGCTTGAGTACACCTCAAGGTCCTCGTTCTCATCCCAGAAAGCTCCGCTTCTGGGATCCTGGTACTCAGATAGAATCAGGTCCTTTTTGCTTCGTTTGATGAAGTATGCCTTCAAGAAAGCCTCCTTGAAATCATCTCAGCCAGCTGGCCTGCATCATGAGCTATGTCCTGGGTGAACGCCCTTAGATAGGCTTCATCCCTGTAGCCCCAGGACACCAGCACAACGCTTGCCGACATATTCTGAGCTGTCTGAAAATCGACTTCGCTATCACCAATATACATGAAATCTTCAAGCTTGACATCATTCTGGGTGCAGAAATCCACCAGGCCGGAGCAATCAGGCTTGTTGGGATATCTTCCACCCTGGCCGGCGACAAAGGCAAAGGGCCTGGAGGGGAAAAGGATGTCTATGACCTTTATTGCAAGCTCCTCCTTCTTGTTGGACAGCACGCCCAGTGCGCAGCCTTCCTGCTTCAGCCTGGCAACCAGGTCTCCCATTCCGTCATACAGTCTTGTCTGATCGCAAAAATGAGCGTTGTAGTAGGCCTCAAGGCTTTTCATGCCCTTATCTATCAGGCTTTTGCTATAGGATGCTCCAAGGCTGTCCATGCATCTTTCAAGAGCATTCCTGAGCCCATTGCCCACCACTGATCTCACAAGGCCTATGTCAACGCCTTGATAGCCCATGGTCTTCATGGCGTGATTTAATGCCGCCTGAATATCTCCTAGCGTATAAGCCAAGGTTCCATCTAGATCGAAGACAATGCCCTTCACTTTATGACCCTCAGGATGTAGACCTTCAGGTATTCGCTTTCTGGGAAGCTGAGCCTGATTGGATGGTCGGCTGCCTGGCCGAGGGTTGCCAGTATCTGGATCTCGACGCCGCTGTCCTTGGCGCTCCATGCAAGCATTGTGCGGAACTGCTCCCTGTCCACATTGCCTGAGCAGGAGCAGGTCACTATGATGCCGCCGCTGGCTATCTTGGCCATTGCAAGACGATTGAGGTCCTTGTAGGCCTTCAGCGCCGCCTCGACTCCGTCAGGAGTCATGGCAAGCTTTGGAGGATCCAGGATCATCATGTCATAGTGATTCTCCTCAATCAGGCGCATCTGCTCAAAGGCATCGCAGCGAGTTGTGGTCACCCGGCTAATAGAATCAGCAGGTATGGTTCCTCTGTCGATGTTGAAGTGCACATTGCTCAGAAGCTGATGCAAGGCCTCGTCGCTTCGGTCAAGGGCGTCAACGCTTTTTGCTCCCGCGGCAAGGCAATGAATGGTGAAGGCTCCTGTATAGGAGCAGACATCAAGAACAGTCCTGTCCTTGGCATAGAAGGCAGCAGCCTTTCGGTTCTCCCTCTGGTCGCAATAGAAGCCGCTCTTCTGGCCTGTTCCAGGAACAAAGGAGTAGAAGAAGCCGCTTTCCCTGATCAATATTGGCTCGAAAGCCTCCTGTGGAGTGAACTCTATTCCGTCCTTGTAGTAGGCTGT
>Ga0172378_10002821_pt1 | contig 16304 bp, 11 predicted proteins | sample GrowelOW332metaG_FD_119755 | JGI IMG/M metagenome (GOLD analysis project Ga0172378, IMG submission 119755) | Groundwater microbial communities from an aquifer near a municipal landfill in Southern Ontario, Canada - Pumphouse #3_1 metaG | ecosystem: Environmental > Aquatic > Deep subsurface >... | reverse complement strand
CATGATAATTGGGGCAATGTCCATAGGAGATGTCCGAAATTGGAGGAACGGACACATTTTCTTTAATTTGTATTTCCTGAGTTTCAGAATAGAGATAAGTAGTTGAGCCAGTTGCGGCATTACGAGTCAAAGTAACTAAGCAACCATATAAACTGTAAACAGTTCCATTTATTTTGCCAGTTAAACCGATAGCGGTATTGTCAGTAGTAGTGAAACTAAGTGTCTTTGAACTTAAAGCACCGGTATTCTTATAGGTCATAAGATAGTCACTGTTAGTTGCTAAATCAGTTAAACATTCATGCTCATAATCCGGATAAGCATAGGCTCTTCCGCTATTGCTTTCATTATCATTGATTCCAATAGGCTTAGGAGCATAGAGAGTGTAGTTAGTGCTGGGAGGCAAATAACTTGTTCCTTTAGTCCTAAAAAGATAGGTCTTCCCAAATTCGACTTTAGTATCAGAGGCAAGAAGTGACCAAGTGGTGTCACCTTTTAATTTATACTGCGTGGCAGCAGAAGAAACGGTAGTAAATGGAAGATAGAATTTGTTGTCATTCTTTTCCCAAGTGGTCGATAAGACTACTGAAGAACTATCAAAGGAACTCTGATCTTTAGCTTTGATTACATAAGGATCAGAATTAACGGAAACGGTTGTATCCTGACTAAGTTTAATCAAAGAAATATCATAAGAAAGATATTCATCAAGATAAGGAATAGTTGTTCCGGTAATTTTCAAATATTCCTTGCTTCCGTAGGAAGCGCAAGTTAGACGGTAGGAGCATCCACTCTCAAGGTTGGATACAGTCATATTTGAATAGTCGACGTAAGGAGACGAATAAGTAGTGGAGATACCTTCTTTTGCTAAGGTCTTAAAAATAGTACCTGAACTTTTGTCACCTTTTGATCTACCATCAGCTGTGGAATAACGGTAGTAGAAATAACAACTGCTGCCAGGATTCAAACCACTGAAAGTACCCGAAGATGTGAAGGTGGTTCCACCATGAGAATATTCAACTGTCAGAGCGGTATTGATTTTTGAAGAATTAACTTTTACCGTAATAGAAGTATCAGTATGCGAGACCATTTCTAAGGGTTCAGTTGCCGCTGGAATCGATGTTGTTATCTTTACCCCAGAAGTGGTAATTGAATTATAGTTTGTATCAGCGGGAGTGAAATAAGCAGTATATGACCGGTCACTTGGGACATCAGAGATACTGGAAGCGGAGTAATCAATAAATGAAGTCTCATTAATGGTCCAGGTTCCATTCAAAGTTTTTGATGTTTCAAAAGGATCAGTATGCTTTTCAGAATCACTGGCAACAGCTGTGTTGGCGGCTTGACCAGTTGTTCCAACACCAGTTACGGTGCCATTAAAGTTTGGAGTCGTTTTAAGGGGATTGATATAAACCAATAATGTATTTGCAATCTCATTAACTATGAGGATAATAAAATTATTTTTAGATGAATCAGTTTGAACAATTTTGGCCTTAAAAGAAGCATTGTAATTAGATCCATCTATAGCATTGAATTTTCCAGTTGAAGCATTCTTATTACTCATTTCACAGCAAGGAGCTGAACCTCCAGAAGCATTTAATGTGAATTCTGAAGCTTTTTGATAAACAATAACGAAAGTGAGTGTACTGTTGTAGTAGGCACTGATATGGAGAGTATCTGTTGAACCGTAATTATTTTCGTGAGTTTCGGATACCTTTTGAAGGCCTTTTCCGCCTATGGTTACTGAAAAAGCATTGTTGTTGCCTTGAAATTCAGCCGAACCATCTGAATAAGCTTACATTACTTTTGGAGAATGAACGCCACTGACTGAATTATCCTATTGTTGAAATCCTAAAGAACAAAGCATTGAAAAACATAACAAAAAACCACAAAAAAAGTTAAAAAGACCTTTAAACCTAAATTTTTTACGCATAACCCCCAAGCCTTTCTTATTAATATATAATAACAGCTAAAGAGTTCTTGGCAATGGTTTCTTTGCAGCCGTAAAAGAATAGATTCTTTGAAAAATGAACAAGATATGCAGTATTTGTTCATTTATTGTTAAATAATTTTTAATTAGGTTTTTTTCGAGCAAAAAAAGCTACTCATCTTTTGATAAAAAAGGTTACATAAATATTGAAACGTAAAAAATAATGAAAAATTATGAATTTAACTGATAACCACCCACTGAAATAGAACAGCCTGTATCATAGGAAGCATTGAACTTAATGAAGAACCAAGTATACCAATTAGTTCCGGCATCTCTTTCACCCATAGTGACAATATTCTTATATGTAAAACCAGCTGTTTCTCCAGCTTTTATTGTCTTCTTGTAGCCACCTACTTCATAGAAACTTCAGAATGATCAAAGTGTTGTTAATGAACTTGGAATAGTACCAGATTCCATCCGTAGAAATCATATTGGCATTAAATCCGGTATTGAGGTCATTGTTCCAATCAATGACTCGGCATCATCCTCCGTGACTTCCGTCTGATACTTTCCAATAGGTGTTATCGTAACTATTCAACTGCTTCATGTTTTCATCAGTGACTAGAGAGGTGATGGCATCATAAGTATTAGAAATCTATCTTTGAAATCCTAATTCTTTTGCTTTGGACAAATCATCTTTATAGACGGCACTTAATCATTAACTTATCTTGACATAAAACAAAATTAATTTAATCATACAAAAAACCTAATTATAAATAAAAATTAAGTATTGATGTAATATTTCAACCTAAGAATCATAATAGATAAAAATAGAAATCTAATTTCTATCTCTAATGCAGTCGTATAGACAGCTTCTAAGGCAAAATAAGGAAGAAGAATTTTAGGCTTTGACTTCATTGATCAGGTTCTGAAGGAAATCTAAGTAGTTAGTCCCATCATCCATTTCCTCAATATATCTGAATAGAGTGGCCTTCTTTCCTTGCAATGGATCAATATAGAAAGGATATTTACTGATCAAGTCGGTATAGTCATCGTCCTCTTTCAGTTTGTTGACTACTGATTTCAAAGTCGGTGAATATCCGACATAAGTCGTATTCAGGAAGGAGTTATCAGTATCAAGCATGAAGTTGATGAAATCGTAAGCCAATTCCGTATTCTTGGATGTCTTTGGTATGACCATGGCATCAAAGAAAGCACTGGTTTTATCAGGTATATAGCATGAGAACTGGATGTCTTCGTTTGAGCGGGTGGATAAATAATACTGGTCAAAGAAATCACCTAACTGAGTAAAGCCGACATCAATGTTACCGGCCGCTATCTGCTTCTTGATGTTGTCATCCGCCCACAAATCATAATTGGCGGCCTTCATAGTAGTAACCAGATTAGTGAAGTCACTGACTTTATTGGTGTTGATATCAATACCGTTATCCAAGAGGTAGGCGGTAGTTCCAAAACGAGGAACGGAATACATGGCTAGCTTAACATCATCCTTATGTTCTCCATAGACGCTTCGATTAAGGATAGCATCAAGGTTATTGGCTTTGACTGTTGTTTCAACATAGTCTTTTCTAGTGGAATAGATAAGACAGTAAGCACCCCAGAAATAAGGAATGCAGTATTCTTCATTGTCTTCAAAGAAACTGTTTTTTCTTAAGCCAGTCAAGTCATCATTGAACATATCATCGGAGTAATTGGATAACTCAGCCAAGTCGAGCTTGTTGATCATATCTTCCTGATACATTCTTTCGACCATGTAATCGCCAGGAATGGCGATATCATACGGAGTAATATTGCTTTTGATCTTCTGATACATGTCTTCACTGGATCCGACTTCTTCCATGATGACGGTAGTATTGTATTCCTGCTCGAATTTGGTGATTAGACTAGGATCAATATATTCACCCCAGTTTAAAAGATAGAGGTTTGATGAGGAACCTGTCAGTAAGACAATGCAGGAGAGAATTATGGCCGGTATTAGTAAGAAAATCAGTTTTTTCATATGTTAGTTGGCTTTCTGCTTTTTGTTTTTCTTGAACTGTGGTACTAAGACAATAATCAGAATGACTATGGTCAATAAAGAATTGAAAGCATAAGCGGCCGGAGTAAAGTTCTTTCTTCCTAACCGGACATAGATCCAGTTGGAGAAATTAGTGACACCGTTTCCGGAAGTGAAATAGGAAATAACAAAGTCATCGATGGAAAGGGTAAAGGCTAGCAAAGCACCGCTGATGATGCCTGTATCGATACTAGGAATAACAATTTTCCATAAGGCTTTAAAAGGTCGGACACCTAAATCAGTGGTGGCATCATATAAATTGGGATCCAACTCATTGAGCTTTGGAATCACACTTAAGATGACATAGGGCATAGTGAAGAAGACATGAGCGATGAGCATTGTCCAGTAACCGAAGAAATCAGGAATGACCGGTATTAATAGACTGCAGATGATCATAATGGAGATACCAGTGACAATTTCGGCATTGAGAACAGGGATATTGTTTAAAAGAATAACTTTCTCCCGAGCTTTCTTTGACAAGGCATGAATGCCGATAGCAGCAAAAGTACCAAAGAAGGCGCTGATGCAGGTAGCGGATAAAGCAACGGCAAAAGAGGTAATGATTGACATATACAAGGACTTATTTGTAAAGATTTCCTTATACCATTCAAAAGTGACACCCGTAAAAGTATTTCCAGTCTGTGAAGAATCAATGGACAGGAGAAAAATAATAAGGATAGGGAGATAAAGGATGAAGATGACAATGCCGATGAAGAGAGCCTGAAGAAGGGAGGAAACTGTTATTTTATTCTTTTTCATATTAAATAATCGTTTCTCCTTCCTTGTCAAATTTGCTCAGCAAGACAATGGCTCCCATGATGATCAGAATAACAACTAAGGAAAGCATACTTCCCATGTTGTAATTGAATGATCTTTTAAAGAAGTTTTCGATGACGTTTCCAATCATGATGATCTTGCCACCACCTAGTCTTTCTGTAATAGCAAAGCCAGTAGAGGCCGGAAGGAAAACCATGATGATTCCACTCATGATGCCCTTAGAAGACATAGGGAGAGTAATCTTGAAGAAAGTCCTGACTCTTGAGACTCCTAAATCATAACTAGCTTCCACGTAAGATTTATCCATTTTCTCTAAGACTGTGTAAGTCGGAAGAATCATAAATGGCAAATACATTGTAACAGTTGCAAAAATGACTGCAAAATCAGTTCCAATCAAATCAAAAGAAAGACCGATGTTATTGATGATAGAAATTGGATAGAAAATCTTTTCCCAGGCAATGATCCTCAATAATTGGTTAGACCACATTGGCAAAATCAGAATCATGATTAAAGCGAACTTATTCTCAAGATGGGAGTTAGAAATGATATAGGAAATCGGATATCCAATCAGAATACAGATAATGGTAGCAATGCCAGCTATCTTTAAAGAGTTCCAGAAGGCATTCAAATACACTTGATTAAAAAGACTGGCCCAGTTATCAAGAGAGAATTTAGCAGTCGATAAATCCAAAGAATCCGAGTCCATGAACGAAAGGATTAGCATAGCTAATAAGGGAAGAACAACTAAGATAATGAGCCAGATGATATAGGGAATGCTTAAATATTTAAATCTATTCATTTACTTTCATCTCTCATCAAATGGATTTCATAGGAATCAATCTTCAAACCTAATTTATCTCCGACATTGACGTTATTGTAATCATGAACCAATAAGACAGTATCACCGACTTTCACTTTCATTTCAAAGTGAACGCCTGTAAAGATACTAGTTAAGACCGTTCCTACTAAGTCGCCTTGCTCAGGATTATCAATTACTAAGTCAAAGTCTTCAGGACGTACTAAAACCTGAACCTTTTCGCCGACGCTGAACGTCTCCACATAACATTCAAAAGTAGCTCCTAGGAAAGAAACCTGATTTCGTTTCAGGTATTTTCCGACAATAATGTTGTCGCCTTCATAGTTAGCTAATAAGTATTCCTTCTTTTCATCCAAGGATTCACAGTGAATATTTGCGGCATCAACCACTAAGCCGACCTTATCTCCGACTTTGTAATGATTGATAGTCTGGACATTGATGATCTGTTTATTGACATCCACTTCCAAAATATAGGCTTGATTCTTTCTAGTTACTTTTTTAATAGTACCAACAATAGTGGCATTATCCAAAGAAACAATATCGAAATCATTCTTTTCAACAATGCAAAAAATGGTGTCTCCGTCCTTGAAGTCACAGGTATCGCATTCAAAGTCGTGATTCAGGAAAGAAACATGGCTTTTCCCTAAATAAGTTCCAGGAAGAATGTTTGATTGTCCGATGAATTCAGCTACGAATCTATTCTTCGGAGCATTATAGATGCCTTGCGGAGTACCGATTTGTTCAATCTTTCCACCGTTCATGACAACGATTGTATCGGACATAGTCATAGCTTCTTCCTGATCATGGGTGACAAAAATGAAGGTGATACCAAGAGTCTGCTGAATGTCCTTGAGCTCGTATCGCATTTGCTGTCTCAGTTTTAAATCCAAAGCACTTAACGGTTCATCCAAAAGCAGAATCTGGGGTTTGTTGATAACAGCTCTGGCAATGGCGACACGCTGCTGCTGACCACCGCTTAATTCTGAGATGTCTCGCTTTTCGAATCCGACTAAGTTAACCAGTTTAATGGTCTTAGTCACTTCTTTGGCAATTACTTCTTTTTTGAATTTATGGTTCAGGATTCTTTCTTCCATCTGTAAGTACTTATCAGTTGGAAGCTGTTCCTTTTTGAGTTCTTTTAAGAGTTTAAAAAAAGAATACTTCTCCGGGTTAAGCTTAGTAACCACTTGGTTATCCGAGCAAACCTCAGAAAAATATTCTTTATATTTCTTGTTAGTCTTATGAGTGCACTTTAACTTATCCAGGGTTATGTTAGTCTTACTTTGGCCATGCAAAAACTCTAAGGCACCCTTCTTAGCCTGTCTTGGAGTATTGAACTGTTCCATATACTTCTCAGCATCAGCAATATAGTCTTCGTCAAATTTATATTCTTCCAATAAATCCACCAAACCTAAATGGTAGACCTTGGAATGAGAGGAGTTCTCTAAGCCAAAGGCGATGTTTTCACTGACATTAAGTTTAGGAAACAAAGCATACTTCTGAAAGACGGTATTAACAGGTCGGTTGTAGCTTGGCATGTTGATGATTGATTTTCCATCAATCAGAACATCACCGGAGTCCGGCTTTAAAAACCCACCAAGGATTCTTAAGGTTGTGGTCTTACCACATCCAGAAGCTCCTAAAAGAGTTACAAACTCCTGTTCATTGATATTGAGATTAAGGTTCTCAAGTACTTTCTGACCGTCATAATTCAAGCAAATGTTTCTAAGCTCAATCAGTTTTCTCGCCATTCTATATGTGAACCTTTTAAATAGACGGCTATCATTATAAGACTATGTAGAAAAAAGAAAAGAAGAATTTTCAGGTAATAAAGAAAAGCTATTTTACTCTTCTTTTGATTGGCTTAATTATTAGGCTAGAGGATTCAAGAATCGTCTTTCTCAAAAAGAAGGATTTTTAGTCTTTTTTTACGATTGTTAAATGGGTTTCTGATTTCTTTCTATCAATGATAGAGAGCTTTTCTTTTGAAAATAGGAGACCAATTATCTTTAAAAGGAAGTCATAAAAATCAGAAAACGCCTTTCTATTAAGACTGTCTTATTGTTCCAAGCAAAACTTTTATTTACAAAAAACCAAAAATGAAAAGATACCTTATTTAAGAATGGACTTATTTTTATCTCTAGTAGTAGTTCATAAAATAATATCGGATGGTATAATCTATTCATTATTAAGCAAACATTTAGTGAAATGAGGACATCTTTATGTATAAAAGCATCTTAAATCTGATTGAAACCGAAAAAGGAATCAAGGTCATCAAAGATGATTTCGAAAAGTATCTGGCACAGGAGCTTTCCTTAATAAGAGTCAGTTCCCCTCTGTTTGTCAGTAAGAACAGTGGCTTAAACGATAATCTCAATGGCGTTGAAAGACCAGTCAGTTTCATACCTAAGAATTCCACTGAAGAACTGGAAATAGTTCATTCCTTAGCTAAATGGAAAAGATACGCGCTTGATAAGTATCAGATTCCAGTCAATCAAGGATTGTACTGTGACATGAATGCTATTCGCAAAGATGAAGACTTAGATAACATTCATTCTCTTTATGTCGATCAGTGGGACTGGGAAAAACATATCTCTTCCTCTGATAGGACAATCAGCTATCTGAAAAAGACTGTCACTAAAATCAACAGCGCTATTTTAAAGACTCAAAAAAGGATTCTTGCTTCCTATCCTTCTTTAACACCTGTCTTTACTAATAAAGTAACATTCATAACTAGTGAGAAACTTCTTCAGATGTATCCTGATTCTTCTCCTAAAGAAAGAGAAACCAAGTTTGCTTTAGCTCATGGAACTATTTTTATCATTGGCATAGGCAATAAATTATCTAATGGCATTCCTCATGATTTACGAGCACCTGACTATGATGACTGGAATCTTAATGGTGACCTATTGGTTTACTATCCATTGCTCAAAGAAGCAGTTGAAATATCTTCAATGGGTATCAGAGTAAACAAAGAAAGCTTAGTAAAGCAATTGACTGTCAGCAGTAATCTTTCTCGGTTAGAACTACCATTCCATAAAGCCTTAATGGAAGACAAGCTTCCATTATCAATAGGTGGGGGAATCGGTCAATCCAGACTCTGCTTAGTTCTTTTAAATAAGATGCATATTGGGGAAGTCCAGTCTTCTACTTGGTCGGATGATGAATTAGAGAAGACTAAAAAGGAAGGAATAAGCCTTCTTTAAATAAGTCAGCGGCTTAAATTAAGAATAATAACAAAGCCATTTATTTTGTTATTATGTTATCTAATGCAATTCTAGCAGTTATCTTGATTAATCTTTATACGTTATCAATCAAAAACACTTTGAATAAACATCCTGAGATTAAAGTCCCTTATGTTAAAGAAAATCATTTATTGGCTTCTGTATATCCCAATAACCTTATTATCAATTGTTTTATTAATGACACAATTAGAAAACGATACCATAAATCACAGATGAAGTATAACATCTACGAGCTGTCTTTTTAAAAGTTGCCGATATTTCTTCTATGGTATAATAGGCACATAAAAGAAAAGAATCTATGGTAAAAATTGCAATTGTCGAAGATGATGATAATGATGCCAATCTTTTAAATGTATTTATCGAAAAGTATTCTAAATCAAATCAATTGGCATTAGAAACCACTAGATTTAAAAATCCGCTTCTATTGGTAGACAATTATTCTTCAAAATTTGATTTAATTTTTTTGGATATTAAGATGCCGCTTATGAATGGCATGGAAGCTGCAAAAAAGATCAGAGAAAAAGATAAGAATGTTGTCATTATCTTCATTACATCTTTGGCCCAGTTTGCTGTTCAAGGATATGAAGTTGAAGCCCTTGATTTTATTGTAAAGCCAATTGAATACAATGAATTCTCTTTAAAACTAAATCGGGCTTTATTACGCATTCACCAAGAAAACAGAAAATTTATTTCTTTGAATATTGGCACCAATTTGATTAGGCTTGATACTAATGAGATCATTTATATCGAATCCAAAAAGCATAAGGTGATTTTCCACACCACTAAAGATAAATATGAGATTAGAAACACTTTAGTTTGGGCCGAAAAAGAAATTAACGATTCAAATTTCTGCCGATGCAATAATTGCTATTTAGTTAACCTTAGTTATGTTCTAAAAATAGATGGTAATGATTGCATTCTGCCAAATGCAAGACTTTTGATTTCAAGACCAAAAAAGAAGTATTTTCAAGAAGTTTTTGTTAAGTATTTGGAAGGTTAAAAATGACACCACTTGGACAATGGTTAGCCGATGTTTTTGGAAACGATATCTATTTGCAATTTGTAATCATATTTTCAAATTTAGTAGAGGTTTTTTCCTGTACTTTGCTTTTCAATATCAAAACCAAAAAGAAAAAGCATTATTGGCTTAAGACTTTAATTTTCATTGTCACTTGTTTGGCTTTAACTATTCCATTGGCATACATAAGAAATTTTTTAGTTCCTTATGTTTACGTTAAGAATCTTTTTCATTCGCTGTTTTCGTCTTTAATTATGTTTCTCTTTGTTTGGATTTGTTTGGACCAATCCGTCTATCAAAAGATTCTTATTTTCTGTGCCACAACTGCTACCATGATTTTTGCTGGAAAATCATATTCTTTCTTATTAAATGTTTCTGGTCTTGATGACAAAGTATCTATGACTTGGTTTCCAAATTTGAATTCCTCATTACAATGGATGATTTATTTTGCATTTCATTTAATTGTTTATATAGCATTCTCGTTTATATTCGCTGAAAAAGAAGAAGTTGTTTTATCAAAAAATAGCAAAAGGAATATTGCTTTACTGACGATATTTTCATTAATTCTAACTAATGTTCTTTTCTCAGCGAGTGAACCAATACAAAGTCAATCTCTTTCACTTTCTGCTATTGTCAAAGCCTTTGCCTGTATTCTATGCCTCGTTATTCTTGTTCTAAAAAAAGGTATTTTATCTCAGTCGAAAAAGGAAGAAGAAGCCATGGTTATGAATAAGCTTTTCTATGAAGAAAAAAAACAATTCGATTCTTTAAGAACAAACATAAATATTATTAATTCTAAATGTCATGATTTAAGACACCATTTGAATAATTTAGAAGGCAAAGTCACTAATCAGGAATTGGATAATTTAAAGGAAGCTACGCGAATTTATGATTCAACAGTAAAAACTGGTTATGAAGCTTTAGATGCCATCATTTATGAGAAACAGTTAATTTGTGAAAAAGAACATATTAGGTTCTCCTGTCTTTGCGATGGGAAAGCCATTTCTTTCATAGATGAAACCCATCTTTATGCGCTTCTTTCAAACGCTTTATCTAATGCGATAGAAGCTTCCAAAAAAATTGTTGATGAGAAAGAACGTGTCATCGATTTTACTATCAAAAAGAACCATTCATTTGTGTTTTTGGAAATCACAAATTATTTTGATGGGCAAATCAACTTTGATGAGAACGGCAAACCTTTTTCTAGCAAAACGGATGGTTCAAATCATGGTTATGGTACTCAATCTATGAAATACATTGTTGATCAATATAATGGCGACTTGTCTTATTCAGCAAAAAACCATATTTTTCGGTTGTTAGCTTTCTTTCCAGAACATTCCCAAAAAGAAAAAGAAGGCTAGCAGTTTCCTGCTAGCCATTTATTATTTTCTAGTCTTCTTGATTACATTGTGGTAAGAAAAGACCAACTAAATTTAAGACAGTTCCAACTAATAATAAGAGGAAGAATGATAAGTAAGTTGCAAGTGATCCACCAAACCAATTCACGCCAGTAATTTTGTCTGCCAATGGGTAAGCTAGCAAGTACATTTGCCTTCCTAAACCAATTGCATAGAGGATTAACGATATGCAAGGAAAGACTTTCTCTAGGATTTCTTTGTGAAAGAAAACTAAGGATAGACTGATTAGGCTTCCTACTAAAGTACAAAGAAAAGTCAAAGTTTGGCTATCATCTTCGATTTTTAGGTTACCACCGGGAATTGATATGTAAAAGATAGAAACTAACAGCATGATTGTAGCAGCTATAACTGTGAGAAGGTTTCCAATTTTTCTTTTTCGAAACACAACTGTTGAAAAATATTCTTTCATTAGGCAATCCTCTTTTTATCTTTAATTCCAAAGAAAACAGTGAAACTCAGAAGGGCAACCGAGACACCAATCCCAACCCCTAGAATGGAATAGATAGCAGTTTCCCACCAAGGAGTAGTGACTACTATCGGCTCATCGCTAGTCATAACAAAATTTTTAGTTAACATATAGAAATAATTTTTAGCAATTTCTCGGCATCTTTGCCACATATAACCATCCTTTTCTTTGATGAGATAGTTCTTCATATCAGAAGTTCCTCTTGTTTCATCATTATTGAATTGATCAATACCGGCTGCAATGGACTCTTGAGTGTAGAGATAGTAGCGGCTTCCTTTTGAGGAATCTGTCATACTAACGCCTTTAAACCCCCATTCTTTACGTAAAACGGTTGTCATAGTTTCATAGTCCATGCTGACTACTTTTAAGCCTACTCTTGCATTAGAGGTCATTGTGCCAAGACTTCCACCTTTCGTAAAACTGCCTTCAAAACCTTTTAAGGGACCTTGACGATAAGTCTGCTCGGTCATAATAGTGGAGCTTCCATTTCTCCAGACTTCTTGATCATTAGCACAAAAATGTTTCACGTAAGTAGTCAGACCCATCTCATTAGCGGCTTTCGTTTGGACACCACCGGCTAGATAAGAGAGAATCATATCTTCGGAATAGTATTCAAAATTACGTCCACCATAAGGAGTTCGGTGCATATTTGCGCCAAAACCGTAGACGCCTGATTGACCGGAGGCCATCCCGTCTTCACCCATGAATTTACCACGATTGGCAATTAATTCATCGTTATAAGTGGATGTGGACACGACTTCGCTGACATGGGAGAAACCAGTATTGGCCTGAATTCCATCTGGTCCATCGGCGGATTGTGTTGTTGGAACACCTAATTCGGAGATGGCATCATTTCCAAATTTCTCCCCTGGAATCTTTGCTAATTGAGTTGGAGTTAATTGATCAATGAAACTGTCCCACTTTTCCTGATTCTCATAATCAACGTTTTTCATATCCTTAAGGGTGATTGGAGTATCGTAGTTTTGTGAATATTTGAATTCATTGATATCTTTTGCATCACTTGGCTTTGTGTATGTATGGCCATCCAAAACTGTCTTCATTTCATCTGTAGCTGACAAACCGGTGATTCGATTAGGATAGGTATTCCAATCGTTTCTGGTTAAATAGGTGACAGCACCACTTTCGTAATAGTTGATATCCATATCATCAAAATGATTCGAAACGATCTCCCCAGTATCGGGACTTACCGCATATGTTTTGTTGTCTAATGAAGCCAAAGTTTCCTTATGGACTTTATTTGAGTCACCATCTACGGTTTTTCCTTTTTCATCTATGAGTGAAACGACATTTTGGCTGGCTAAGACGTTATTTAAAGCATCGTGGGCATCTGAACCAATTGCAAAGAAATAGTCCCCAGCATCAAAAACATAAGATCCTTTTTTGGTTGTATCTGCACCATTAATAGCATTATTGTCATAAGTTGCAAAGAGGTAATCATCGGCTATAATCTGCACTTTTTGAGAATCGCCAGGTTTCAATCCTTTGGTTTTAGTATAACCGATTAATTGAATAGCACTTTTTTCAGCCTGACCAGATTGGAAAGGCAAGGAAACATATAATTCAACCACGTCTTTGCTTTCACCTTTGTAATTAGATTCTGAGTTAGTATTTTTTACAGTCACATTGCAGGTAACTTGATGAGTCTCGCGATTCCAAGTAATGTCATTTACTTCTTCATTAAAGGAAGCATATGAAATACCGTGACCAAAAGAATAAGTCATTTCATCGGCATAATTCCAATTTCCGTTTGAGTTGTAGCAGCCAGAAGAAGATTTGGCATTATTAATATTCAAAATTTGATCATGATATCTTGTCTCATAGTACTTGTAGCCAGTGTAAATGTCTTCGGCATATACTAAATATTTGCTTTGACCATCAGTGGTAACATTATCCCAAGAAAAGGTTCCGTAGTTTCTCATAGCAGGACTTGATAAGGAATCAGTGGCAAAAGTATCAACAGTTCTACCAGAGGGGTCAGCCTCACCTGCCAAGATATTAGCAACACCTTCAAACCCAGCAAAACCAGGGTATCCCACCCACAAACAACTATCGACCCCAAGTGACTCTAAGTCATCAATTTCCATAGTTGTGGCAGTATTGAGAATCACGATGATTTTTTTAAAGACACCTGAATCTTTAGCTATCTTAATCATTTCTCGTTCTGATTCATGAAGAGAGAGCATAGGAACACCTTCGACATCAATAGGATCATTGTTTTCGTTGACGCTGTTGTCTTGATTGGAATCACCTTTTGATGTGAAGTCCTGTTGTTCACCTGAATAACGACCTAAAACAATGATGGCAGCATCCGAATAATCGGAAAATGTGGACTTCAAATCATCCGTATAGAAAGAAGATGGAACTTCACCAATATTACCTCTTGAACGTGAGATATCTGATGATTTTAAACTTGAATATACTTTTTCATTAATTGAGAAACCCTTATCTTTTAAGACCTCATATAGAGAAGTAGCTGCTTCATCTGTCGTAGTTGATCCACCACTACCCCCCTTAAAGATATTATCAGCTGCTGTTCTACCTAATAAAGTTACCTTATTTGTACTTTGTAAAGGTAAAGCTTTATTGTTATTAAATAGAAGTACACTGCCCTCTTCTTGAGTTATTACTTCGTTTTTTCTTTCCGCTATTCTCATTTCATCTACGGAAGAATAATTTGAATGACCACTAGTTGAATTATTAATATTCAGGAAGACATTCACTTGTCCCGAATTTTCAAAAGCCAGTATAGATCCAAATACCATTAAGGATAAAGCAACTAGACTAACACCAGTTAATCCTCTAAATAAGCGAAACTTGTTTGCCATAGTCTTGTTCTCTAGTAAAGCTGAGCGGTAATTGAGCTATAGTCAAAAGAAGAAGTGGGTTTAGTAACTGATATAAGCGTTTCTGCGACTTGAAAGGAGGCTAAATATTCTGCCCCTGAGTCATATTCTGTTTTTACGGTTCCATCATTGTTTTTTACAGTTGTATTCGTCTTAGCTAAATCATCAAAATTATTGCTGTCAACATAGTATTTTGCATCATAAGCTAACGTCACCTTTGATGGTACTTTTAAAGTAACATCCAAAGTATCTTCATCTAAACTATTGGTTTCGGAAGTATATTTACCAAAAAACTTAAGAACATAGTTGGCTCGATCACTTCCCGTTGCATTATTACCTTCGCTTGGTAAATTAACTCCTGAAAAATTAGAAGAATATATACTTAGAACATAATCATCATCATCGATTAAATCTAAGCTTTCTTGATTCATGATAGTCATGTAATAATTATAAGAAGGACGCATATTCATATAACCTAAATTGGCAGGAGAAATATAAGAACCAGCCAGAGAATCTCCAGTTGAAGCAGCAACTATCGGATTTGCTTCATCTTTATCACGTAAGGCAAAATAATCAAAAGAGTTTGCGGTTTTACTAACCGACACTTCTTTTTGTGAAAAAGCAGTAGAAGCTAAATATGAACTTCCAGTATCAAAAGAAGCCGTTATATTTCCATCTTTGTCTTTGGTTGCGGTGGCTTCCTTCATGGTCTCAGTCCAATTGGCACTATCTACAAAATAAGTGGAATCATAATTCATGGTTACACGGGATGGTACTTTTAAAGTAATGTCTAATGAATCCTCATCTAAAGCATTGGTTACAGCTTCAAAAGATCCATAATATTTGGAAATATAATTAGTTCTTTCATTACCGGTTATAGCATTTCCTTCATCCGGTAACACTAAGCCAGAATAGGTTGTGGAAGAGATAGTTAAGGTATAGCTCTTATCGGAAAAGGTTTCTAAGTATTCAAAGGAATAGGTGGTTATATAGTAGTTATAAGTAGGTCTCATATTCATATAGGACATTACTGCCGGAGAGATATAGGCTGCTTGAAGCTCTTTTTGATTTGAAATATTAGAAGAAGCTGACTCTGAGATAGAGGAACTGGTTCCCTGATTAGTAGTGGAATCAGAAGATGTACCTCCGCAACTAGCTAAAACTAAGACAGATAATAACGGTAATAAAGCAATTTTTTTCATAATGTTTACCCTCCTTTAATCTTGGTAAGCGTTTACAAATTAAATTGTTTCCTCTTTTTCAGCAATGAAAATAAACCAACCTGTTGAAAAGTTGGACTGAATTGTTTTAAATCATGGCTTAAAGCATTAAAAGAGAGAATCTCAAAATTCAAACAGAAGAGAAAAACAGCCCTTACAAAGTCAGTATCCTTTATTAACTAAATCCGTGGCTAAAGACAAATTAAACTGAACAACTGCTTTCGTCTTCTTTTTGCTAGGAGCGAAATCAGTCATTTCACCATGATACAAATCTTCTTGAAGACCTTTGCCTTTATATTCACCAAAATGGGTTGAAGATTCACCAACTAAGCCATCACTTGTATCTTTTGAAATCTTATTAAAGATAAAAAAGGTATACTCATTACAAAATCATCCTGCGATCTTTTCATTTTAGAGGAATAGCTTTGACAGTAGATATTGTCAGGGCATTTTAAATCACCTTCAAAAAATAATCATT
>Ga0172378_10002819_pt1 | contig 16307 bp, 14 predicted proteins | sample GrowelOW332metaG_FD_119755 | JGI IMG/M metagenome (GOLD analysis project Ga0172378, IMG submission 119755) | Groundwater microbial communities from an aquifer near a municipal landfill in Southern Ontario, Canada - Pumphouse #3_1 metaG | ecosystem: Environmental > Aquatic > Deep subsurface >... | reverse complement strand
CATTCTCCTCACGTTTTTGCAGTAAAAAAAGGTAAATAGATTCTTTTATTTTTTGCTGACGCTCTATAGAAATTAAATACTCAGCCTGTGTTGGACTATTTGCAAGGTTGTTAGTAACTTCCTTTTCATTTTGCTGTAAATTTTTTAACTGAGACTGTAAATTTATAACCCTGTTATCAATAGACGCTATAATGGCATTACGAATAGCATTTAATGACTGGTCGATATTTTTTACAAGCGGATTTTCTTCGCTACTGTTTTTAACCAGGTTATTACGTAAAAGTTGTTTCGTGTTGTATTCCGAAATCTGTAAATTAACAGAGTTATTCTCAATACCTGTATTCACCGGTAATAAAAGATTTTTGTTAGATTCCTTTTTTAAATAATCCTGTATAAAATTAGCCATATACAATTGATTATTTAAAGTCATAATCTGAGTACCCATTTCTTCATTTTTCACCAGATACATACTTGAGGCAGCCTGTATATCGGGCAAAAGATTTTTACTCTTAAAAGAAGAGATTTCCTTATCTACATTCTGCAACTCATTTTTTATAATCTTAAGCCTTCCGTTTATAAAACCTGAAGTGCTGGCTGCAATCTGATTTTTGTCTTTTATCCAGTTTACATTATAAATTGAAATCAGAGTACTTAAAATATCTACTGCCCTCTGAATGCAAATATCTTTAAAAGTCAGGTCTAAAATAGTCGCTTTTTGTTCAGCTATAGAAACCTTAAGATTAGACATATATTTTTTTGTCGTATTAAATAAATCAGACCTTGAAACATATATCTTGTAACCGGAATCTTTTTTGTAATATCTTGTAGGTAATACTGTCAATTTCCCCAGGGGACTATCAATAGTGTTATTAAACTTACATTTTAAAACTTCTTCTTTATAAGTTTCTCCGTTAGCATTTTTAAAATCAAATAATTCAATATCCCCGTTCGAAAGAATATTCATTGTAAAAGAGCCATATATATCTGAAGAATTATTAATTACTACATTTACAGGTAGAGTGGAGCCATAGATAGTTTTTTTCCGGAATCCGTCTTCTAAAAAGTAGTTCATATCCAGATGTAATTGCTTTACCACCTCCATCATAAGAGATGAGGAAAGGAGTATAAATCTTTCGTTTTGTACATTACTTTTAGATACTGACGAATTCATTTCACTAAAAGAATTGCTTATCTGATTGTTTATAGATGATTTGTTATCCGATTTTTCTATAATCAACAAAGAAGCAGAACTTGAATAAACAGGTTCAAATGTCGATAAATATATTATTGCACCACCAAATACTATTATAAAAGAAATTAGAAACCAATACCATTTTGAACGGTATAATGGTAATAATTCCGGTATATTTATAAGGAATTCGTTTCCCTTATCATTTCTTTTATTTTTAAAATCAGTCATATTAAATTATTTAAATACAAGAACGGTTACAGTAGTTAAAAACGTAGCAAGGGACATCCAGAAAGAAGTTGATCTTACATTATTTCCGTTGACGGTTGACTGACCTGCCCTTTTAGGATTAGGTTCAACATATATAACGTCATTTTGCTGCAGGTAATAAGCAGGAGAAGAATATAAATTTTTAGCTGAGCATAAATTTATTTTATAAGAATGTTGTATCCCTTTTCCCTCACGCAAAACCATTATATTTTGTCGTTCCCCGTATATTGTCAGATCTCCGGCTTTACTTATGGCATCCAGAATAGTAATCCTGTCGCGATCTATCTGATATCTTCCAGGACTTTTTACCTCTCCCAAAACAGAAAAATATAAATTGCTAAAATTAACTGTTACAATAGGATCTTTTACAAGATTTTTTGTAATCAGTTCATTTTTAATATAAGCGGCAATTTTGTTTCGGCTTTTACCCGCGATGTTGATTTTTCCCAATTCCGGGAAATCAATATTACCGTCGGGGTCAACTGTATAAGCGGATATACCATAACTGCTGCTATTATTACTTGTTATTCCTACCTGCTGAGATACAATAGGAAGATTAAATAAACTGGTTAACATAGCATCACGGGTATTAACTATAATATTAATTTCATCCAGCGGCTGAATTTTAATATCAACGGGCATGGTAATCTCCTGACTTTCTTTTTGCTTAAGATCCTGAAAATATTCTATTTGTTTTATAGAGGCGCAAGAGCTTAAAAATATTACAGGTAAAAGAAAAATCAAAATTCTTGTGAGATGCATAATTAAAAAAATAAATTTTTTATTCCTAAAAAGTAAATATGTAATTGATGTTAATAAAAAAATTAAAAAATCTTGATTTTTAGTGCATTCCAATCTTTTTAACAATAACTATATATATAAAATATGGCGTCGAAATTAAATTTCGACGCCATAATCTTTTGGGTTCATGATAGAAACGCGGAAGCCACTCCAATCCCATTTTTTGCCATATTTTTCCGGGACGTTTTATAGTACCGGCATAAAAATCAAAGACAGCACCAATTGAGGCAATAATTTTTGTGTCCAGAAATTTTTTGTTTTTATGAACCCATTTTTCCTGTTTAGGCGCAGTCATTCCTATAAAAAGTATATTCGGTTTGAAAGCGTTTACAGCTGCAATCATTTTTTTATTTTCCTCAGTTGTAAAATTTGATTTGTAAGGTGGAGAATAAAAGCCACAAACTATGTTAGGGTATTCATTTTTCAAACGATCTTTTATCTTTTTAAGTGTCTCAGGATTAGAGCCCAGATAAAAAACACGACCATCTTTTTTATTATTATGTTTAAGTAATGAAGAATGTAAAGAATAACCGGTAATACGTTTTGTCTTGTGACCACTTAATAATTTTATAGCCCATATAATTCCAATTCCATCCGGAATTAGAAAATCAGATTCTGATAGAGCCTCATGAAACAATTCGTCCTTCTGTGAAACGCAATAACTATGCGGATTTAAAGTGTTTATTATTACAGGCTTTTTTGAAAAATTAAATTCTTCAATACCTGTCTTGATTGTAAAATCAAGTGTACTCATGCTTAGTTAAATAGTTTGTTGTTTATTTAAAATAATAACTATGTATAGTTCCGTATGGATACTAATGATAAAAAATTTAATATCTTATAATTATGATTAGAGCCGATCGGTTAATAATTTTTATTAGCGGTCATTTTCTTATCAAGATCCGACGTTCAATTTTTTACTTTTTCATCATTACGAGTTTAAATTTGTAAAAAATATCTTTGCAAAAAAAATAATTTTGTTGTTATTTTTAATACTAAAGCTTTTATTTGTTGTATAAAAGCGTGAATATTTATAAAAAATAAGGTTTAATAAAAACTAAAAATAGATGAGTAGTTAATTTTTTCTGATTTAAAAATTTGTAAAAAAGTTTAGAACAACATCTCAAAAAATAAGCTGATATTATGATAAAAATGAATATAATAACAACATTTATAGGAAAAAGAGTGTTTATTTTATCTGTAATTAAGAAATTTTGCACCAAATAAATTTCCAGACATAGACCACCAGTGAATTTAATAAGTTTATTACCCGTTTTTTTATTATAAATCTTTTTTAGCAGATAACTATTCCCTATTTTATAAAAATAGAAAATCATTCCTAAAAGAGGCAGCAACGAAATTATCTGTATTTGCTCCCAAAAAACGATTTTACCTGCAAATAACATTCTTTTTCGTTGTTAACTAAATATTTGTGATATAAATCAAGCATTTGTTTTGCCTTATTGTCCCACGAAAGCTCCCTCTGACGCTGTTTGCAGTTTTCAGAAAATTTATTCAGCACATCTTTATTTTCATATAAATAATTTAGCTTATCAGCAAATTTTTCAGCCGACTCTTCAGGTTCTGAAAGAGGAATTTTTAATCCAACCTTTTCATTAACAACACCGCCCTGTCCGCAGGCGTCAAAACACAAAACAGGTAAATTATGGCTAACCGCCTCCATAACAACTGTAGAAGTGGCCTCATTAACACTGGTAAAAAAGAACAATTGTGCTTTACGCATAGCCTCAAATACAACTTTATGGGGTTGATTGCCATGCCATATAATCTGTTCCGGAATCTTTAGCGCTTTACATAATTCTTTTGCCTCCTGTTCCTGTATCTCAGTTCCTCTGCCAAAAACATCTAAAACTATATTCTTATTATGAGTTAAAAACAGTGTCTTAACAGATAATAAAAGTTGTTTCCTAAAATCGAATTTTCCTACCCATATTACATGAAATTCAGAATCGTCAGGAGCTTTTTTAAAAGAACTCTCTTTAAGATAAGTGCCTGTTTCAGGAATCACAACCATCTCTTTTTTTATATGTTTCTTTACAGAAGCAAGAGAGCCCTTAGTAGAAACAATTAAACATGTTGCACGTTTTAATGCTTTGTTTACTCTAATTCCAAATTTTAATTGTAAACCGCTGATAATATTTTTAATACGAAAAAATAAAGACATTTTTACTCCTGCCCCCTTCAGATAACTTAACGGGAACTGTTCCAATCCACCAATAGGTCCCCAGAAAAAAGGAATGCCCTTTATTTTCCATAAGTACCCCGGCTCTCTAAAACCAATCATATTTAACTGATGGAGAATATCTATTTTATTATTTTTTACAATATCAAGAGCTATTTTATAAGTCTCTTTTTGCCATTTTTTATAAAAATAATAAAAACGATAATCACCCTGATTCCAGCACATTTGCCTTATTTTATCCGACACTGGATTATAATAAAAATGCATATTCCTTCTCTGTGGTAAATTGGGCAATGTAGCTTCAATTTTATCACGAAATTCTCCTTCGGTTATAATATGCAAATCGCAATATTTTGCCAGATTTACACACCAGTTCCAGCCCATTCCGGGTTCACTGCCCATATCAGGAGAACAGGCGTAGGCATTAATTAAAACTGAAATCATTATAAAGTGTTTTTATTGTTTGTTAACAGGGACACAATTTTGTTTATTAACAGGGACAAAATTTTTAAATAATTAATTCATTTTTCCCGATCAGTAATCTTCTTATTAGTTACTCGTTGCCTGTTTCCCCAAAAAAGATAAATGAAATTGTTTATCTTTTTTATCTGAGAACCTGTCTTTAATCTTTTTTGAAGGAACCCCTCCCCATATTTCACACGCAGGAACGTCTTTTGTAACTACAGATCCGGCAGCAATAACAGCACCTTTACCAATAGTAATACTACCAACAATTGTAGCATTATGACCAATCCATACATCATCTTCAATAACACATGTACCATTAATATTCCTTTCCCCGTTCCATATATACTTTCCGGGTGTAGAAAAATTATGGTCGTGTTTTCCTACAAAGCAAACACGCGCAGACAATAAAATATTATTTTTAAAGATAACGGGATAAGCAACATTACAATAATCTCCAAACTGAACATTATTTCCAATAGAGACAGGCATATGAGCAAAAGAAGTTTTTTTCATAACCCTCACAAAACCATTATACTTTACCCATGGAAATTTAAAATGAAAAAGTAACCATGTCCTTAAAATATTAAGCAAATACCTGATAGTAAAATTTACTTTACTGTACCCCTGAGGCATATTATTATATTGAATTTTTAGCATACAACAATAAAATTAATTATTAACATCAAAAAAGACCCTTACATATTGTTTAAAAGATAATGTCATTAAATTCTTACCTGATTTTATTCTGTGGTTATATCGTTTATAAAAAACATTAAGCATTTTTATAAATTCCTTCTCATTTAAAGGATCAAATAAAAGACCGTTATCGTTGCATATTAAATCAGTGGCACCAATATATTTACTTGCCAATACAGGACATCCATAAACTAAAGATTCGTTTATTACGGCACCAAAAGGTTCAAACCTGCTTGGTAAAATAAAGAAATCTGCAATATCATACCAGGCATATAAATTAACTCCGGTATAAAAACCGGCAAAAACAACCCTGCCTTCTATTTTTAGATCAACACACTGCTGACGCAGATTTTTATCCTCTTTCCCTTTTCCCACAAGAACAAGTAAAAAATCTTTATTTTCTGATTTTGCAAAAGCATTAAGCAATAAATCCAGCCCTTTAATATATTCAAGTCTTCCCGTATAAAGTAATACAGACTTGTTTGTTATATTAAACTTTTCTTTATACTTTTTTATCAGCGGAGGAAATAACTTTCTATAATTTAATAAAGAATCAGGATTTTGGATATTAGGGCAGACCTCAGCCCTTAATTCAGGAAAAATCTTTTTATACCACTTTTTAACAATATCACTATACACAACAATTGCATCAGCACGGTTTAAAATATATTTTCTGAATATTGCTTTTAAACCCTTTACATTTTGGGCTATATCCAAATTATCGGAAGTTGTGATAATATACCTGTAATGAAAAAACATTCTGTAAAAAGCAACCAGAACACTTGTAGGTGCATATTCATGCGAAAAAATAATCTCCGGCTTAACTTTTTTAATTAAACGTAAAATCCCAAATTTAACAGGACGTTGTTTTATTCTAAAACCCTTTTTTAAAAAAACAGTATTTATTCGTTTATCGAGTTTCTTTAGTAATTCTGTTTTGTTATACGAAAATCCTTCAGAATCAGCATCTGTAAACGCAATAGTTAAATTATAATATTCAGCCATCTCATTGAAAACATCAATGCGCCATGGAGGTAAATATTGAAAAAATATTAATGCTTCAGGTTTATTCATAATTGTGATTTGTTTTTCCATAGCCCCGGACAAAATACCCGCAGATAATTTGTAAAATAATGAAAACAAGCCTGATATAAACCATAGTGTCGTTTTCCGAAAATAAAAAATTCTTCAGGATTCTGACCCGCAGGAGAACGAAAAGATTTCCATCTTTTTTTAAATGGCTGATTGGGATTGCACCATGCAGCTAATTTATCATGTTCATCACATTGTCCTGAAATGCCGGGAGAAACAAAAGATTCTATCCCTAATGCAGAAGCGCGCAGACCATAATCAAAATCGCCAAGGGCATGACGAAAGACCGGATTATTTGTCCCTGCCTTCTGATATACCTCACGGGGAATCAATACTATATTACCATTGAAATAGTTACATAAAACGGGTTCTTTTTCTGCAAACACAATTTCTCCGTTTTTTATACGTCCTCCGTAAGTGAGTTTCTTATCATCATTAAAAGCACAGGTCGTGCCAACAATAATGGCTTTATTTATTTTATCTTCGGAGGTATGTAATAATTTAGATATTGCATCAGTAATCAAAAAAGTATCATCATTAAGCCATAAATAGAAATCATAATCCTTTTTTTGTGCTGCATTCTTCCAGGCAAGATACATACCACGATTCCAGAACAAATTACCGCTGCCATGTATAATATTTACTTCAGGAAACTGTTTTTTTACCGCATCACCTGTACCATCGGTACACCCGTCATCAGTTAAAAAAACATCTAAAGTATAACCATCAGGCAAATTCTGAGAGAACAGATTTCGCAGACATTGCAGGGTTTTTTCTCTGCGATTATGAACAGTAATCAGGGCAGCAATAGTTTTCATTTACTTATATAATTCGAATATTTTTTTTACATTATCCTTCATACAGAAATTTTCGTTTACAAATTTCTTTCCATTCTCAGATAAAAAACTCATTTTGTTTTTATCTGAAAATAAATCAGTTACAGCTTTCGCCAGTAATAAACAATTCTCTTCTATCAGATATGCACATTCTCTTTTTTTGTTAAAATCTCTTAGTCCCGGCACATTATAAAGTATTTCCGGTATTTTGCATGCCATTGCTTCTATAGCAGTTATTGAAATACCCTCGAATTTACTGGGCATTAAATATATATCCGAAGCAATTAGAAATTCCCGTACATTATTCTTATTACCCTCAAAACGAATATTCTTTTCTACTTTTAATTTACGGGCTAACTGTATTTCATCATTTAATGTATCTCCTTTACCAAGATGTAAATAAACAGTGTCAGGATATTTTTTTAAAATAACCGGCAGCGCCTTAATAATATCAGAATGTCTTTTAATCGGACTGCAACCACCCACTGAAATAAGTACTAATGCATCAGAGGGAATATTTAATTTATTCCTGATAATATTTTTTTCATCCTTATTAGCCGGAGAAAAACGATTACTATCATACCAGTTATAAATTTTTATAGTCTTATTATGGTAATACTCCTTTTCATTATCACAAACCGAATCACTGATAGTCTGGAAAATACATCCAAAAATATGTTTTGCAGACCAGCGTAACCAGACATGATGAAGATACGAATACCAGCTGGACCGAAATACATTATGAAAGGTATAAACAGCTTTACATCCGGCTCTCCATGCACAATACGACATACACCATCTCATATCTGAGCGGTGGATATGAACTACGTCAATCTTTTCTTTTTTAAGGAACGAAATAACATTATGCATGTATTTATAATTGAAAACAGATTTTTTATAAGGCCGGAGAAAAACCTTATATCCGGCTTTCTCAAAAAAAGGAGCATATTCTCCTCTCCGGCTCGCTGTATTAACAACATATAGCTGACACCCCAGACTCTTAAACTCATTGGCAGCAGCCACATACATTATCTCAGCACCCGAAAATTTAAGTTCGTTAAGTACATGAAGAATTTTCATCATTTTTATTTCATATTTAATAGTGATGTTACCCAATTCCCGATTTTATACGCATCCATATCTAAAACATCACATTTTTTTTCTAAAAAACCGAAATCGAAATAAGGATTTTTATTATCAATCACCCAAATATTGCAGGGAGAATAAAAAGGTTCTTCTTTTATATATTTATTATTTATTATTACTTTTTTACCATTTGCCAGTGCAGAAATTATTCTTGGAGAAATGCCCTGCCTTTCCATATTTATATCAACTATACATTTCGAATCTGCTTCAATTTCTTTAATCATTGAAAAAGGTATCTTTTTATTGATTAAAATACCTGATTTTTTGTATTTATGAATTTGATGGAAAAGTATCCTGATACTTTTTTTATAACATGATAATAAGAGAATTAATTTAGACTTTACAGGAGTTCTAAAAATGCTTGAAAAACATTTAATAAATGGATTTGCCCCATTTTTTAAAGCTTTATTATAAAGATAATTTAAAACAGGTAATCTGTATGGATAATACTGATTGGTACTACCAATAAAACAGATATCATATTTATAAGTTTTTTTATTACGATCTTTTATATCGTCTATAATAAACCATGGAAGATATTTAATTGAATATTTATCAGCATCTTTTTTATCGAAGGTAAAGCATCTGTCAAAATATTTAATCTGATAAGAATAGTCCCATGTACAAAAAGAGTCTTCAAAATATATTATTGTCTTAATCTTAGGATTATTTTTTTTTAAAACACCTATAAGCGGAAGAGCTGATTCACAATTATTAAATGTGATAAACAAATCATAAGATTTATGATAGACGAATCTGAGATACTGTTTTAGATATTTGTTATTATTTAATATTGTGGGAATAAAAAAAAGGAGTCCCCGTATATCCAAACCGGACGTACGTAAATTATGGCGTAATTTATTCTCTAACACGTCCACCAAAGCTCCTGAATCCTTCAGGTAATCGAATACTTTTTTATGCAAAAATAAATCGCCGGTTAAAATTAAAATTTTTTTACCTTCTAAATCAGCCATATTCCCTAAATGTAATTAGTTGCTAAACCTTATTTACCAGTAACATCCATTTTCAACTTTATTGGCATTTTTTGGCTTTAATCCTTCTGAAGGTTTAACCCAATAATCATTGAACATATTTAAATAGATATCCTTAGGAAGTAGGTCATCTGACAGATAATCTGGATTTTCCCAGCGTTTTCCCTTAATACCAAATAATAATTGTAAAGCTCCACCCAGATGAACAGATTTTTTACCCATTTGTTTTACATGAGCCGCCAGAGGGAAACCATAGGCACCACATCCAATCAGACAAATATCATAATCCCTTTTATCAATCTCATCTTCCATCCACTTTAAAGCCTCAAACCAGTCAGAAAAACCATGACTTTCGCCTCCTATACTCTGAACAGCCTTAATAGTCTGCAAATTAAATTCCGGTAGTACATCTGCATTTTTAAATAAAAAAGTTCTTTTCTTATATTGCTCTTCTATAAGTTCTGCAAACGGATGCACTACTAAAACCTTTTCCCCTTTCAGACAACGGCTCCAGGGATTCTTTGATGTGTACGGTTCCAATAACAGTAAAGAAATTTTTGCAACATTTTTTATATAATCTTTAAAATAGACTTCATCCCGAAGCCAGCTTCCAAGGATATCTATTTCTTTAATATCTTTAATCATCAGTTTGCAAAACATTTCAATTTTATCTTCTGAAGGCGGGAAAAATCCTGCCCAACGCTGCATTTGGTCCATTCTGTTTTGTTCCCACCACCATGGTATAGATTCACCCTTAATGTATCTCAATATATTTTTGTCATGATGTTTTATGCCATAATAATTAGTAAGCATTATTAATTCAGAAGCACCAAAACGTGTTATCATACAAGGTTTATCATCTGTAAGATAATTATATATAATCTGAGATGCTTTGTCCGGATCTTTTTCACAGGAAATAAAATTTTGAGATTGTTGTACAGCAAAAATTTTTGTATAAATTTTCCGTATAATTTTTAAAAAATAAATTTCAATATAATTCATAGCTTTATATAAAAAAGTCAAAAAAAGAAAATGTTAGTAAATTGTTAACAGGTGGGAAAAAGCCACCTCCACGTATCATGTCAAAAGTTAAAAAGAAACGCACAAAGAAAAATGCTATAATACCCAAAGTATAAAATTTATGTATCTTTTCTTTTTCCATCAGAAAATAGGGTAGTACGAATGGGAATATATACATGCGTGCGATATACAGACGTCTTGTAATCATTGGTGATAAATAAAAAATGCCAATAATAATTACCATTAAAAACAGCAACAAATTAACATAGTAATTAAATAGATCTTCCTGGTTATTAAGTATCATAATTAATGCAATAATTATCGAATAGCCGGCTGTAAAATAAATGGCACCTGCACCAAAAAATATATTGTCAGCAGTATCCGAAGCCGTTTCTATACGAGTGAGTGCATAATTAAGGAAGTTTATATTTGAAAAAAAAGACTTAAAGACAGATATGTTATTTATAACTATAAAACCTATCGCAGAGACTATTAATATTTTTAATAAATTATTTATTGTCAGTTTTTTGTACAAAGGATTTATAAAAAAGAATATTACAAAAACAAAGGCAAGTGTATGTATTAAACCGGCACTAAACAAAAGGGCCCATTTTGTTTTATTCTCTGTTAGTTTTACTGTATATACATATGATATAATACTAAACGCAAAAAATTGACGTATCAGATTGTTTAGCATTCCATAATATTCCGTAAAAAAAGCTATTAATACCAGACTTGCAATTAAAGTTAACGGATCTGTTTCTGTATGTTCCCAAAATTTGTAAATAGAGTAACAGGTTAAAAATATCGTGAAAATTGCAATGGAATTAATAAAAGGAAAGAAATTTCCACCTGTCAGATAATATCCCAGATAATTAATTAAACTCCATAGCGGTTCCTTTACCGAATTTATAAAATAATTATAAAATGAAGAATTTCCAACATCTAAAAATTGATTTAAATAGCCCTCGTTCCAGTCTGATGGCTGATAAACATCAGGGTCAAATATTCTTGCAGACTGCAGTAAACAACCATAAATAGTTATAAACAAAAATAATAGCAAATCAGAATTATATTCACGCTGATTTGTTATCATTTTCATTAACATCAGAAGCATTAATCCCCAAAAAGGATTAATCAGAAATATTGAAATAAATATAATAAGCGACTTCCTGTCCATAAATTTACGCTGATAGTTATTTGTTATTTATTTTTTGTTTGATTTTTAAAAACAACCCGCTGATAAATTTCTTTTCCATATCACTTAAAATCAATAACCAGTTAGATAAAATAAATGCAGCAGAAGTAATTGCAATTACAATGCACAACCTTACAAAAGACTGTTCCATAAAAACAACAGGCAATAATCCCGACAAAAGCATAATCGAAGAAAGAAGTAAGTCTGGTTTTACAACTACTTTAAAATATTTTAAGTACGAAAGTCCGCATTGTTTATTAGAAAAATACAAAGTAACAATACCCCCCATAATACCCCAGCAAAAAATCCATGTTATATATAAATAGTATGGAGCAAATCCCATATAAAACAGAATTATAGTAAGAACAATAGGTAAAATGTTGATTATACTCTTTATTATTGAATAGTTTTTTATACGTCCTTCTGCGTCAATTGTTCTGTTAAAAATCAGTGTTAACTGTTCAATCATACTTCGCAGCAGCTGAAGCCTTGCAAATAGTATAGCCCAGTCAGGAACATTTTTTAGCCATATATGCAGAATATAAGGAGTTTCAATAATAAAAGGAATCGAGAAAAAAACTACCAGCATATACGAAAATTTAGAACCAATTAATGAAGCATCAAGCATTAGAGTCCTGTCGCCTTTCCCTTCACTTTTTGCAATAACCGGATTTAAGGCTTTCATCATAGTATTCGAAAAAGCCATTAATTGTCCGTTAATCTGATTGGCTATTCCCTGTGCTGCATTTAAGATAGTGCCAAAAAAATTGTTTAAAACAATACTAAGTCCATATTGCGAAAAAACAGAAGTGCTTGCTGATAAAAAATTCCATCCCGCAAAACCGGTCATCTTTTTCATGATAGTTTTATCCCAGTAAATACCGGGAGCAAATACGCATTCTATATAATGTTTGTGTGTATATATACGCATAATAAACATGACTATTAACGATACTCCCGCCATCAGAGCACCATAAATTATAAGTTTATCGGCCATAACATAAACCACAACTATTGCTACAATTAACTTTAGCAAAGATTCTATTATGCCCACTATCGAGAAATACAGCATGTTTTCATGAGCATTAAGTACAGCCTCATACGGTACAGTCATAACCGTAATCATTGTACTTATTATCATAAAATAATAAATTACATGCGCAGCATGAATTCTGTCGGAGGATATGTTAAGGAGACCATTAAAAAAGAAATGGCCGGCAATAAGTAAAACTATGCCGACCACAATAGCAATAAGAGAATGTAAGATAATACTTACATTAAAAATATGTTTTAGCTTTTGTAAATTCCCTTCACCTTCGGCAAATGACATAAAGCGCTGCGTGGCACTTGTCATGGCTCCGTTTAAAAAGCCAAGCATGGCAATAGCACCGCCTACCACATTAAAAACACCAAAATCCGAAACTCCCAGAGAATTTAATATTAAACGGGTATTCAATAAAGAGATGAACATCGTAATGCCCATCTTACCATAAAGAAATCCTGTGTTTTTTATTACTCTGTTGACCGTATCCATGTATTAAAATCAGCTAAGGTGTATGTTTGTTTTAACTTTGCACGCTCAGTCTCAACAGAGATAAGCTATTTCTGTAAAAATAATAATAAATATTTTATTTTTTATCTAAATACTCAATGAGTTTATTAAGCTTATAACTTAGCTTTTTAGCACCTGAAACATTTAGATGATCTAAATCTGAAAAATTATTTATCGTAAAAACAGAATCCTCTGCCCAGTTCGCATAAAAAACATTATTATATTTTATCGATAAACAGCCAGCCAGACTATCCATATAAATTACATCATCTTTATGCCTGTGCGAAAGAAAATATTTAGTTTTTGGAGAATTCATAAGAATTAAATTAATATGTTTCTTTTTACAAAGTTCAGCTAGCTTAAATAAATAACTTTTGCTAATATTCAGCTCTTCCACCGATTTAACTGAAGACAGTGATATCTCATCTATTCTTTTTTTTATAAGTTTTTCTGTTATTTTGGATACATCTATAGTGTCAAAATTAGAACTAAACCAGCCTGAACTATCATAATTTACCTTATAATTTCCCAATAGATATGAAATATAATTCTTCATCTGAGGATTGTAAAATTTGAAATTTAAATAAAACGGTATTTTGGGAATATTATCAAAATGCCAATATATTTTATAGTTAACCTTTTGGCTATTGCTCACAAAATCTTCAACAGATAATGTAGTTATGTCATAGGCCAATACAATATATTTTAAACTGGTAAGGGTATAATTATCCAATAAAAAATGATATGCTATTTTATAATCCATAAAAACAGGTTGGTTAGCACAAGCTGCCGAAAAACTTTTTAAAGACAAATATCGGGGATTGATGTTATAAGATGAATGTGAAGTGCCTAATAACAGACACTTTATTTTTTTTGCCTTAGTTTTATTCTGCAAATAGGAATATATATAAGAATACCTGTTGGGTATTGCTCTGTATGACTTCTCATAAATAAACAAAGTAACTATGATTATACATAAAAGAATACTGGTTTTTTTTATAAATTTTGTCATAATTGAGAACTAAAATTGGAAATAGATAAAATCAGAAGCTGTTGCCTTAAAAACCCAGATCACAAATAAAATACATAGGTACAAACAATATCTGGGAACAGCTTTTGATAACAATTTAAAACGGTTTAAATCAGAAAGTCCGTGTTGATGTTCCCTTTGTATCCATTCGGTTAGCAATAGTATAAAAATAAAAACATATAAAGAAGGGGTATCGGTTAATCCGTAATTATGAAAATTTATAATCCGGGGATTAAACATATTTTTTATATATACAACGAATTGCTGAAGACTATCGGCTCTAAACATTATCCAGCCTATTACTACAAAAAAGAACGTTATAGCCATTTGAAAAATTTCAGTAACAGAAGGTAGTCTTTTCCATTTTGCCACTACGTCTTTATATTTTTTCCTTCCAAATACAATAAATGGTATAAACAGCAATCCGTGATACGCACCCCAACATATAAAGGTCCAGTTTGCTCCGTGCCAGAACCCCGAGACCGTAAACAGAATCAATGTATTGTAAAGCGTTCTCCATTTATTGCAACGACTACCTCCTAATGGGAAATATACATAATCACGAAACCACGTTGAAAGAGAAATATGCCAGCGTCTCCAGAATTCCGAAATGTTTCTTGAGAAATAAGGGAAAGCAAAATTCTGCATCAGATTAATACCAAACAAACGAGCTGTCCCTATGGCTATGTCGGAATAGCCCGAGAAATCACAATAAATCTGAATTGTAAATAATAAAGCCCCGGGTATTAAAGTTAACGGACATTGCAACTCAGGATCACAGAATATATTATTTACTATTAAAGCGCATGCATCAGCTATAACTACTTTTTTAAAGAATCCCCATAAAATTTGTCTGCAACCATCAACTGCAGAAGCATAATCGAATTTTCTTTTTTCCAGAAATTGAGGCAGCAGATGAGTAGCTCTCTCAATAGGGCCTGCTACCAGCTGAGGGAAGAAAGATATAAAAGCAAAAAAGGCCGGCACATTGTGTGTCGGCTTAATTTTATGCTGATAGACATCTATAGTATAGCTTAGCGCCTGAAACGTATAAAAAGATATTCCTACAGGTAAAATTAATTTTACCGTTGGCATATCCATCGACATTCCTAACGATTTAAATAAGGCAGCAAAGTTTTCCGTAAAAAAGTTAAAATATTTAAATGTCCCTAAAATTCCAATATTCAATAAAATATTGCAGGCACTTACAACCTTTTGTTTATGTCGTTGTCCCTCATATTTTTCGAGTAATATTCCACTTAAATAACTGCAAAACGTTGTAATGATTATTAATATCAAAAAACGCCAGTCCCACCAGCCATAAAAAATATAACTTGCTGTGATGACGAATATGTTTTGTAATTTTAACTTATCTTTTAATAGCCAGTATATTACAAAAACAATAGGAAGGAAAATTAAAAAGCTGATAGAATTAAAGAGCATAAAATATCTTTATATGGGCAAGTAATTTTTTTTTAAACTTCGTTATAAAATTATTTATAATATGATTATTCACAAATGTTTTTTCTTAAATGTTAATAGTATTATAATTTATTTTTTTATACATAAAACTAAAAATATTTTTTAATAATTCTGATACTTTATGTAATACACTAGCAAATAAGATACTTCCAATAATAAGACATATAAAGCACAATATAGCAGAATGAATATAACGAGATAAGTCAAACTGTCCGAAAGAAAAGGGATGATGTACTAAATAAATTTCAAAGCTTATTGCCGATAAAAATTCTATACTTCTATTATAACCAATATTTCGAAAGATACGTATTAAAAAAACAAGAATTGTTAAT